>Ga0209333_1001479_pt1 | contig 11414 bp, 9 predicted proteins | sample BlaSpr_A8_OM2_O3_FD_187982 | JGI IMG/M metagenome (GOLD analysis project Ga0209333, IMG submission 187982) | Forest soil microbial communities from Thunder Bay, Ontario, Canada - Black Spruce, Ontario site 2_A8_OM2_O3 (SPAdes) (version 2) | ecosystem: Environmental > Terrestrial > Soil > Boreal...
ATGGTCCTTGACCATCTGGTAGGGCTGCAGGACGTACGAACGGATCTGGCTGCCCCAGGCAATTTCTTTTTTGTCCTTGCTGAATTTCTCGAGCTCTTCTTTTTTCTTGCGCTGCTCAAGCTCGAACAGCCGTGCGCGCAATATCTTCATCGCCATCGCGCGGTTCTTATGCTGCGAGCGTTCATTCTGGCAGGTCACGACAATGTTGGTCGGGATATGCGTGAAGCGCACCGCCGAGTCGGTCTTGTTGACGTGCTGGCCGCCCGCACCTGACGCGCGAAACGTATCGATCCGCAAATCCGCGGGATTGATCACTATCTCAATCGTGTCGTCAACCTCCGGGAAAACAAAGACCGACGCGAACGACGTATGACGCCGCGCATTCGAGTCGTACGGCGAGATTCGCACCAGCCGATGTATGCCAGCCTCCGCCCGCAGATATCCGTACGCGAAGTCGCCCTCGACGGTGACGGTCGCGCTTTTGATTCCCGCGCCGTCGCCCGGTTGCAAGTCCGCAATTTCGGTTTTGAAGCCGCGCCGCTCGGCCCATCGCATGTAAAGCCGCAGCAGCATCTCGGCCCAGTCCTGCGCCTCCTGGCCACCGGCGCCCGGATGTATCGAAAGGATCGCGCCGAGGCGATCATACTCGCCGCTGAGCATCAGCCGGAGTTCCTGGCGCTCGAGCTCGGCGCGTGACGCGTCCAGCGCCGACGCGGTCTCGCGCGCCGCGTCGGAATCCTCGCCGCTCTCTTCTTCGGCCATCTGCAGGAACACGCGCGCCTCGTCGAGCTTGTCGCGCAGCATCTTGTAACCCGCGAGCTGAGCGCGAATCTGTTCCTGCTCCTTCAGCGCCGCTTGCGCGGTTTCCTGCCGGTCCCAGAAGCCGGGCTGAGCGGATTGTTCGACGAGTTGGTTCTGGCGGGCGGTCAGTGCGGGGACGTCAAAGACGCCTCCCGAGCTTTTCGGCGCGGTCGTCGAACTCGGAAAGCTGCTGTCTCATGTCGCTGAGCATCGGAAGTCACACCTCACGCCGGCATCAGCCGGCGACTCGCGTATTATGCCACGAAGCCGCGCGCCGCTTAATGGGGTCGGCCGTTTGCCTGGACTCGTCGCGATCTCACCGGCTTGACTTCGAACGTGGCCGGGCGCGGCCACTGCCACGCCATGATCAGTCCGATCACCGTCAGCACGAAGCAGGTCTCCGCGAATAGATCGCCCACTATCGTGTACACCGTACGCACCGGACGCCACGATACGTCCACGATCGTCATGCCGCGCTTGAACAGGGGCGTTCGATCCGTGATTCGTCCCGACGGCTCGATCAGCGCGCTGAAGCCGGTGTTCGCCACTCGCACCATCGGCACCTTGGTCTCGACCGATCGCATCGCCGCCATCGCGAGCACCTGGTAGGGCGCCGAGCTCTCGCCGTACCACGCGTCGTTGGTGATATTCACGAGGACGGTCGCGCCTTCATTTACCTCGCGTCGCGTCAAATCGGGAAAGATACTTTCGTAGCAGATCAAAATTCCCAGCTTCGCGCCCTTAAGGTCGAACAGGGTCTGCTCCTTGCCGGGAATCAAATCGCCCATACCGTTCACGACCTTGTTGACGAAGAAGCCAAGAATCGCGCGCGCGGGAACGTACTCGCCGAATGGCACCAGCTCGATTTTGTCGTAATGCGCATCCACTTCGCCCTGGCCGTTGGCCGAGATCAGATAAGCGCGATTGTAAAATCCCAGCCGCCCATCGATTTGAGCCAGCGCCGGTGCGCCGAACAAAATCGGCTTGCCAAGATTGCGCGCGGTTGTGAGCAAGTTCGCGCGATACTCGGCGTCACTTGCGAGCATGGCGGGATATTGATCGTCGGGCTGGAACAGGAACGCCGCCGCTGCCTCGGGCCAGACGACCAGGTCGGCGCCGCGCTTGGCCGCGTCAACGGTTTCCTCCTGGTAAATTCCGTAACTCGTCGGCAGAAACTTTGGATCCCATTTGAGCGATTGCGGGATATTGCCCTGCACCATCGCGACCTTGAGACTTCCCGTCGTCGGCGCCTCTTTCAGATTGTTGATTCGCCACGCGCCGAACGCGACCAGCGCTATCATCATCGCCGTCAGCACGCTCAGGCTGATGGTCTGCAGACGATAGGCGCCGCGTCGGAAGATCACGACATAGACGACGGCGTTGAAAAACACGATCAAGGCGGAGACGCCGTAAACGCCGGTGAACTCGGCGAATTGGATCAGTTCCAGGTTTCGATACGCCGCGTAGCCGAGCAGGTTCCACGGGAACGAGGCGGGAACATAGGTGCGAAACCATTCGACCGCGGTCCACGCAATCGGAATCGTGATCACGGACGGGATTCGCGTCCGCCGCGCGGTGAATTCGCCCGCCCAGATTGCAAGCGCGGTGTTGATCCCAACGATTGCCGCCAGCGCCAGCATCGGAAAGATCGCGTACCTCATTCGCACGTCGGCGAAATCGTGCAGCGGAATCGGAATCCAGTAGAGCGACACGACGTTCGCGGCGAATCCCTGCAGGTAGGCCCACCAGAACACGCGTCGCAGACTCTCGCCTTCGATCACGTAGAACAGCGGGACCAGCGCCACCCACGCCAGCAGTCCGTAGTCGAACTTCGGAAATGCCAGCCCCATCGCCAGGCCGCTGGCTACGGCGAGCGCCGCGCGCGTTAGGCTGTTCGACGACATCGTCAGGCGGGACTGCCAAACATCTCGGCCAGAGGAATCACGCCGGCGCACGGCGGCCGGCCGTTGAAGCGTTCGAAAATCTCGTCCACGTCCTTCCAGGTTTCGACCAGCGCGGCCGCAATCGGCGGTTCGAACGCGAGATCGCCGGCCGCGCGCCATTCGCGCTCGAAGCTCCAATCAACCGGCGGAGTCTTGTCGATCTCGAGAGACACCACGCGCCAACTCTCTTCCGGCGCGAGAATTTTTTCAGCCTCGCGCCATGGCAGATAAATCACCGGCCGCGCACCCATCGTGAAAGCATACCGTTTGTCGACCGCGATCCCGAATGGTTCATAGCGCCGGCGATTGCGGCGGTCGAGGATCGTGCGCAGCTCGGCGATTGGCACGTCGAACATGCACACCGCCGGACGCGCGCCGCGGACCATCCGGATGCCGCCGCGAATCACGCCATCCTTGAGAATCGCGACGAGGTTGTCCAGCGCGGTCGCGGAGGTCGATGCGCGCGTGAAATGGGTCAACATCGCAACGGCGGGAATCTTTGCGGCCTCGCGCTTCATCGCGACTATACGCGCCTTTCGCCGATCTTCGCAGTCAGCGCCCGCTCGCGCGCGAACATCCGCCGCGCGTCTGACGCCGAGCGCTCGTGGTCGTAGCCGATCAGATGCAGAAATCCGTGAACCAGAAGACGGCGAAGTCGCGACGACGGGCTCACGCGATATTCGCGCGCCTGCCGCAGCGCAGTGTCGATCGAGATGACCACGTCGCCGACGGGCAGTCCCGGACTATTCCTCACGCTGCGCGGATTCGGCGGCGCACTGCCTGCCTGTTCGATTTGCGAGAAGGATAAGACGTCGGTGGCAGTGTCGATCCCGCGAAAATCGCGATTCAGCCGGCGCATCGCGCGATCCGACGTGAGCGTGAGCGACAATTCGCACTCGTCGAGGCCCGCCGCGCGCATCAGGCGATCGGCGTCGGCGCGCAGCCCGCGCGCGTAGCCACGTCCGCGCGCTGTCGCGCACCGGAACTCGACCGCCACGCGCTTCAATCCCGATGGTTGCCGTCGGTTGGCGTTGGAGGCACCGGCGTCGGCGCCGCGCCTTCGACGTTGAACGATTCGTACGCCTTGATTATCGACTGCACCAGTCGATGCCGCACGACGTCGCGGTCGTTGAACCGCACGAACGAAATCCCCGGCGTGTTGCCCAGCACGATGCTCGCTTCCTTCAGCCCCGACAGCTTACCGCTGGGCAAATCGATTTGCGTAACGTCGCCGGTGATCACGGCCTTGGAGTTGTAGCCGAGCCGCGTCAGGAACATCTTCATCTGCTCGGAGGTCGTGTTCTGCGCCTCGTCGAGAATGATGAAAGAGTCGTTGAGCGTGCGCCCGCGCATGAACGCGAGCGGCGCGACTTCGATCGTCCCGCGTTCGAGCATCCGCCGCGCGCGATCGAAATCCACCATGTCGTGCAGCGCGTCATAGAGCGGGCGCAGGTACGGATTCACTTTCTCGGCAAGGTCGCCGGGCAGGAAGCCGAGCTTCTCTCCGGCTTCGACCGCGGGCCGGCACAGCACCATCCGCGTGACCTGGTTCTTCATCAACGCCGCCAGCGCCATCGCCATCGCCAGGTAGGTCTTGCCGGTGCCGGCGGGGCCGATACCGAAAACGATATCGTGATTGCGAATCGAGTCGATGTAGAGCTTCTGGTTGATGCTCTTGGGCGAGATGACGCGCTTGTTGGCCGAGACGTAAATCGTGTCGAGGAAAATATCTTTCAGCTCGGCGTTGCGGTCGCCGCGAATAATTCGAATCGCGTACTCGACGTCGCTCGGATAGATCGGGTAGCCGTGCTTCAGCAGATCGTAAATCTCGCCGATCACTTTGCCCGCGAGCGCCTGCTCCGCGTGCGCGCCCGAAATTCTGAGCGAGGTGCCGGTGACGCCGATGCGAACGCCGAGCGCGGTCTCGACGGTGCGGACGTGTGCGTCATGCTGGCCGAGCAAGTCGGTAAACAAACGCGGATCGTCGAAATGGAGTTCGAGCGAGTCTTCAGTCGCTAACTGGGAAATTGCCTGGGCCTCTTGAGGTACTGCTTTCGTGTCCGTCGCCCGCCGGTCGGCATTCGCTCAATCACCGGCGAAGCTAATGGTAATCATTTCGGCGGGCGTATGAAAGTGGTTGCGAAATAAGCTGTGCGTAACTTCCCCTTCATCTTCTCCCTAACTGGGAGAGGAGGCAGAAAACACTACGACACCAGCGTGGCGACCTTCGCCAGCGCCTCGTCGAGTTTCGAGGGGTCGCGGCCGCCGGCTTGGGCCAGGTCGGCGCGGCCGCCGCCGGTGCCGCCGACGATTGGCGCGATGTTTTTGATGATGTCCCCGGCTTTGATTTTCGAGGTCAAGTCGGGGGTTACTGCGACCAGCAGCGCGACCTTGCCCTCGCCGAGGTCACTGCCGAGCGCGACTACCGCGGAGCCGTGCTTCTGGCGCATCCGATCGGCCATCTCGCGCATCGTGCGCGGATCGACACCGTCGAGTTTACGCGTCACGATCTTGATGCCGCCGACTTCTGTGACGGTTTCTTCGGATGACGCGGCGCCGGCTCCTGAGGCCAGTTTCTGCTCCATCGCGCGCAGCTTTTTCTCGAGTTCTTTTTCGCGCGCGAGCAGTTTTTCCAGGCGCTCGATTGCCGCGCCGTCGCGCGCGCCGAGCTGCGTGCCAATCTCTTCGAGGATTTTCTCGCGCTTGCGAATCGTTTCGAGCGCGCCCTGTCCCGTCACCGCTTCGATTCGCCGGACGCCCGCCGCGACGCCCGATTCCGCTTCGAGCTTGAACATCCCGACGTCGCCGGTGCGCGAGATATGCGTGCCGCCGCATAGCTCGACCGAAAAATCGCCCATCCTCACGACGCGCACGCGATCGCCGTATTTGTCGCCGAAAAATGCGAGCGCGCCAGCCTTGATCGCGTCGTCGTACGCCATCTCCTCGACCGTTACCTCGGCGTTCTCGCGGATGCGCGCGTTGATCTCTTCCTCGATGGTCGCGAGCGCGTCGTCCTTCACGGGACCTTGATGTGCGAAGTCGAAGCGCAGCTTGTCGGGCTCGACCAGCGAGCCGGCCTGATGCACCGAACTGCCGAGCACGTCGCGCAACGCGTAGTGGAGCAGGTGCGTCGCGGAATGATTCAGCACCGCCGCGTCGCGACGGATGCGATCTACTTTGAGCTTGACGCGCGCGCCGCGTGCGAAGTCGCCGGCGTTGCCGCGCAGAATGCGCCCGACGTGAACGATCGAGCCTTCGGCTTTGCGCGTGTCCGATACTTCGAGAATCGCGCCCGACCCCGTCTCGATTACCCCGCGGTCGCCGACCTGGCCACCGCCTTCGGGATAGAAGGGCGTCTCCGCGACGACCACCGCAACCTGATCGCCGTCCTTGCCGCCGGCCGCGAGCACTTCGGACTCGCCCTCGTAGGTGTGGTAGCCGACGAAGCGCGACGCGGTGCCCGTGCCGAGACTGATCTCCGGCGCACTGGCGTCGTCCTTGCGCGCGGCGCGTCCGCGTTCTTTCTGCTCGTCCATCAGGCGGGTGAAACCCGCGACGTCCACGTCGATCGAATGATTGCGCAGCACGTCCTCGGTCAGGTCGACCGGAAATCCGTAGGTGTCGTACAGCTTGAACGCGACCTCACCGGGCAGCGTGTGACCGCCGCTCTTTTTGATGCGCGCGAGTTCAGTGTCGATTAGTTCCAGACCGCGATCGAGCGTCTCGCCGAAACGCGACTCTTCCTGTGTGATCACTTCGGCGGTCTTAGCTGCTGCCTTTTTGATTTCCGGATACGCGTCGCCCATCGCCTCGACCACGCCCGCATGCGCCGCCGCGAGGAACGGCCGATGGATTCCAAGGTAGCGGCCGTGACGGGCGGCACGCCGGATGATTCGCCGCAGCACATACTCGCGATCATTGTTGCCGGGCATGACGCCGTCGGCGATCAGGAAGGTCATCGTGCGCGCGTGATCCGCAATCGCGCGATAGGATATGTCGCTCTCAGTGTCCTTGCCGTACGCGCGCCCATCGCCGAGTTCCTTTGCGGCTATCTCAATTCTCTTGATGATCTTCTGGAACAGATCGATGTCGTAGTTGCCGAGAATCCTGCCAGTCTCGATGCTCTGTAGCGCGGCCGCGGTTCGCTCGAGGCCCGTGCCGGTATCGACGTGCTTCTTTGGCAGCGTTGTCAGTTTTCCCGACTCGTCGCGGTTGAACTGGATGAAGACAAGGTTGCCGACTTCGATGAATCGCTCGCATCCGTCGACGTTCACGAAACATTTCTGCCCGGCGTGGTTCCTTTCAGGAACGCAAGCGCCCTCGCCGCGGTCGATGCTGATCTCCGAGTTGTAACCGCATGGCCCGGTCGGGCCCATCTCCCAGAAATTATCCTTGTCGCCGAATTGCAGAATCCGCTCTGGCGGCAATACTCCCATCTTCAGCCAGATGTCTTCGGACTCCTTGTCGTCCTTGTGGACGGTCGCGTAGAGCAGGCTCGGATCGATTTCCCAGACCTTGGTGATGAGCTCCCAGTGCCATCGAATCGCTTCTTCCTTGTAATAATCGCCAAACGACCAGTTACCGAGCATCTCGAAAAACGTGTGATGGTAAGTGTCGCGGCCGACCGCCTCGAGATCGTTGTGCTTGCCCGAAATGCGCAGGCATTTTTGCACGTCGACAACGCGCAGATGCGGCGGCGTGCGCACGTCGAGAAAATAATCCTTGAACTGCACCATCCCGGCGTTGGTGAAGAGCAGGGTGGGGTCGCCCTTGGGAATCAGGGAGGCAGAGGGCACGATCGTATGACCGCGCGCGGCGAAGAAATCGAGGAACGATTGTCGAATTTTTGCAGTAGTCCAGCGCATGTCTGTCCTGATTGTAGCTGGGGAAGGGTAAATCACTCAATTGAATGCGGAACCCACCGTGGGTTCCGCGCCTCCTTGGGCAGCGGTGACCCCTGCACCCAGTGTTAAGAAAGAAATCGCAAAATGGCGAGGACGCCCTTTTGCTCTCAGGTTCTGTAGGGAGAAGCAGCGTTCTGACTGCGCTTGCCGGTTGGCCTGATGCGATGGGTCGGACAAACTGGATCCATGGACATCAGCATCAACGCGCCTAGCCGCATCCGCGAACCGTTCTCCTTCAGCAACTTTTTTCTCATGCATAAGGGCGACCTGACCCTGGCCTTCTCGTTCTTCATCTATCTCGTCAGTCTCGCCGCGCTGATGTTCACGCATTTCAAAACTTCGTCGGAGATTGCAGTCTCGATGGCGGAGGCGGCGCTAATAGGCGGGCTCTGTGACTATATCGCGCTCAAAATGATCTTCGAGCGGCGATGGTACCTGCCGAACTCAGGCGTGCTGCCGCGCAATCGCGCGAAACTGATCGACGGAATCGCCGCGACTATCGAGAACGAATGGCTCACCCCGCAGATGATCGGGCGCAAGCTCAGCGACATGGATCTCGTCGGGCGTCTCGGCACCTATCTGCAGGAGCTGAAGCTGAACGACATTCTGGGGCAGGCCGGGCTCGAACGGATACTTACCAACGCGATCGGCTACCTGGAATCGCCCGAGAAACGCGATCGGCTCGAGAGAGTGCTCAAGCGGATGCTGCCGAAGACGGTCACCCGAATCTACGCGGTGATGAATCGGCTCGGCGCACAATCGATCGGCGCGCGCGTCGCGGCGAATTTGCGAAAACGGCTGCCCGAATTGCAGAACGATCCCGAGCTGCGCGACACGATCGAAAGCGCAATCCACGAGTTCGGGATTCAACTGCACGATCCCGAGAGCTACGCGAATCAATTTGCGCAGCGGCTGATCGACAACATGGTGCGGCGGACGGTCGAATCGAGCCGCGGGCAGATCACGCTGATGGTGCGCGAGAACCTCGCGCGGCTGTCGGATGATCAGATCAGGATTCAGATCGAGTCGAAGACGCGCACGCATCTGGACTGGATTCGCGTCAACGGCGGCCTGTTCGGCGCATTCTTCGGGCTGATATTCGCGCTATCGCGGATACTGTCGCATAACGGGCCGGCGATCCTCGCGCACTTTCACATCGCGATGTGAAACGAGGCTAGTTACTGATGCTGGTGGCTGGCAGCGGCCATCTGACGCACCAGCTGAATTCCGGCGTCGTTGGGACACGGATAGACAAGCCACCACGCGTCATCCTTCTCGGCGATGAAATGGATGGTACTGGCAAGCGAATACGGACCTGTTTGCCAATCGATCTGGAGTTGGTAGCTCGGCTGGACAAGAAACGCGAACTTATCTTGCGGCAGAATAGGAACCTTGAAATCCCGCGGGAGAGCGGTGAAGGAAACCGTATAGCCAGGAAGAGGTAGACTTTGGAACTCCATCCCCTTCATGAGGTCGAAGTATTCGGCGAAGTTCTTGCATGCCAGGACCTGAGGGTGGATCAGGGTTTTCACCCGTGCGGGATCTTTTGACTCCAAGGCGGCGACTAAGGTTCGAGCGAACTGTTCTCGCGCTGGGTCGGCCGCCGCGTTCGCGCCGAAGGAAGACTGGCTTGCGCCAACGATGGAGATGAATGCGAAAGCCGCCAACATTGCGGTGCCAAGCGGCCTGTTGAACATCTGAACTAAGGCGCTACCCTTTTTTCTTTGGGATCTGCGCGGGCGGCTGTTCGGGTTCTTCGACCGCTGCTTCGGGTGGCAGCGCGACCGGTTTGGCTGCGAGCTTTTCGCGCACCTTGGCTTCGATCTCTTCGGCCAGCTTGGGGTTGGCCTTGAGCAGGTCGCGCGCGTTCTCGCGTCCCTGGCCGATTCGCTCGCCGTTGTAGGAGTACCACGCGCCGAGCTTCTCGATGATGTTGTGCTCGCTCGCCATATCGACCAGTTCGCCTTCCTTGGAAATGCCGGTGCCGTAGAGGATGTCGAATTCGGCCTCGCGAAACGGCGGCGCGACCTTGTTCTTCACGACCTTGACCTTGGTCCGCGATCCGATCACTTCGGTCGCGTTCTTGATCGTGCCGATTCGCCGGATGTCGATTCGCACCGACGAATAAAACTTGAGCGCATTGCCGCCGGTGGTGGTTTCCGGGTTACCGAACATCACGCCAATCTTCATCCGGATCTGGTTGATGAAGATCACGATGGTGCGCGAGCGCGAGATGATCGACGTCAGCTTGCGCAACGCCTGCGACATCAGGCGCGCTTGGAGGCCCATCTGCGGCTCGCCCATCTCGCCTTCGATTTCCGCGCGCGGCACCAGCGCCGCCACCGAATCGATCACCAGCACGTCGATTGCGCCCGATTGCACCAGCGTCTCGGTGATCTCGAGCGCCTGCTCACCGTTGTCGGGCTGCGAGATGAGCAGGTCCTCGACCTTGACCCCGAGTTTGCGCGCGTAGGCGGCGTCGAGCGCGTGTTCGGCGTCGATAAACGCGCAGGTACCGCCCATCTTCTGCGCTTCCGCGATACATTCGAGGGCGAGCGTGGTTTTGCCCGACGACTCGGGGCCGTAAATCTCGACCACGCGTCCGCGCGGCAATCCGCCGACGCCGAGGGCAACGTCGAGGCCGAGCGAGCCAGTAGGCACGACCGCGATGTCGGCGGAAATCGCCTGCTCGCCGAGCTTCATGATCGAGCCTTTGCCAAACTGTTTCTCGATTTGGCTGAGCGCCAGTTCGAGTGCCTTACCTTTGATTTCTATCGCCATCGCTTTTGCTCACGCGGAAATTATTGATTTCGCTGCGAATCTTGCCACAAACTCGCGTCGATAGCTCTATCCGCGCCGCCGCCCGTGTCCACAGGGGTGTTGACAACGCGACCTTGGTGTTACGAAAAGAACAAATGTTGACACTTTGTTAACGCTTGGCCCCCGCAGCTAACGCGACTGGAACAGGAAGGTCGCGAGCGCTTCGTAGCTGGCGCCCTGGGGCGCTAGATGGCTGCGATATAGCGTGATCGATTCGATTCGCGAGACTCCGAATTCACGATCGCGCGCCGCGTTTAATGCGTCGCGCGTTTGGTCCTCTAGCTGGCGGTCGCCTGCGCGCCCGATTGTCAGATGCCCGCTCCAGCGCCGCTTCTCACGTTCGAATCCGTAATCGGCTGCGACGGTTTCCAGCCGCGCCGCGAGCGCCGCCAACGCGCCCGACTCGACACTGCGCAATCCCACCCAGATCGCGCCTGGATGCTCGAGATTGGGGAAGGCGCCGAGGCCGACCGCACTGACTTCGAATGGCGCGGTTTTCGCCGCGAGTTGACGAAGCCCGCCGGTTAGCCGCTGCAACCGATGCGAATCCACACTCGGGCCCAGGAACTTGAGCGTGATATGCAGGTTGGCTCGCGGCACCCATCGGACGCCGTCGTGCGGACGCTTGAGCTCGTCGATCGTTTTCGCGACCGCTTCTTCGACCTGATCGTTCATCCGCACGGCGACGAACGCGCGCACGCCTTTGGCCTCGCGATCCCCAAGGTCGTCGCGGAGGTCGGTTCGTGCCTGGCCTTCAGCCCAATGCGTCATTGGATTCCGATTGAAATCAGCCGATTGAAATCAGGTTGACCCACCCGATCCCTGGTCCAAAGCGCCGCCGACGCCGACCGCCAGCTCGTGCTCGACCAGTGGCAAGCGATCGTTGCCGAAGAACATCGAGCCCTCGACGAACATCGTGGGCGAGCCGAAACCGCCGCGCGCGATC
>Ga0209333_1001480_pt1 | contig 11413 bp, 11 predicted proteins | sample BlaSpr_A8_OM2_O3_FD_187982 | JGI IMG/M metagenome (GOLD analysis project Ga0209333, IMG submission 187982) | Forest soil microbial communities from Thunder Bay, Ontario, Canada - Black Spruce, Ontario site 2_A8_OM2_O3 (SPAdes) (version 2) | ecosystem: Environmental > Terrestrial > Soil > Boreal...
GCCGGTGACGGCTACGCGGCAATCCCGCGTGGAGACATAGAGGTGGCCGGTGTGGCGCTTGGCGGCTTGTACGATGATGGCGCCTCGGTCCAGGCCGATGGTCAGGTCCTTGCCGCGTTCGGAGACGGAGAGGCCTGAGCGTTCGCGCATCTCGACGTGCGAACCGTCGTGCAGGCGCAGCATGGCGCGGGAATCGCGGGCAGTGCGGATATCCACTCCGGCGGGCACTTCCGCGCCGCGGACGATGGGAACGGTGCCCGTATCGGAGACGCGATAGATCAGCCCATCGGCGGATTCTACCACGGCTTCGGGGCCGCTGTAGGCGGGACGGAGGCGGTCGCCAAACCCCCAGAAGGCTAAGCCGGCGGCGGCCACAAGCGCCGCGGCGAGCGCCCACCGGTAGGAGGGTGGCTGGTGTCTGATGGCTGGCGCTTGCTGTTTCGTCCCGGCCAACGCCCGATAGCAGGCTACGCATTCGTGGGTGTGGTCTTTCAGCAGTAGGGCGCGCGCCGGGCTTAGTTTGCCGGCGCGATAGTCGGGGATGAGGGCCTGAAAGTCCGCACAAGTGTGCAGCGTGGCATGCTGCGCCAGACGCTGTTGGACCCGGGCGGCAGCGGCTTCGATCACCGCGGGATCGACGGGCTCATCGCGGATTTCGGCGATTTCATGTTCCAAAAGCGGATCGAGATTCGGATCTAGGGGCGTCATCTGATTTCTCCCATGTATGAACGGAATTCTTGCTGGATACGATCGCGGGTGCGGGACAGCGTAACCGCCACGCTGGCTGTGGTGGTGCCGAGGGCTTCGGCGATCTCCGGATTGTCGCACCCTTCGAAGAATCGTAGGGTGAACATCTCGGCAGCTCGCGGACTGAGCCTTGCGACGGCCTGCCGCAGCCAGTGGCGGATTTCGGTGGACCGATAGAGGCGGTCGGGCGCCAGAGGGGCATTTTCGGGAAGCATGGGGGCCACGTCTTCAAGCGGGACATGCGGCGCTGCCTGCCGGGAGCGGATCAGGTCCAGCGCCGCGTTTACGGCTGCACGCCGCAGATAGCCTTCCATGTTGCCGACAGCTTCGGCGTCCGGTTGGCGGCGCAGCAGGCGCATGAAGACGGTCTGCAGGACGTCTTCAGCGTCGCCGGCGTTGCCCGTGACGCGGTAGGCCGCGCGGAACACGGTGGTGTGGTGCTCCCGGAAAACGAGATCGAGATCCAGGTCCGGTAGCGGTGCGATCGGGACCGGTACCAACTGCGATTCCAACTGCGCGGTGGCCTCCACTTTGTCTTTCCTCCCTTGCTCTTCATACATGAGACGCCTCCGGGGGCTGGTAATTAACGAGCCCGGTAGGGGTAACGGCGGGGGAGGGGAAAATGTTCCGGGATGCTTTTTTGGACGTACGAAGCCAATAAGTCATTTTGATTCAATAGTTTGCATTTTTGGGCAAAGCCAATTTTCGGGCGGATGGTTTGCGGGTGGGCGCCTGGGCTATTTGGGTGTCGCATTTGATATTATCCATGGCATAGGATATGGCGAACTCAAGGTAGCATGACGGCAGGCGGGAGAAGCTGCGTTAACGGGTTGCCGAGGGCTGTAAGCGATTGAAAAAGCGGGGGGATTTGGCACCGGGGCTTTCGTCCGAAACGGGTCACCGGCTCCAAGGCTTGGGCCGGTTGCGCCTCTGGTAGAGCCAGGGCGGCTTGCTTATGTGGAGCGATCAAGCACGCTTGCAATACGCGTACCCCCGCGCGTACGTTTAGAGGGAGTTCAATATGACGACTCTGAAGTCTTGGACGCGGAGTAACATCACCAGCTACCTGGTGAAGACGGTCGACGGCTCGTCCATTGGGATCGCCGTAGGCCGGGCGGCGCGCTCTGGTTTGCCGAAGAGGTAAGCGAACAGTTCAGCAGTGTTGCGCGTGCCCCGGCGTGCGGACTGGGTCTTAGCGCGAGCCTCAAACGGCACGCTGACGATGAACTTCAATCCGGGGATCGAAACGACCGCCGTCTGGTACAGCCGATTTCCGCCGTTGTGCCGCCGGACTGGTTTGGGCCGGGATTTCCAGACCTGGGCACGGTGAGCATCGGCTCTGGTCTGGAGACGGCTCCGGGACAGGGCCTCTCTTTCGAAACGGTTAGCGTCAATACTGCGCAAAGAGTGAGGAGAATAAGGCTTGGCTCTCCCGGAGGGCGACGGAGAATCTTCGGGGCCGAGGGCCAGAAGTGTTGGGCGGGGCTCACGCTGAACCGCCTGCGCCCCGCGCCCGGTTCGGCTATCCTGGAGAAAAACCATGACCATCGAAGAACGCCTCGCCCGCATCGAGCATGTCAGTGCGAAACCGACCGCGCCCTGTGGCGCGAAACCCAGAACCAGATCCACGAACTGACCATCGCGTCGCCCAGGTAAACGACAAGCTCGGCGCGCGCATCGACCAGATCGGCACCCGCATCGACCAGCTCGCGGAGGAGTCCCGCGCCGCGGACCGGCGCCTGGGCGAACGCATCGAAGAAACCCACAAAACGCCTGGGAGAGCGCATCGAAACCGCGATCTGCGCCATGGGCGTTTGCCAAAGCCGATTTTTGACATCTGGCGCCATTAGGTAGTACTACGATTCGCGTTACCATCAAGGATCGACGAAACTGTTCGAGCGAGCGCAACCGCGGATTGCCTGATCAATTACGAGGCTTATGAGCGACCGAAAGGATTTCGAGATTGTTTGTCCGAACGACCACAACCAGACAGTTACATTCAGTGAGGAAGAATTCGAAGAAACGCTGAAAGCCGGAGCGTTGGCATTCCATTGTAATACCTGCGACACCGACTGGTCTCCCTCGCATGAAGACATCGCCAAAATTCGACGGCAGATGTCGAAGAATTCAACCTAGTGGTCCGGAGATCGTTTTGACATCCGGCTGCCATGGCTGCCGGCGAGTGGCGGCCATTACCGTCCCGGCCTACTCCACCGAGAACACGACTCCTCCGTCTTGCGCGCCGCCGGAAAACGTAGTGCCGTAAAGCACTCCATTCGCACCTATAACCAAGCCTGCCAGCGGAAATCCTCCGTCGTCGCTCTGGTTCGTGAAGGCATGCAGGATCCTCTGCGTCCAGTCGCCACCCGGCGTTTCAGGAGGACTTAGCTCGAACACCGCGCCGCAACCTCGATCGCATGTACCGTACGAACCGTTGGGGCTTCCGCTCGTGACGCCGTAGAGCGCACCGTTGGCGCCCATGACCACGCCCCCCAGGGGGAAGGCATCCCCATACCGATCGGTGAATCGATAAATCGCGGTCTCGGTCCATTTGCCGCCGGGCGCCGACGGGGGCAATACCTGATAAACAGTCCCGCACCCGCGTGCGATTTGGGCGCATGTCGAGCCTTGGGTCACGTAGCCGCCCAGCTCCGTGGTCCCGTAGAGCGTACCGTCGCCGGCCAAGATTGGCGCGGCCTCGGGATCGACCCCAGTCCCACCCTGATAGAAGATGGCTAACAGGGTTTCGGTCCACGTTCCGTCGGGTGTCGACGGGGGCGTCAACTCGAAGACGGCGCCACTCACGAACGAGCCGCCGGATGCCGCGCCGTAAAGTGTTCCTCCGCTGCCGATTACGACACCTCCGCGGGGAAATGCTCCATCGTCGACATTCTCGCCGAATGCGTACAGCACGGTTTCGGTCCAGTCGCCGCCGGGCGACGCAGGGGGCGCCAGTGAGAATACCGTTCCGAAGGTGGTGGTCCCGCCGCCCTCGGTCGTTCCATACAGCACCCCATTGCTGTCGATCGCCACACCTGCATAAGGAGCGTTCCCGTCCTCCCCGGCTCCGAAGCTATGGAGCACGGTTTCAGTCCACGCTCCGGTAGGTGACGCGGGCGGAGCCAGTTCGAACACTGTGCCATAGCCGTACGCCCCACCGCTGCCGGTAGTGCCGTACAGCGCTCCGCCTCTGCCGATGGTCACGCCGGCAATCGGACCGAGTGCATCGCCGGCAAAGCCTCCGAAGCTGTACAGCAAGGTCTCCGTCCAAGCGCCGCCCGATGTGGTTGGCGGAGTTAAGGAGAATATCGTTCCCTCATCGAAGCTCCCGCCAGCACCCGTGGTGCCGTATAGAACCCCGGCGTGGCCGATCGCGAGGGACCCAAGAGGCCTGTAACCATCGCCTGGACCGCCCGGGCTTCCGAAACTATGCAGGATAGTGAAAGTCGCCGCGTTGGCGGCCGTGCCAATGCCTGATAGACACAAAGCCAACCTCAGCAGCGCCGAATCGCGCATCGACGGCATCAAGGGCCTCCTGTTCACGAGTCTTAAGCTCATACCACGATTGGGATTCGGCGCGCCGATTAACAATCGGCCCGCAGGTTGCCAACCTGCCCCACAAAATGTCAGCTAAAACTGCTGCGCTTCGCTGCCCTGGGTGGCCGTGACAACAGCGGCGGCCTTCTCCCGAATCTCCGGCGCCACCGGCTTGCGCACGTCGTAAAACTGAATGCGGCAATAGCGGCAATGATATAGATCCGCGCCGCACGCGTATTGCACGAAATTGACGAAGCCCCTGTGCATCCGATCGATCTTGTCCCGGGTCGCCAGCCGCGTCAGGCGGTAAGTGCCGCAACGGGGGCAGCGCGGGTAATCGCCGAGATAGAGGGCATACCAGCGCGGCTCGGGCTTGCGCGTGCGGCATTTCCCGCATTCATACACGGCTGTGTACAGCAGCTTCTCGTGGAAGGTGCGATGGACGCGGCGTAACCTTCCCTGGCAGGTCGGACAGTGGAGCACTTCGTCCTCTTTTATACTACAATTGCGCGAACAACTCAACCCGCGCCACAATAGGATATAGCCTTCATAGCCCCCGAACAAGAACAATGCTCGAACGAATCTCGGTGCACGGTGCGCGCCAGCACAATTTGAAGAACATCGACGTGGAAATTCCGCGCAACAGCCTGACCGTGATTACCGGGCTGAGCGGGTCGGGCAAGTCGTCGCTGGCGTTCGACACCATCTACGCGGAAGGGCAGCGGCGTTACGTGGAGACGCTTTCGACGTACGCGCGCCAGTTCCTGGACCAGATGGAGCGGCCGGATGTGGATTCCATCGAGGGGCTGAGCCCGGCCATTTCGATCGAGCAGAAGACCACCAGCCGCAGCCCGCGCTCGACGGTGGGGACCATCACGGAGATCTACGACTACCTGCGTCTGCTGTACTCGTCGATCGGGACGCCGCATTGCCCGTTATGCGGCAACGAGATTTCGCGGCAGACCACCGAGCAGATCCTGCAACACGTGCTGGCGTTGCGGCCGGACGAGCGCATCATGGTGCTGGCGCCGGTGGTGCGCGGCCGCAAGGGCGAGTATAAGAAGGACCTGGAAAAGCTGGCGAGGCAGGGATTTGAGCGCGCGCGCATCGACGGCATACTTCGCTCGCTCGAAGACGATATCCCGCTGGACCGGCGGCGCAACCATACCATCGAAGTGGTGGTGGACCGGCTGCTGGTGAAGCCGGGCATCGAGAAGCGCCTGGAAGCTTCCATCGAAACCGCCACCAAGCTGGCGGACGGGCTGGTGCTGATCGCGGTGGTGAACGGCGAGGAGCGGCTCTACTCGCAGAAGCTGGCGTGTACGGAGTGCGGCACCAGCATACCGCAGCTTGAGCCGCGCTCGTTTTCGTTCAATAGCCCGTATGGCGCTTGCGAGGAATGCACCGGGCTGGGCAGCAAGTGGGCTTTCGATCCGGGCAAGGCGATCGTGGATTTCTCGAAGCCGTTGTTGGAGGGAGGGCTGGGGCCTAGCGCGGGATCGGCGTATATGAAGCACCACCTGGCGGAGGCGGCCAAGGCCCTCCGCATCGACCTGGGAACGCCGTTCGATCAGTTTCCGAAGAAGGTGCAGAGCGCTTTGCTGGATGGCAGCAATGGGGGTAGCAACGGGTTCCCGGGCATCTTGAAAGTTCTCCAGCAGACCTATGATGAATCGTCCGAAGGCTATCGCGAGTGGCTGACGGAATACATGTCGCCGGCCGAGTGCCCCGCATGTCATGGCTTGCGTTTGAGGCCGGCCAGTTTGGCGGTACGGGTGAAAAACTTCTCTATCGCGGAGTTCACCCAAATGCCCATCGCGCGCGCGCTGCTGACGGTGCGCAACTGGGAATTCGGCGAGCGAGAGACGCAGATTGCCGGACGCGTGGTGGACGAGATCCGGCGTCGGCTGGAGTTTCTTTCGGCGGTGGGCCTGGATTACCTGAGCCTGGAGCGGTCGGCGGCTACGCTTTCCGGCGGCGAGGCGCAGCGCATCCGGCTGGCCACGCAGATCGGGTCGAAGCTGCGCGGGGTTCTTTACGTGCTTGACGAGCCTTCCATCGGGCTGCATCCGCGGGATAACGGGCGGCTGCTGGATACGCTTACACATCTTCGCGATATGGGCAATACGGTGCTGGTCGTGGAGCACGATGCGGAGACCATCGAGCGCGCGGATTATGTGATCGACCTCGGACCGGGCGCCGGGCGATTGGGCGGCGAGTTGGTGGCGGCGGGTACGCCGCAAGCGATTGCCAAGGACCCCGGCTCGCTGACCGGCCAGTATCTCTCGGGCGCGCTGCGAATTCCGGTGCCCCTTGTGCGCCGGCCTTCGAACGGCAAAAAGCTGGCGATTATCGGCGCGGCCGAACACAACCTGAAGAACATCGATGTGGATATACCGCTAGGCCTGCTGACGGTGGTGACGGGCGTTTCAGGCAGCGGGAAATCCACGCTGGTGAACGAGATTTTGTATCGCGCGCTGGCGCAGCAGATCTATCGGTCGCACGAAAATCCCGGAAAGTTTACTGCGATCAAGGGCATGCAACTTCTGGACAAGGTGATTCGCATCGATCAATCGCCGATCGGGCGTACGCCGCGCTCGAATCCCGCCACGTATACGGGTCTGTTTACGCCCATTCGCGACCTTTACGCGATGCTGCCGGAGTCGCGCGAACGGGGCTACAAACCGGGGCGCTTCAGCTTCAACGTGAAAGGCGGGCGTTGCGAGGCGTGCCAGGGCGACGGGCTGAAGCGCATCGAAATGAACTTCCTTCCCGATGTGTACGTAACCTGCGACGTGTGCCGCGGGCGGAGGTACAATCACGAGACGCTGCAGGTGAAATATAAAGGCCGTTCCATTGCCGATCTGTTGGACTGCACGGTGGAGGAGGCGCTGCCACTGATGGAGAATCTTCCGCACATCCGGCCAAAGCTGCAAACCTTGAACGATGTGGGGCTGGGGTATATCCACCTGGGGCAATCGTCCACCACGCTTTCAGGCGGCGAGGCGCAGCGCATCAAGCTGGCCAAGGAGTTGAGCCGGCGGCAGACCGGGCGCACCTTTTATGTGCTGGACGAGCCGACCACCGGATTGCATTTCGACGATGTGCGCAAGCTGCTGGATGTGCTGCAGCGGCTGGTGGATCTGGGCAATACCGTAGTGGTGATCGAGCACAACATGGACGTGATGAAGACGGCCGACTGGATTATCGACCTGGGGCCGGATGGCGGCGAGTATGGCGGGCGGCTGGTGGCGGCGGGGACCCCGGAGCAGGTGGCGCGGTCGAAGAAGAGCTATACAGCGGAAGCTCTGCGCAAGGTTTTGGAGGGCGGGCAATCCTGCCCGCAGCCGGCTTTTAGCCGGCCCGCGGAAGCCCGATGAGCAAATACTCCACCCATCCCATCGATTTTTCCGGCTTGAAGACGGTACCCTTGCAGGCCCGCGGCGGCAAGGTCCGTGTGGGGGATTTTGCGGCGGTCTACCGCAAGGGCGCGGGTGTCGCTGGTTGGCTCGAGTCGCTGCCGCACATCCTGGCCGGCGATTCGTTGCGCGCCGTGGCTGCGGCCATTGCGGCGGCACGCACACGGGGCCGCGCCATCGTATGGGGAATAGGCGGGCATGTGATCAAGTGCGGCCTGGCGCCCGTCCTGATCGACCTGATGCGGCGGGGCTACGCCACTGCCTTCGCCCTGAACGGCGCAGCGGCTATTCACGATTTCGAGATCGCGCTGGCGGGCCATACCAGCGAGGACGTGGAAGCCGTCCTGCCGGATGGGAGCTTTGGCGCGGCCGAGGAAACCGGGCGGGAGATGAACGCCGCCATCGCGGCCGGCGATCGCGAGGCGCTGGGCATGGGCGAAGCGCTGGGGCGGCATCTGGATGAAATTGCCGCGCCCGAATTTGCGCCGCTGAGCCTGGTGCTGCAGGCCTGGCGCGCGGCGGCCCCTGTGACGGTGCACGTGGCTGTGGGGACGGACACGCCGCATATGCATCCTTCGGTGGACGCGGCCGCCATCGGCAGCGCTACGCATCGCGATTTCCGGTTGCTGTGTTCGCTGGTGGCGGGACTCGACGATGGCGGAGTGTATCTGAATGTGGGGTCCGCCGTGGTGCTGCCGGAGGTATTTCTGAAGGCGGTCTCGGCGGTGCGCAATCTGGGACATCCGCTGGCGGGTTTCACCACGGTGAATCTGGACTTCGTGCAGCATTACCGTCCGAAGGTGAACGTGGTGGAGCGGCCGCACGCCAAATCGGGCGGGGCGGGATATGCGCTGACCGGGCATCATGAAATCCTGGTGCCCTTGCTGGCTGCCTGCCTGATCGAGAAGGAGCTATGAGCCCGGAACCGCCGCTTCCGGAACTGGCGCCGCCGGAGACTGCCGCGGCGCCGGAAAGCTACCCGTTCTGGGGCTACTTGGACTTGCTGGGCTTCGTCCTGATTGCGTTACTGGGATCGCTGGTGGTGTCGCTGCTGGGTTCTGCGTTGATTGACGCGCACGTCAAGCGCGCTTTTGTTCTATTCCCGACACAGGTCCTGCTCTACGCCTTACTGCTGGGCGCGCTGGCATTGATTTTTCGGCGCTACTACGGCCAGCCGTTCTGGCGGTCGATGCGCTGGATCCCGGCGGCGCTGAGCACTCAGTTGGTGGCCGCCTGCGGCGTGCTGGCGGCATTCGCCGTGATGGCGGCCAGCGTCTTGCTGCGGACCCCGGATATCGACAGCCCGATGAAGGCGCTGCTCTCGGATCCGGTGTCTGTGGCGATGATCGCGCTAATTGGCACGACGCTGGCGCCGGTGTGCGAGGAAATCGTGTTTCGCGGGTTTCTGCAACCGCTGCTGGTGCGATCGCTGGGAGTTGCGCCCGGCATTCTGCTGGCGGCGGCGGCGTTCGGGTTAATGCATTTGCAGGAATACGGCTACTCCTGGCGCCATGCGCTGCTGATTTCGGCGGCCGGTGCGGGGTTTGGCTGGATGCGCCAGCGCAGCGGATCGACCAAGGCCGCGGCAGTGATGCACGCGGCGTACAATGGCGTGTTCTTTTTACTGCTGGCGGCGCAGCAGGCGGCCGTGCATGGGCGCTGGGTGGAACATGCGAGGTAGCAGGATGGCGCCCGGTTCGGATGCTTCGGGAAGCCGTAGACTATAGCTGGTAGTGTCCCGCTGAGGCAGGCGGTCACCGGTGGCAGAAATTCTCGTTGAGGGAGGAATCCGCATGGCCGATAAGCCAGTACGCCCGGAACGCATGAAGCTGTTTTCACCCGATCTTAGGGACGACGCAAGAACAATTTCACAGTTGGGGTTTGATAGTGTAGTTCCAGTCGGGCAGCGTTTCGTGGCGTCGCAGACGGAGTGAGGCGATTTGATCGGTGGAAGGCTTGATGCCGCAGGGATGGTGGGGGCGATCCAGGTAGGCAGTGACTTGGGGGCCGGTCTGGGTTGTGGTGGTGCGGGCGTAGTTAAGGATCTTTTTGGTAAGAGTCGAGCGGTTCACCAGCCCAGTTGCGTGAAACCTCAGAGAAGAGGCGACGCTCGATGGATTCCATTTGGAAGCGCCGCTCGGATAATGGGCAACCGTGACGGGAAAGGGGTAGACCGGTCTGTGAACTACTTGGAGCACGTGCTCTTGATCCATGTGACAACACACCCGGCGTGGAGCCACCTTAAAGACTTGCAATCGCTGAGAAACATCCTGGTGCACCGCAGCGGAAAACCTGGGGAATCGCAGGAGGTTCGGAGCCTCATCACGAGGTGCCCGCAGGCACTTGAACTTCGAAAAGCCGATGGACTTCGCGAGCAGATTTGGATGTCAATGAATCTGTGCCGAGACTTTGTTGAGGACATCGGTGGATTCTTCGAGCGAGTCTTCAAGGCGTGTGGCTGCCGAACCGGCATATGCAACTCGACGGCTGAAAGGTCCCGCCAGGCCCGAAACTGCGATCACATGCAGGGCATCGAAGCGAGGAACTTGGAGGCGAAGCCTTACGGTTTGATCTCATAATCCGGCCAGCAGTCCTCGATCTGTTGCCAGGGTGCGTTGGGATCGGCGACTGAAGTGGACAGCGACTGGCCGGACCACTGATCTCCAAAGATTCGGATCTCCGCCCCTCCCGAACCCGGCATGGGATTGAACTTCGGATCGAGGATCCGAGCGATCTGGTCGCGCGCGCCTTCCAAATGCACGCGCGTGGCGCGGTCCGTAGTGTGGGCAATAGCGGCGGCGATCGAAGTGCTCAACGCGCGCAGTTCGGCGCGGTAGAACGGCTTTTCGTCTCCGCTCGAAGCGAACATCGCCACCGGGAACCCGGCCGGCAATCCCGCGGGGAGCGTCGGGGCGGACCCATTGATCTTCGTATTCACCAGGTCGAGATAGTTGCGCTGCAATTGCCGCCGGTAAGCGTCGATGGGCGTCTGCGGCGTTTCAGTCTCGCGCCAGATGCCGTGCCGCACGGCGGCCAGGAAATCCGCCGGGCGATAAGCCGCGGATCCATCCAGCGCATCCTGCTCGACCAGCCGTGCGAAGCGCGCGCTGCTCAACAAATTGCTCAGCACCGAGCGTTGCGCGTTGCCCACTCGGTTGATTGCGCCCAGAGGCTCGATGCGGCGCAGAATCTCCTTGTCGATGGCCCATTGCGGCGTCGCAAAGGCGTTCTCATTGAGGAACGCCACCGCGGCCGCCTGGCGCGCCTGGGCCACCGGCGTAAAGATGACGCCCTCCTGCCCGATGTTCTTCTGCTGCGACTGGAGGCCGCCCACCAGCGCGACGACATGGTTCATCTCCAGCGTCCACTGACCCAGCATGCGGCCATACACCTCGGACAGATCCTCGTAGGGATCGCCCTTCTGTGTGGTGGTCGCGGTCAGCATCATGCGCGCCACGCGCTGCAGATTCTTAATCCCCAGCGCGGTGGATTTCAGCGCATCGGCATCCCCCACGGCTTCGGTCAGCTCGCCCGGATCGGAACCCGCCGCACCCGCCGTGGAGAAGCGATACCAGGGCGTCTTATCCTGCTCGCGCGCCCATTCGTCGAGGGTGGGTTTTTCGTCGTCGGGCGCCTTCGCGTCCGCAATCGGTTGATAACCCCAATGCGTCGCCCAAATATCGTACGGCCCCACGGTTGGCACCAGATCG
>Ga0209333_1001482_pt1 | contig 11409 bp, 16 predicted proteins | sample BlaSpr_A8_OM2_O3_FD_187982 | JGI IMG/M metagenome (GOLD analysis project Ga0209333, IMG submission 187982) | Forest soil microbial communities from Thunder Bay, Ontario, Canada - Black Spruce, Ontario site 2_A8_OM2_O3 (SPAdes) (version 2) | ecosystem: Environmental > Terrestrial > Soil > Boreal...
ATCCGATAGGACCAAAGGCCGACATCAAGAAGACTGACTTTCCGGCAGATAAATAGGCGGCGCGAAGCAATTCAAAGAGCTATGCCGCGAAAACGGAATTGAGATCACGAACAGCGTTCAGTTGCCTATGAAATTTGCAACCGCAAATCTTTTTGACATCCCAAGCTAATCCCAACGCGATAGTCGCTGCAATCTTTAGAGACCTTCGACCAATTTTGAGAGCGAAACCTTTAGTCCGCGAGCAATTTTAACCAACGTGGTCAAAGACGGGTCCTGTCGGCCCCGTTCCAACAAGCCAGGGACGTTGCGATGCAGATTCGAAGCCAGCGCCAGGGCTTCTTGGGATAGCTTTCTTTTCATTCGGAGCTTTCGGATACGTCTGCCAAGACTTACACGAGGGTTGACTTTCACGGTGGCAATCATTGGGCAGCCCTGGTTCGTAGTCAACCCACCAATAGGTTGCACTCAGAGGTATAACACACTATAGTGTGTGTACTCAAAAATATTGCATTTTGTTGTTGACAGGAAAAATGAAAGAGCGTAAGGATGTGTTAGAAGATTAGTAAAGAGCGGAGAGAGCCGAGCGTCAACTCGACCCTCCCCTAGCACTACCGAGCGTCAGAGGCGCTCAGCAATGCGTACAAGCACGTTAGGCCGCGTAGTAAAACCCGTCAACGCAGTTGACTCCGACCCTTTCCATAATGTAACGAGTTCCCGTTTCGCCTCTGACGAGATGGGTTGTGTGGCCCCTGCGTTTCTCCCAAGTAGCGTGGCGGGCCACAACAATAATTTTCCTGTTTCAAATCCAACAGCCGGAGGCACCAATGACAAAGAAGAAGTCCGCAAAAACGAAATCGGCCAGCAAACCTGTAACAACAATGGGCAAGTCAAACAACGATCAGCCGACAGACAAGAGTTTTCCAGCAACGGCATAACCGATTCCCCCAAGCAGCCGGGTAAAGCCCCGGCATCCCCGCGGCCGAGCGGATATGGGCTTCCCCCTGTGTCCGCTCTTTCTCTCTTACTGATTCTCGAACAGACCCCTAGGAGTCCGCGATGATCCTCGTTTGTCGCGATTGTCATGAACAAGTGCCGTTTGGTTGTGACTGTCCTTGTGGGGGCGTGGTTGAACTAGGCCGGACTCAAATTGACGAACTTCTATTACGCGCTTGGAAATATCAAGCCCTGGAGACCTATTACAAAAAATACGGTTTGGATGTTAGTCCAGACGAAATCCTACGAGTTTCCGTAGCGGCGCTGGGAACGCCTGCGGAAAAGGATGCATGCGGGGCCGCCAATACCTCCGAAGTCCTGGCCCCGCAGAGGTCGATATGACTCCGATGGATTACTTGTTTCTCGCAATCTCTCTCATGTTGGTTTTCTTAGGAGGGAAAACAAATGAACACGAATAATTTTTACAATGAGGCACACGCGGTAATTGAAATCGACGCCTGCGACCCAGAAGCCCACGGTAAAGAATCTCTGCGGGGCATCAGGTTAATTGCAATTTGGGCTGGACTTCTTGTTGGAAGTTGGGCAGCGGTCGGGCTTTTGGTCTATCTGGCGTTTCGAGCAATCTAATGTCTAAAAACCTTGCTCCGTTACAGATTGAGGAAATTGCAGCCATCGTAAAGTGGCGAGCGCATCCGTTCCGCTGCGACATAGCTATTTCTTCTCACGGACACGAGTGCAGGTTCCTGATACCTGAGAAGCGTTCTGAATTTCTCCGCGCCAACAAAAGACAAATTCAGGCAGCCAGGACAAGGGCAGCCAAATGGCGGGCAAGGTATCACGAAGAATCGCACGAGGAATCACTCGATGAAGACTAACAGGGCAATCCGTTATTTGAGCGAAGCCGAGAAAGTAAAAATGTGCCGTCTGTCAGACCAAGAAGTAACGATTGCAAACATCGCCCGAAGGTTCTGCACGGGTGTTTCTACGGTGTCCAAGATTCTACACGAAAACGGAATGAGAGAACCGCCACGCCGGGAACGAAAAGATATTACGTTGGCCGCCGTACTGATCGCCCGTAAGAAAGGTTATTCGGTCACGGCAATTGGCAAGCGGTTGCGGTGCTCTTCAAAGACGGTCGTGCGTCGGTTGCAGCTAATCGGTTACAAGCCGGAGGTTCGCGCAAAGAGAGGGATTCAATGAGACCTGTCAATAAATTACCCCAAGACGAGCGATTGGAGTCATTGGTCACGCTCCGCCAATCCGTCGCACAACTTGTCCTCAAAGCACTTCGTCTAGGGGCATCGTCGGCTGACATTTTGGAAAGTGTCGGCAGAGGAATCGACCACGCCGCAGAGGTTCACCAAACACGAGTCGAGATCGCTCCCGTCGTCGTCCGGCGAGGACTGAGGCTAGTACAGTGGACGGGAAGAATCTTCCTTCTGTTTTTGTTCTTTCCCGCTCTCTTGCACGCGCAAACGCCCCCAACTCAGTCCCTTCAGGTTGTCTACAATATTTCCGACCTGCAAAGAATAATAGATGTGTTCAGCGCGGATTCAAATGGCGTTTTGACGCCCGTGGCCTACACGATTCCGCTAGCCAGCAAACAAATTCCCATCTTCGGATATGCCTCGATTTCGGCAAATCAAAATGTCCTGTTCGTAGGGACGCTGGAAAATTACATAGCGAGTTTCCAAATTCAGGCCACCGGGAATTTAACAGAGGAAGCGAACAGTCCTGCAGCGAGCGGCCTTCAGGACTTGGCAGGAATGGCTGCAACTTCGGATGGCAAATATTTATTTGTCGGAGGGAATAATCTTCAAGACGAAAACCTTGGTGAGATTGCGATTTTTCAGATAGGAGATTTCGGGACACTCACGGCAATCAACACCGTCCAGCTAGACAATCCGTTTCCAGAGGCGATGTCTATTTCAGCCAACGGTCAATTCTTATACGTGTTCTCTGGGCAAAATGGAACGGCCTCGCTACAAGCCTTTTCAGTTTCGAATGGCGTCCTGACAGAGCTTCATCTGGCTATCGCGGACGAAGCAAACGCTCAAGCTCTTGCATGTAATGCTTTGTTTTGCTTTGGGTCGTACGGCGAAACCGGGACAATCGACACATTTAATATTCAAGCCGATGGAAGTTTAGTTTTTGCCAGTACCGCGCTAACTCCGGGCATCGTCAACAGAATGGCAATTGATAGCACGGGCGCGTTTCTTTACACAAATCTGGGAAGTTTTGAAATATCAAGTTCGGGGTCGCTGACTTTACTCCAAGCGGCTCCAGCTAACACCTTGTTCGCGCCGATTACCACGTCAACGACATCGCCATTTTTGTTTGAGGGAGTCCAAGCAGCGGCATCACCCTTTAATCTTTATTCCGAAAATGTCAATGGCAGCGGCACGCTTACGCAGATTTCCGTGGTACCTACTTCGGGATTTCCGACGTTCCTTGTTCTAGCCACGATTCCCAACGGAACGCAACCGCCTCCAGTCCAATACACTCTTCAAATAAATCTTGAAGGTTCTGGTTCAGGCACGGTCACTACTCAGCCGACCGGAACATCTTTTGCGTCTAGCACTCCTATTACGTTGACCGCGATGGCTGCAGCGGGTTCTCAATTTGTCGGCTGGAACGACAGCATCGGTTGTTTGACGAATGTTTGCGGGTTTCTTATGCCCGCATCAAACGTAAACATCCAAGCAGTATTCACTGCGATTTCGCCAGCTATCTCTGTGACGCCAACAACGCAATCGGGAAGTGCGGGCGCGTCGTTTTCTTACCAAATCACAGCCGCGAATTTTTCCTCGACGCCGAAGGTCGCGGCTACCTGTGCCATTCCTAAAGGGGCCTGCACCATCTCAGGGATGGTTCTCACGGTCACAACTTCTGCCCCTAGTACGTCGGTCCTTTTTCCTTTACAGAAATACCCTTGGGCGGCGGTGGGTTTGTTGATCTTCGTTGCCTGGATTGTTCTACCCAAGAAGCGCCGATTGGTGCTGGCGTTCGGTGCGCTTATCGCTATGTCGGCCTGCGGATCGGCGTCGAGCGAAAGAGTCCCGGTGTCTACTTCGACGCCGGGGACTCCACAGGGAACCTACTCTCTAACCATTCAAGCCACGAACGGCGCAAACCAATCAGCAAATGTAAACGCGAGTTTAATAATCCAATGATCTTAAATCTACCAAAAGGAGATGCAGACCAAGCGAATAGGACAAAAGGAGCAACGCGGATAGGGGTGCAGGCAGGAATGGCGAGCAAAACTGCACCCTTTTTTCTCGGTGGCCAATGATTAAAATTGCCTCAGTAATTGTCGTATCAATCTTCTGCACTCTGTTAATCGTCTTTTTCTGTTTGTTTGCTTTTGGGTTGGCGCACTTGCTTACTTTGGCCATCCGCATTTTTAAGCCCAACTTTGCAACACTTCCACATCACGAAGACCCTAAAGAAATCTCGCAGGCCAACACGAAGAAAATTGCTTTGGATTTCTTGTTTGAACGGAAGCGCCAGGAGCTTCGACGCCAACACGAGCAATCAGTACAACCCGCTATGCAACCCGTTGTGCAACCCATTGCGGCCAATGTAAAGGAAGACGCCGAAGCAGGCTGGGACTTGTCCGCATTGAATCATTTGATAAATGCACCCCGAATCCCTAAGACAACTATTTATTCCGAAGCAAAACGCACCGAGGATAAGGCCGAATATTGTTTGCTGCGGTATTTTACGCTGCCAGACGGAAGGCAATTTCCGCGTTTCTTATGCACCAAGCTCAGCCAACGCGGTCGCGGCTTAAGAGTTGCCTTCGCTTCGGTTTCCGGAAAACGAATCAAGCTCGATTTTGTGTCAGCTATGCGGCTTGCGGAGGCTATCGGGCCTGACGTGCTGTTGCAGGCATCAAATGCGGCTGCCCGAGTGACTATGAAGCGCAAGGAGAAAGAACATGACCAACATGCGACCGCGTAGAACGAATCAGTCAGGGAGTTTTGAATTGATCGGGATGCTCATTGCTTGTGCAGTCCTGCTTATCATGGCCGCCGTTGCAGCGCCGAGCATCGTCAAGTTAACTCAAGCAAGCAATGAAAATTCCGCAGCTGGGCAGCTTGCTCAGTTAGGAGCAGCGGAATTCAGCATGAGTCAAATCAACGGAGTCTTTGTTGCGCCTGTGAATCTCTTGGGCAACCTCGCGCTCCCCATTAGCTGCACGAATCCAATGCTTGCAAGCGGTGCGCAGATACAGGCACCCACGGGGTACAACTCGATATTTACGCCGGGTCCGACCTTATCTACTCCATCAGGGTGCGCAGGTGTTCAAGGTTATAGCGCATATTCAATTTCTCTCACGCCCATAAATTCGCTCGAAGCTCAACGGCAATTGTTTATGACGAGTACAGATGGTGGTGTTATCCACTTTACGGACCAAAACCGCCCCGCGACAATTTCCGACCCTGTTATGCCGATTTCCGTTCCGGCGCAAGGTTCGGTCAGCACAATTCTTGTCGTCCAAAACACGACTGGAAACGGCGGCACAACCGGAACCACGTTTACAAGTTCATCAGGTTCCGGAGCAAACCCTAGCGCATATCCAGGCGGCGAAAACACGTTCATGCCAATTAATGCGATCCAGGCTGTGCCTTCTCCAGAAAATCAATGGTCGGCGATTGGCATGGCTAAAACCGCCGTGTCATTTTCAGCGACGATTTCACCAACGGTAGCAAGCGGATTCGTCCGGGTTGGCCTCGTAGATTTAACAACAATAACGACAGACCCTATACAAAATCAGGTCCCGGCATTTCAACCCCCACCATATAACGCGCTCTGGTGCGACATCCAGGTTGGCCAAACTGGTTGCACGGCTACGAACGGTTCGCAACTTCCTTACCTGATTGGTGCGACCGATGAAATGGAAATTCAGGTAGTTGCAAATGGCGGCCCGTCATATACGGGCGGCGTGAGTTGGACCGTCACTTACTCCAACTGAATTTTTCGTTGAAGCAGTAGATTTACAAATTTGAAAAGGAGAACAGGATGAAAAATCAAAGCAGAAAAGAACGCGGTTTCACCTTGGTTGAGTTGCTCATTGTCGTGGCGATTATTTTGGTCATCGTCGCCATTGCCGTGCCTAGCTATCTGGCGAGCGTTAAGGCCGCGCATCAGACGGCGGCGACAGGAAACCTCAAAACGATGTCATCTAGCGTCGCTGCCTATCAGAGTCAAACCCGCGTTTTTCCAGCGTTGGCCGCCAATATGGGGAACGCAGAAAACTCAGTAACAGTAGGGTCTACTTGTGCGGCCAATGAAGAAATGAAAACTGCGGTCGCAACGGGCTGGGACGCCGGAATCGTCCAAGCAAATTACACGATGCTCTACAAGGCAGGCGGAACAACAACGACCAGCAGTCTCGGCTGCGCTGGAAATACGTTGTGGGAGGCAACAGCAGTTCCGCTAGACGTGACTTCAGGAACAGCCGCATTCTGCGCTGATCCCAACGGATTGAGCCAGACGCCATCTGGTACAGCAGGAACGCCCGCAAGTGGTGCTGGCTGTCAAGCAGATGGTTACACGGCCTCTCTGCAATAAAGTTTTGAACCTCGACTTGGCAAACGACCGCTAGGCGAGACGACTGGAAGGAGCTAACCAAAAATGGAAAACAATTTGTTTGAAGTCTCTTACGTGAACGGCAAGAAAACGGAACGCGCAATCGTTCCGGCGACAAATCCGGACAAAGCAAAATCGCTCGTCACTGAAATACTCACCAACAAGGGCTACGACTTTTCCATCGGTACCTGTACCCCAATCATCGGATTTTTTCCAGATTGGAACAATGGCACAGGCGAGCGGATCGTAACAATGCCGCTCAAGACGGCAACACACGGAGCCTAACCAAACCCAGCCCAGTGCAAACGGGCGGCCATTCGTTGACCGCCCTAGTTTCAGTAGCAAACGCCGTTTTTCAGCACGAACCAAGATTAACGGCGGGTCTGAGGAGCCTTTCCAGTGAAAAAACTAGTTTCAGTTTTCGCGATGTTGGCGATTCTGTTTTTCGTCGCAGCGATCCCGGCGCAAGCGCAAATTAATTCGGCGGTCGCTACTGTGCCGCTTCAACTATCAGTGCCAGAGTTTTTGTCCATTTCGATTTTGAGTGGCTCTCCACAAGTTTTCCCCTCGGGCGGAGGAAATGCGAACACGCCACTAGTTGTTTCAGCAAACTGGAATTTTGGGCAAGCAAGACATCTGAGTTACCTTGCCTATTTCACCAGCAGCAATGGTCTATCAGGCACGGCAACCGGATTTCCCGTGCCCACGGGAAATTTCAATTTGGGTTCTAGCGCCCAGAACGGTCAAATTGGCAATGGCGGCCCGTGCGGTCAATCAATTCAAACGATAAATAACAGCTTCCCGCAGATGGTTACTCCGCCGTCTGCGGCAGGGAATCAAAATGTTTGCCCTTTAATTTTTGATGGTGCAGAACCATCGGGGGTGGGTTCAGTGACTAGCACTTTGTCACTGAGCGTAAATCTACCAGCTAACACACCCGTCGATAGCTATACGGGCACCCTATCGCTCGCGGCCAGCGCGTTATAACCCATTAAACCAACAGGCGGTTGTCTACACGAAACCGCCTTTTTCTTCAAGGAGACAAAAAAATGCATCGTGCAATATTGATTCTGGTGTTGATCCTCCCGACAGCGGCGCTGGGGCAGCGCATAGGACCCATAAGCCAGGATTTCGGGCACGGCAAAGCCAACGGGTCAGTAACAATTACAAATCAACAGTTGACCCCATTGGCCGTCAGCCTGTCGTCATTTCAATTTGTCGTAAAGGATGGTCAAAAGCAGACGATAACAACTGAACCAGGGGTTAGTGTAAAGCTCGCGCAAACCAGTCTGAAAATCCCTCCGAAGCAATCGCGCATATTAGACGCCGAAGTTATCTGTCCGCAAGGTTGTAATGTCGAGATTTCCGCAGCCATGCTTAGCCCTGGTATGCGGACTCCGAGTGGCGTTCAAATTCGCCTCATATTGGGAAGCATTTTTTATGTCGCTCCCGCAAATGAAAGCGGAAAAGACCGACGAAAGAAAGTCCTAATTGCAGGCAACGTAAAACCCTAATGAAGTGGTTAACGATCCTCGGCGGGCTGGTATTCGCAGGTGTTTGTCAGGCTCAAATCGTTGTAGCCTCGCTCGGCTCTTCAGACTTGTACCAAACTCCTTTTGGGGCGGGTGCTCAAATCTATACCCGCGACACAACATCCCAAGTCGGTGTGGGCTACACGGAAGGTTCTGTCAGATACAGTCTCGGTACAAAATTCCTCTATCGCGGGAATGAAGTCTCATTAGGTGATAGTCAATTAACAGGCACGAGCTTTGGGTTTGCGTTGCGGGGCGTTACTGTGACCCGAAAAAATCTCGTGAAGCATCAAATACTCAGCGTATTCGTGGGTGCCGCTGGCTCCACTACTTCAGTCGGATTTTATCAAGGTTTCACTGCTCAGCATTTTGGGGCAGGCATGTATTTTGGTCGGAGTTTTATGAATGATTCTGTTCACGTTTCTAGCTCCGAAACCATTCAGGGAAACTTCAAGACCGCTGAAGAATTCGCAAACATAATGAAAAGGCGTTTCACGCTGAGTGGTAGCGCGGGCTTGCTCCAAAACGTCCGTAATGTGAACGGAAGCGCATCGGTCGCCATTATTCCTCATCATCTGAATCTATTCGGCGGACACAGTAACCTACTCTTTTGGACCCCTACCACGAACGGTGAAGGCGTCAGCGAACATGCGACGGTCAACAACGCGGGCGCTTCAGCTAACTTCGGGATAATAAGTCTGCACGGCGGAATCTTTTCTTCAATTGCCGGATCGGTTTCACAAGGCGGAACAGATGCAGGCGGGGGACTGCACATTGGCAAGGTGACTGCCACAGCAGATTATTTCATTCCCCGGACTGGAGCCACACTCTTCAATACCAGTACAACATTCCGTGTCAATCGGCATTGGAGCGTTGCAAATTTTATCTCCGTGTCGAATGGACAGAAATCAATCAACTGGGGCGGTGCTTACATTGGAAATGAACTAACGGCGTCAGTTTCCTACCAGACTTACTACTATCCTTTTGCTGTAACCGGACGGTCTCCATTCGCTCAGACACTTTCACTTTCGGTTTCATTGCATGCGCCACATTCGAGCACCGTGAACCTTTCGACCGTAGCCCTGCCGAACGGAAAACTAATGTACGCGGCTGGAGGCAACTCCTGGTTTGAGGGTCCTATGGCCAGCGGGCTTGCAATGGAACCTGCCCGCCACGAAACCACGGGCAAGAATGAGTATTCAGGACTTGTGGTTGATGAAAAGGGTCAGCCAGTCGAGGGAGCGGCGGTGCTCGTGGGCAAGGAAGAAACTTTCAGCGATCCTGACGGGCGCTTCATATTGATGTCTAAATCAAGCAAAGCCCTGTCATTGCGAATCGAGCTTAGAGATTTTACAACGCCAACGGACTACGAAATCATTTCAGTACCGCAAACCATCAGCAATCAAGTTCCTATATTGATTGTTGTCCGCAGGAAGATCACACCATGAAAGTCTTTCTGATTTTGTTCGCTGCTTTCTTTGCGGCGGAGTTTCTTTGGTTTTGGGTTTGCAAGAAGTGGAAGCTATAATCACAAAGTTAAGTTAGGAGGACGAAAATGCCACCAACAATTTCAACGGCTGTTGTGGACCAACAAGCTTTGGGAATTTGGTTTGACCGGATAAAAGATATCGTGCAGCTAGTAACCGTCAAAACGAATCCTACAGGAGGGGGACCTGGCAGTCCAAATCCAACCTTGCAAGTTTCGGTTTCCGACGCGGCTGTAGCCGTTCAAACCATCAATCTCAGCGATTTAATCCAACAAGACCAATATGCACCGAACGGTTTGTCGGTAGATGGCCTCGGTAATTTAGTACCGCACAATTTAGAATCGTTCTCTACTCGCTACAGCCGATTAAAACTTCCCGCGTTTGGAGGGTAGCGTAAGCTCGTCAAATGGAAATCGGTCCAAGGCTCCGGGCACTACGTGAAGAGAAGCGTCTATCTCAGGGCGACATTGAAGTTTTTGTTCGCGCTCGTCCAATCGCCTGACGCGTCTGTGGCGCGGAAGGTCTACTCGGTACGCACCAGTCTCCTCACCATCGATCATCACCGACGTTAGGGTACGAAATGTTCTGGCCGCCAGCCGAGGACTATGATCGAAAGATCGTTTTGTAGTTTCGAAGATTTTGGCGGCTGCCTCGTTGGTGCCGCGTTGCGTAGAAATAACGTTCCTAACGTATTCGACATCTTTGGAGTTGGCTTCGTTGTGCTCAGCACATGAGGGCACCGTAATGAGGCTGGTACGACTGTCCTTTGGGAAAAAGCACTCGGGCGGCACGTGCTCCTCGCTAGTGGCACTGGCGTCGCACATATAGCATTCATTCACGACGTGCATCCTCAATATGACTGGCCTCAGACCTGTACCCAAATTGTACCCAAAGCGACCACAAACCCCACCAAAAGACCCGAATTCCACCGAACAGCACCAAGGTAAACGATTGAAACCAAACGGGGCTAAAGAGGATACTTGCAGCCACAGACCGATGCTCTACCAGCTGAGCTACGCTCACCAGCGAACGCTAGGAAATAATGTTACGCAAGTTCGCGCTCGGTTGCAACCATGAGAGGAGGGCCGTTGAAAACAGTAGTTGTGGCTCGCGTAGACGCAGCCGCGGCTCACAAATAATTACGATCGCCTGGAATGTCGGTCTGGCGGCCGGCTCATCCTGCGCTTTGCACCCTGTGGCGGCGAGCAGAAGTCGGTTTCTTTTCAGGTTCTGGGGTGGCGCGAGCGCCATCGCGAAATCTGTTGAGAGCATCAAGAACTTGCCGGCCGAACAACCCAAACTTACGTTCTCCGAATCCGGAAACATTGAGAAGCTGATTTGTCGACGCAGGATTTTTTCGGCAGAGTTCGTCGAGCGACGTGTCATCCATTACCAAAATGGCGGGAACACGTTGCTGCTTCGCGGTGGCTCGCCGCCACTCGCGAAGGTATTCGCGGAGTTCTGGATCCACTTCTCCAACGGCCATTTTGGCCTCAGGTTTTCGCGGCTCAGACCGCACGGGAACAGCTGCCAATACCGCGGGCCTACGGCGCGCCGGCCGTTTTACGTGCGGTTTATCTGCCATCCAATGCAGTTTGACACCGCACGCATCGCATGCATTGCACTGTCGAAATTTTGGGTTCTCGCCAAAATGAGAGCAAATCTGGCGATGGCGGCAGTTTGCCGATTCCACAAAATCCCGAATGGTGTGATAGCGCTGCCAGGCGCGATCTTTTTCGGCGGGATCGGTCAACTGTCCAATGAAATAGGCGAGCAGTCCCGCGTCTCGCTTCTGCCAAAGCACAACACAGTCCGCGGGCTGTCCGTCGCGGCCCGCGCGT
>Ga0209333_1001484_pt1 | contig 11387 bp, 8 predicted proteins | sample BlaSpr_A8_OM2_O3_FD_187982 | JGI IMG/M metagenome (GOLD analysis project Ga0209333, IMG submission 187982) | Forest soil microbial communities from Thunder Bay, Ontario, Canada - Black Spruce, Ontario site 2_A8_OM2_O3 (SPAdes) (version 2) | ecosystem: Environmental > Terrestrial > Soil > Boreal...
GCCGGGAGCCGGCCCGCGATGGGAAAGCTACTTCGACCCCGCCTCTCTGTATAGTGACGCGCGGAGCTAAATCGTTTCACCGCCCCCACCGGATCAAGGCGATAACGATCAGAATAATAATAATAAGGGAAGATCCCAGGAAAGACGCTGGCGCCTGGCTCGCCAAAGGACGAATGCGAGGTTGACCACCGCGCCCGCGATGGTGCACGCAAGCACCGCCAAGCCGGCTAAAGCCGTTGGCGGTATCAGCACCAACAGGCCGCCAAGTACCTCCACCACGCCGGTAAAATATCGGAACCATACCCCAGGCCCAATCTGCTAAAAGAGCTCCGCCGGATTTTGCCTCCCGCGCTTAGTCGTAGCATTGGACAGGATCGGGGAACCAGATTGGGGAGGAAGTCTTCGACCCCCTACTCCACGCTGCCTCGGTCGAGCAGTTGGCGAGAACTTTCGAGCGACTGTTCCCAAGGTCTAGAGACTACACGCCTCGACGATTCTCATCGTCTGGGGCTGGCTTCAGGAGGATCCGCGGCGGTTTTCCACTCTGACCTTGGCGAGCTTTCGAGAATCCGAACGCGTGTTACCGGTCGCAGGGCCCGCATTGGATCGGTCAAGATGCCTCGCTAAGCGCCTTGCACGGCTTGGCAACAATCGTTCGTATTGCGAAAGCTGTCGCCGTGCTTCTGGACAAACAAGGGTCCGCAGATCTTCGGCCAAATGAGTCCGACGCGGAGGCATCGGCCAATGCGTCTTACGCGATGGCGTTCTCCGCAGTCCGCGCTTCCCTCGCCGCGCTGGCGGACGGCCGAACCCCTTCGGCAAGATTGGAGAATGTCGCCGCGGTGAATGCGTACCATCTAGCCCAGTCTTTCGGACTTTTCCAAACGATGCACCCCCGCGGTCCGGTTGGCCGCAGCGACGAAGAGGATCTGGTGCGGGCCGGGCATGGAGAGCTACGCCGAAGGGATCGCCCAAGACGACCGGCTATGAGGCGGGGTGAGGTTTGGCTTGTGGATCTCGACCAGCCGAAAGAGGACCACGAGCAGGCGGGCGGCGCCCGGTCGTGATTCTTCAGACCGACGATTTGTTTCCCTTGAGTAGCGTTGTGATTATCCCGTTCACCACGAAATTGAGGCAAGCGGGTCTTGTGCATACTGTCGTGGCGCCGGCGAAGGAGGAAGGATAAGAACACGACTCGGTTGCCCTATGCCACCAGATCTGGCTGATTTCCGTAACATCACACATGTGCCGCAGGGAGCCGTGTTACAGGCCGCCTTCTGCGTCCTCCGATGGCTGCTCCAGACTCTCGTCCTGTTCGTACGTGGGCCTAATTTCCAGTTCCTCGCTGGTACAAATCTCCGCTCCGGGATACAGCCTCCTGAGGTCCCACTCGTTAACCCATCGCCGGACATACGAGCGCATCTGGCGCGTCACGGATGGAGCCGCCCACGGAATCTCGGGCGGGTCCCATCCGTAAGCCTCGCCGTGGATCTCCTTGAGCCGCCCGTAGGCGTGGCCCAAAACGAGATCGCTGGGCGGCTGGAGTGTGATCGCATCCCGCTCGATCAGGCGCATCCCGGCATCGGCGCGCGCCGCGAGATTGAGATACTCATCGGTTCCCTTCGCCCGTAGCCGCGCCCCCACAGTGTCGCGGTCGCTCTTTTCCTGCAACACCGCGAGGCCGAAATCGTCCGTAATTGCCGCGACCGCCATAAGTCCCGGAATCGTAGAGTTCTTTACTTTACCCATCCAACGCGCCAATTCGGCGTAGGACCTGCCGCGCTGCAACAAGCTATAACGGCCTACGAGCTCGACCTCGTCGATCAACAATATCCACCCCGCGTAACCGGCGGTCAGAATCATGCGAGACGCAAACAAGAACCGTTGCACCGCCAGTTCCTTGATCTTGACCGGCTTCAGCGAGTACACTTCCGAACAGTTTATCTGTTTCAGTCCCTGCCTGATCCGGCTGACCGCCAGACGCTCGCCCGACCAGAAGTTGGCGATATCGTCAACCATTTCCGGATCGTTGTTCAGTTTGTCGTGCAGCAGGATGGTCGCCGCAAAAATCTGGCTAAGACCGCTGGACGGACCGTGGGCCCAGTCGAAGAACTCGCGGTACTCCGGGGCGCCCGGCTGCAATCGAAGGGCAATTTCACGAATCGCCTCTCCTTTCAGCCCTGGAGCGGCAGCGCCGTCGATGGCCGCCAGCAGGACTTTGGAAGGATCGAAGAGCGGTGTTTCCTTGCTGATCGCAATACGGCTGGTCACAAAGTTCTTGGATCCCGCCACGTGCTCCAGGTAGTCCAACAGATGCGATTTGCCTGCGCCAAATCCGCCCTCGATCAAAAGGCCGGCAACCTGCTTGCCTGCCTGGGCGGCGCTCCGCACGGAAGCCAGCCGCTCGGAAAAGGCTTCCTCGGCTTCCGGCTGCTGGCAACCCAACACGCTCACAGCGTGCCGGTTTGGCACCCCGTTTCGCAGCGCCTCAAGAGCGCGCCGGTAGAGCATCTGTCGATCGGTTTGCATGTCTGCTGCTCCCCTCAATTGGCCGCTGCAATGCGGGCCAGCGACGCCATTGGGTTCACGAGATTTCTATCGTGTATCTCATCGAAAACCCTGAACTTCAGGGCCTCATACGCGCTGATGCCCCGGCTGTGGTCCTCCAGGAAGGCAAAATCCGGTACCACAACCATCAGGAACCCTTCCAAGTTGCCGGCTCCATCGATGAACTGGCGCAGCAACTCATAGGTGTCCAGCACCGCCGCCTTGCTATAAAACAGACCGAGGTCGGGATTCTTGTGCGCCAGCATGACGCGCTGGGCGTCCAGGAGAGCTACGATCCCGGGGTATGCCGTCAGCCGCGACCAGCGGACCATCGATTCGAAGAAGAAGCGGGCGGTGGTGCGGTTGATCCTGCGAAAGATATGATACGGCTTTACGGCGCTCATGGCTCTGTTGTGTCCCGTCAGCCAATCGGTCAGAATCTTAACTGTGGTCGCCCCGTCCTGCCCGCCGGACAGCTCGGCGATGCACAGGTGTGTCATGGCGACCCGGAAGTCACCGGATAATGTCCGGTCTTTGAGTACTTTGTTCCCGATCGCCTTCTTTAGGTCCAGCAACAGCATTTGCGGGTCCATCTGGTTTTTCTCGGCGAGCCGGGCATACAATGGGCCGTCCCCATCGCCCGCCCATAGGTAACCCGACTCAGCAGCCAGCTTGGCGACGAATCTCCGGCTCAGAACCTGCCATGGCACCTGCTCCGCGGTCCGAAAGAAGATTTCATCGATCATGTGAATTCTGGTTTCCGCGGCGCTGATCTTGACTACCGAGTAACCCGCCTGCGCGGCCAGGCCGGCCAGCCCCGCGAAGATGTCCGGCCGCAACGTATCGTCGAGCGGCACGGCGAACTTGATCGCGGAACCGCCATCGCGTACGAAGCTTCGCAGATACTCTTGGTCGACAAAATCGAGCCATTCGGAAAGTTCGATGGAAGGCGTCACTCGGGTACCTCGCTGAATCGAATTCCATAATATGTCACGGTTTCGCCGTCCGGTGCAATGAAGGAATATGTGCCCCTGGCTTTCTTTGTGCCCGTGGCGGCGGGCAGGGAGTATACGATGCCGGACCTCGTTTTCCGGATGCCGCTCCGGTCCAGCAAGAATAAATCGCGCACAAAGTCCGTCTGGTCGTACGCGGCGTTCGACCCCGGCAGCAGGGTCAGAGTATCGTAGATGCTCGAAAGTGCGACGGTTTTCCCATAATCTTTGCCCGCCAGCAGGCGGTAGGCCCTTTGCAGCACTTCCAGAAAGTGCTCGGTCGTGGCTTTGGGTTTTCTGGATTGAATAGCCTTCAGGACTCTCGCCAGCCGCGTAGGGCGGATTCCCTGCACCTTCGCCCGATTGATTCTGACCGCCCGGTCCGTCGGGAGGATGCGCAGAATGGAGGGGAATACGACGATCCCCTCATCGCGCTGCTGGACTTGAAGACCGTCCCTGCTCACCGCTTCGATAACTTCGGCGGCAAAGGACTCCTTCAAGTATTTCTCCTCTTCCTCCGGGCTGAACGGCCAAGCCGACCTGGCGTTGCCAACCTCCTGCCGCGTGGATTCCAGGGCTGTCGATAGCCGCTCCGATGCCTTCCGGATCTTGGAGAGGTCGCCTTCCAAGGCGCCTTTTTGAAGCTGCCGCACGGCTGCCGCAAGAGTCGCAACCACCTTTGCCGTGCCGGCCGCCGCACGTTCCGCATCTGCAAATCCCGCTTCGAATGTCACTCGTGTCCTCCGTTCCGCTGTTGCACAATCGCGCGCCCGTCCGCCGTCACAGTTTAACACCCGCAAGAGCCGCGACATCCTCAAGAGCGCGGTAGAGATTGCGCATCATGGCGATCTTCTGAGGATTTCCGGACTTCAGATCCTGAATGTCGTCCGCCGGCAATGTCTTGATTTTTTCGGTAGCTTGTTTGATCGCCAGGAAGGCATCGCTGCGGAACGAAGGGTCCTCCCGCACGAGTACTTTTTGTGCGTCTTCAAAGCCCGTTTGTTCCAGGGCCTTAGCTGCCTCGGAGTTGGCCAGGATGATGGGCAGATCCCGCACCTGCTTCGAGTCGTTGATGCGCTCCTGGCTGATCCACTTATGGAAGGACTGCTTGAAACGCGAATCCTCCTTGAAGCGCTGCCGCAGTTCTTTCTTTTTTATCACTTCGTGAAATACCGCAAACTTCTTCACGTTGACTGGCTCGGGGTGCAGGCTCAAGTATTCCGCCGTTGCCTGGTAAGTATCCAGCAGCTCCTTGATCTTGCCTTTGCTGAGGCGGAGGTGGTTGCTCAACCATTCATAGGTCTTGCCGTAGATGTGGAAGAGGTCGGAGACATGCTTCGCCTGTTCGTATGCGTCCCATCGGATCTTCCCGCTGACGTGCATATCCGCCAGCAGAACGGCGAGATCCTCTTCGGTGAGATCCACGTCGAAGATCATGGCCGGCATCATCTTAAAACGGCCGTCGTTGGGGTGTTGATCGAGCAGACGCCGGCAGGCAACCGTGCGGCAGTTGCCCTCCCTGACGAGAAAGCCCTGGTCCTTGCGTTCGACGATGACTGACTCGTACACCCCGCCATTTTGGAAAATCGATTGGCCGAGCGCCTTCACGGCCTCCTTTTCCCAAATCAGTTCGTCCAGATCGCTCTCGCTGACGGCTCCCGCCCGCTGCCCCACCAGAAACTGAATGCGGGGATTTTGGGGATCGAGCACGCATTCGTCCACGCACACAGAACCTCGGGTGTACGGAATGGTCCGCCCCTGGATCAGGATTGTCTCCGGCACTTGTACCAATTTATGGTGCGCCAGGGTGGCTGTCAAGCGGTACTGCAAAGAAATATTTCGACTGTTCGGTACTACACGAGGACTGTGGGAAGCGGTAGGCCGCCGCATAGCGGTGTGAATGTCCGAGATGGCTGCTGCCTGGACGGCTTCAGCATTTTCTCATCCAAGAATGAGCCTTGGGAATTGGTATCGGATATGCGGGTCTCCTTGTCTTTGAATGTTGATTCGTGTGCCACCGTCTCAGGGCCGACCAACGGGAGGCTGCACAGCGCCTCGGGCTGGGGTGGTTTTGGTTTTCCTTTTCATGGGAAAGTTTTTTTGTGTTTTGATGCCGGACCTCCCGGCGGTGCCGCAGGGCCGGCCAACGGGAGGCGGCCTCCTTCGCACGCGGACGTTGTCCTGGTGACGAGCCTCATGCGGTCCGCCGTTCGGGGAAGCTCGCAAACAGCTTCTGTTTGGCCGCCTGCACAGTCTAACGCTCTGGGCCGATGGCTCGAACAAATCGCGCCGCCACGCTTTGCGGTCGTGCGCATGAGTGCGGGGACCGCCGGCTATCGCTTCGATTGCTGTGTATGTTTCGGCGGTCGCCTTCGACGGGCAGCTCGGGCGCTGCTTGGTATCAATCAGAACCATACTTCCGGCCCAATCGGATGCGATGCTCCGTTGAGCTTCCCGCTGGAACCACACTGCTCAGACCCGCAAGGACGCTGCCCGAGCCTATGGACGTCGGGATCAGAGGGCAGCTTTTAGCGGAGGGAACCAAAGCCTATTGTGAAGATTTCGCTTCTTCTTGCGGACGTCGGGAGGGTGTGGCGTCCGGTTCCATCAAGGTGCTCCCTATCGTGAAAACCTATTCGCGCGAGGCGGAATTTCCGTCCTAGCGACTTTTTTTCGCAGATTGCAATCTCCACGCTATCACCCCACCACCCGGCGGGCCGTTGGGAGCGGCGGCACCGTTCCTGGTAGGATGGGACTGGTGGCGTTGTGTGTACTTCTATAACCCTTCCCATCCTTCCTGAAGGCCGAAGGGCTTCTGGTGGCGTGGGTCCGATGGTCCCGGCAGCCGCAGCACTCGAAAAAGATCTACCTCCCGCGCTGATTAAGGCGCTGGGCCGGATCGGGAACCAAATTGAGGTGGAGATCCTCGGTCCTCTGCTTTGCGCTGCCTCGATCGACCATTTGGCCGAAACGTTCGAGCGAGTGTTCCCCAGGTTTCGAGACTACTACGTCTCGACGATTCTCGTCGTCCTGGGCTGGCTTCAGGAGGACTCGCAGCGGTTCTATGCTCTAACGATCCGCAGCTTTCAGAGGGCTGAACGCCTGATACGATCGCACGGCCCGCACTGGATCGGTCAAGATGCTTCGCTGAACGCCCTGCTTGGTCTGGGAACAATGAGCCGGGTAGCGAGGGCTACCAGCTCGGCTGCCACAAGCAATCGGATTCTCCGCCGAATGATCTCAACGCCGAGGTATGGGCCAACACGCTCGTGGCGTACGCGATGGCTTTCTCCGCGGTCGCCGCTTGTCTGGCCACGCTGGCGGACGGTCGGCTTCCCTCAGCGAAACCGGAGAACGCCGCCGTCTTGGCGCAATGGAGTAAGAGTTACGCGACGAAAGCGTACCACTTGGCCAAGACCGCCGGATTGCTGAAGGCGCGACGGCCAAGCGCCCCGGTCGGTCGCAGCGATGACGAAGACTTCATGTTGGCTGACGCCGGTCTGAACAGTTACTGCGAGGGGCTTGCTCAAGACGATCGGATATGAGTCCAGCGACACGCGGTGAGGTTTGGTTTGCAGATCTTGGCGAACCAAGAGACGATCATGAGCAGGCTGGGCGGCGCCCAGTCATTATCGTTCAGACGGATGACCTATCCCCTTTGAGCACCGTTGTTATCATTCCCTTCACCACTAAAACCAAAAAAGCAAGTCTAGCGCACACGGTGCCGGTCCTGGCGAAAGAGGCAGGACAGGAACGCGACTCGGTCGCCCTCTGTGCCCAGATTCGCGCACTTGATCGCCGCAAGCTGAGACACAAGATTGGCGAACTAACCTCGGAACGGTGGAGCGACATCGAACTTGCGGTAGCATTCGTTTTTGGACTTCCGTAGCGACAGGAACGTATGGCAGTAACACGCAGCAGAGCAGCGGAACGGGCAGACGAGTCGCAGCGCGGGCTGGGCGCTATCGTCTGGCGCCGCCGCGAAGCCATATGGATGCTGGCCGCCTCGCTCATGCTCCTCCTCGGCTTCTTCCTGGTCTACCGCGCCGAGGCCCTATTTCCCTCGCCAGCGTCTTGAACAGCGCCGGCGCCCAGCCCGATTCGTATGTCCGACTCCAGCCTGACTCAGCCTACGGGAGCCGCAGGGCGCCTCTTGCATGGGTCGGCAGGGAGTTGCGTGTATCGACCTGGTGTTATACACTGAGCGGCCGAGCCGGGCCGTTCGCGGAGAGCCCGTTCTGTCCGTCAGTGCCATGCGCGGACGGGACGATACCGCGCAAAAAGAGGGAGACCGATGAAACCTTGCTTTGTTGTCTTTACTACCCTAGTCGTGCTTGAGAGCGCGTGCAGCCGGAACTCACCTCAAGCCCTCGCGGAACAGGTTAGGCACATCGGCGTCTACGCACAGACCTCATCTGGCGCTCTGGAACTCACCACCTACGGCGTCGAAGAGCACCAGGACTCCCTCATGGATGGAACGAGCCTGGCATTCCGATTTTCCGACACAGATACTCAAGCCGCCAGGGCCTCGGCGTTTCTTGTAAACATGCCTGACGCGGTTATCGCGGAATCCAAAGCCTACGTCCTGCCCGACCCAAGAGCCGCGCGGTGGTACACAGGCAGGAACAAGAAGACCCCGGTCCCCGTCACTGCCAGTATCGAGAATGTCGCTGGAACAATCTATAAGGTGACGCCTGGACAAATCCCGCCCGACGCAACCGGTTTCCTGTGCCTCTTGGTGAAGATGCCCGCAGGCAACGCCAGACCGCCTGTACGCGATAAGGCTTGAACGCTGAAGTTACCACCCCGCGCATCCTCTCGCCCGATCCTTGTACCCCACGCAAGTCCACAGGTTGTCGTGCCGTCGCCCCGCGCCACAGTTTAGAATTTAAGTTGGACTCGCAATGGCAGTAACACGCAGCAGGGCAGCCGAAAGAGCGCCCGCGTCGCACGGCGGTCGGGCGAACCTCTGGAGCAGCATCGTCTGGCGCCGCCGCGAAGCCATCTGGATGCTGGCCGGCTCGCTGTTGCTGCTCCTCGGCTTCTTCCTGCTCTATCGCGCAAAAACCCGCACGTTCGCCGAAATCGAAACCAGCCTCGCCAACAAACAACTGCTGAACCTCAACGATCTCACCGCGCGCGAGGACCTGCTGCCTTACCTGGGCATCTTCACCGAACCCGGCGAGCGGCAATTCGTGGCGCGCCGCATCTACGACGCTTCGGGCAGCCTGCCAAACGCGGGCGCAATCGCCCGGCTGCGCGTATCCGACGCGGAAGTCGAAGCGGCGCGCGGCCTGAAATCCTACCGCGGACGCCATACTCTGCTAACCGGCGAACAGTTCCGCCAGTTGAAGCCATCCTTCGTGGTGCGCCGTCCCGCGCAGTTCCGCCGCGCCTTCCTGATTTGGATCGCATTGTTCTTCGCGGCATTCTGGGCCGCGCATCTTTGGTGGAGCGTGCGCGCGTTCCCAGGCGACAACGCGCTGCTGCCATCCATGATGCTGCTCACCGGCCTGGGCCTGAACCTGATGGTCAGCCTGCGCGATCCCGTGCGCGACAGCCTGCTCTTCGTGGACTTCGCGCAAGGCGTCGCCGCCGGATGCGTCCTGCTGGCCATCGCCAGCGCCTTCGATTACGAGCGCCTCCTGGGCAAGCTCAGCTTCGTGCCGCTGCTGGCCAGCTTCGCGCTCTCGGCCCTGCTGATCGTCTTCGGATACGGTCCCGGCACCAGCGACGCCAAGGTCAACCTGTTCGGATTTCAGCCCGTCGAGCTGATCCGCATTATGCTGATTCTGTTCCTGGCGGGCTACTTCGCGCAGCGTTGGGACATCCTGCGTCATGCCCGCGATCAGCGCCCCCGCTTGGCGTTTCTTGACCGGCTGGGCGGCATTCCGCCGCTCGAATACACCATCCCGATATTCGCATGCGTCGCCCTTTCGCTGCTGTTCTTCTTCCTGCAAAAAGATATGGGACCGGCCATGGTATTCACCTGCCTGTTCCTGGCGCTGTATTCGATCGCCCGCAAGGACACGCTGATCGCCGCTGCCGGCCTCCTGTTTCTGCTGGCCGGATTCGTGGGCGGCTACCTCGTGCGTGTCCCCCACACCGTTTACGAGCGCGTTTCCATGTGGGCGTCACCCTGGAACAATGTCATTCATGGCGGCGATCAACTGGCGCAATCCCTGTGGGCCTACGCCACGGGCGGTTTCTGGGGCACGGGCGCCGGCTTGGGCGATCCAGCCTTGGTGCCGGCCGCGCACACCGATCTGATTCTCGCGGCGCTCGGCGAAGAATGGGGCTTCCTTGGCGTCGCCGCGGTGTTTGTGGTCTACGCCTTCATCCTGTACCGGTCAGCGCGCATCGCCCTGCGCGCCCGCAGCGACTACGAATTCTTCCTGGCCGCGGGCCTGGGCGTCGCCATGGCCTTGCAACTCCTGTTGATTGCGGGCGGGTCGCTGGGCGTGCTGCCGCTTTCCGGAGTCGTGACGCCCTTCCTGAGTTACGGCCGATCGTCCATGCTGGCGAATTTCTTCGTCTTCGCCATGCTGCTCTCCATCTCCAGCCGGCCCGCCGCCGATCCCCAGCGCAACGCGCCGTTCCGTGCGCCCGTCGAGGCCGCCGGCCTGGCCCTGGGAGCGTTGGCCCTGATGATCGTTGGCAAGGCCGCCTATGTGCAGGTGCTGCATAGCGCCGCCATCATGGGCGAGGGCACGCTGGTGGTGCAGGCCGATGGTGCGCGCCGCTATCAATACAATCCGCGATTCCAGGAGATCGAGCGCAACATTCCCAAGGGCAGCATCTACGACCGCAACGGCCTGCCGCTGGCCACCAGCAGTTGGGATGAACTGGAGAAGCATCGCGCGCAATACCGGCAGCTCGGCATCAATATCGATCAAGCCTGCTCGCGCACCGAGAGCCGCCACTATCCTTTCGAGGGATTGACCTTCCACCTGCTGGGCGATCTGCGCACCCGCATTCGCTGGGGCGCGGGCAATACATCGTTCGTGGAGCGCGATTCGGCCACCCGTCTTCGGGGCTATGACGACCGCCCCACCCTGGTGGATGTCGAAAATCCCAAGACCGGCAAAATGGAGCGCGTTGTGCGTTACGACCTGCGCGAACTGGTCCCGCTGCTGCGCCATCGCTACGATCCCAACAATCCGGCCGTCCGGCGCGTGCTCGACCGCAAGCGCGACGTTCGCATGTCGATCGATGCGCGCCTGCAAGTGCGCGCCGGCGAGATCCTGAAAGCCGCGCTGCGCCAGGCCGGGCAGGACAAAGGATCCATCGTCGCTCTGGATCCGGCAACTGGGGACCTGCTGGCGGCGGTCAGCTATCCGCTGCCGCCCATCGGGCCGGGCGACGCCGCGCCGGCGGAGGCCACGGACGATACGGCCAACCCGTATCTGGATCGCGCCCGCTACGGCCTGTATCCGCCGGGTTCCACATTCAAGGTAGTCACCGCAATGGCCGCGTTGCGCAGCGATCCGCAGTTATCCAAGCAGACTTACTCCTGCATCCGCCTGCCGGACGGCCGCGTGGGTAACTACGTGCGCGGCTTCAACCGCCCCATCCGCGACGACATAGAGGACACAACGCCGCACGGAACCATCGACATGGAACGCGCCGTGATTGTCTCCTGCAATGCCTACTTCGCGCAGTTAGGCACTTACAACGTAGGCGCGCAGCAGTTACTCGATACCGGCAGCCTGATGGGTATTTCCATGGCATCGCCGTCGACCGCGCAGCAATTGCGCAAGTCGCTGCCGCAATCCTCTTATGGGCAGGGTCAAGTCGTGGCATCGCCGTTTCAGATGGCGCGTGTTGCGGCGGCTATCGCCAATGGCG
>Ga0209333_1001486_pt1 | contig 11383 bp, 12 predicted proteins | sample BlaSpr_A8_OM2_O3_FD_187982 | JGI IMG/M metagenome (GOLD analysis project Ga0209333, IMG submission 187982) | Forest soil microbial communities from Thunder Bay, Ontario, Canada - Black Spruce, Ontario site 2_A8_OM2_O3 (SPAdes) (version 2) | ecosystem: Environmental > Terrestrial > Soil > Boreal...
CCGGACGCGCCTACCGTCTTCCCACCGAAGCCGAATGGGAGCGCGCCGCCCGCGGCGATCTCGAGCAAAGCATTTTCCCCTGGGGCGACGAGCTGCCGCAATCTTTACCCGACTACGCCACCCGTTGGCAGACCGGCCCCGAGCCCGTCGCCTCCTACGCTCCAAACTCCTTCGGACTCTACAACATTTGCGACAACGTCCACGAGTGGTGCAGCGACTGGTACGATCCCAACTACTATGCCACCTCGCCCGAGCGCAATCCGCAAGGCCCTAACCAAGGCCAGCGCAAAGCCTCCCGCGGCGGATCATGGCGCCACCACGTAAAAGTCTCCCGCTGCTCTGCCCGCTCCAGCATCCCTCCCGATTTCCACTACGCCGACTACGGCTTCCGCGTCGCCTGCGACGTATAGCGCCGGCGTCCCGCCGGCTGTCAACTCTCATATAATTTGTCATTCCGAGTCGGGCGGAGCCCGGCGAGGAAACTGCTGTTCGCTGTCGTCCCCACAGAATCGAGGGCAAGCACGAATGTTCACTCCCGATCTTCTCCACCACAAGCGCATCCTCATCACCGGCGGCGGCACCGGACTCGGCAAAGCCATGGCTCACCGCTTCCTCGAACTCGGCGCCACTGTCTACATCTGCGGCCGCCGCGAAGACGTTCTCGAGAAAACCACCGCCGAGCTCTCCACCTCCGGCCCAATCCACGCGCTTCCCTGCGACGTCCGTACTCTCGACGCCGTAGAAGCCACGATCGACACCATCTGGAAAGATGGCCCGCTCGATATTCTCGTCAACAACGCCGCCGGAAACTTCATCGCCCGTACCGAGGAACTTTCTCCGCGCGCCTTCGAATCCGTGATCGGCATCGTGCTCCTCGGCACACTGCACGCCACCATGGCCTGCGGACGCCGCTGGCTCAAAGCCGCGCACTCCGGCACCGTCCTCAGCATCTCCGCCACGTACGCTCCGGTCGGTTCAGCCTACGTAGTTCCCTCCGCTATCTCAAAAGCCGGAGTCGAAGCCCTCACCCGCAGTCTCGCCGTCGAATGGGGCAACCGCGGAATCCGCATGAATGCCATCGCTCCCGGTCCCATTCCCACGCAAGGCGCGTTCTCCCGCCTCCTGCCACGCCCCGATCTCGAAGCGCTGGCACTCGACCGCAATCCCATGCACCGCTTCGGCACTGTTGAAGAACTGGCAAATCTCGCAGCCTTTCTGGTCAGCGACGGCTCCGCCTACATTAACGGAGAAGTCATCCGCATGGATGGTGGAGAATTTCTGCAAGGCGCCGGAGAATTCACCACCCTGGGCCGCGCCCTCACCAACGAAGACTGGGAATCCCTGAAGCCGCGCAAGCCGAAACTCTAAGCACATCGGAACCAAGTTTTTCAGAAAGTCCCTGGAACCGTGTCTGGCCGAGTGCTGAATGCTAATTGCTAATTGCTAATCGCTAATCGCGACTAGCCCCCGGCGGCCGCACCAGCCACTTCAGCAACATATTCACCAGACTCAGCACGATCGCTCCCACAAATGCCGCAAAGAATCCCCGCACCTGGAATCCCGGCGCCAGCAGCGCCGAAGCCAGCTCCAGCATCAGCGCGTTGATCACCAGCCAGAACAGTCCCAAGGTCACCAGCGTCAGCGGAAACGTCAGAATCTTCAGCACCACTCCCACCGTGGCATTGATAAAGCCAATCACCAGCGCCGCAATCAGCGCCGCCACCGGACCGCTGACCGAAATTCCCGGCACCAACCGCGACATTATCCACACCGCCAGCGCACTCAGCAACCAGTTCAGCAGCATCCCCATGTTTCGCTCCTTGCGCGCCTTGCTTCGCGGCGCACACCAAATGATCTCGCAAGACTATACCAAGCCACCGGTCTGCTGTCCCCGGGTCACGGCTTCGCAAATAATTAATGTCGCGTGCACCGTCGTTCCAGCTGTGTACTGTAAACTACAACATTCAACTTGCTCTCAGGAGAAACTCCGCATGCCCGAACCCGCTCTGAGCGGTTCCGAATTCAAAAAGCAGCTGCACCAGGGAATTCCAAAGATGGGCCTGTTCCTCAACTCCCACAGCCCCACCGTCGCCGAGCAACTCGCGCATAGCGGCTACGATTGGTTGCTCGTCGATACTCAACACGGCCCCATGGATCACGAGAAACTTTCCGCGATGCTCAGCGGCATCGCAAATGGCGGCGCCAAATCTCTCGTCCGCGTCGGCGGATACGACGACCGTCCCGGCATCCAGCAGGCGCTCGACCTCGGCGCCGATGGCGTTCTCATTCCCTACATCAACACCGCCGAAGAAGCGCGCCAAGCCATCAGTTGCACCAAGTATCCCACCGTCGGCACGCGCTCCGTCTACTTTCCACAACGCAGCATGAACAAGGCCGGACTCCTCGGTTACGCCGGCAATTTCAACAAAGAAGGCATCATCGCCCTGCAGGTCGAGACCGCTTCCTGCATCGAAAACATCGCCGAAATCGCCGCCGTTCCCGGCGTCGACATTCTCTTCCTCGGCCAGAACGATCTCTGCATGTCCATGGGCCTCTACAACAAGTACGAATTTCCCCACATGTACACTTCGCCCGAACTCGACGCCGCCACCAAGAAACTGATCGAACACGCCCGCAAAAACAATGTGATCCTCGGCCTATTCCTGTTCGGCACTCCGCGTGTCGGCGAATTTCTCGACAAAGGTTTCTCCTTTTTCAGCGTCGGCAACGATCTGCACCACCTTCTCACCCAAGTCGGAGCCTACGTGAACGACATAGAGAAAGTGTCCCAGGAAAAAGGCAAACCCTGGAAGCGCCGCCCCACCGCGCTGTTCTAGAACGTGTGGGTCGGACACTCTTGTCCGGCAACTTTCTGCATAACGCTTGCAGACGCGGTTATTTCAAATCGGCCGTTGGCACAACGGTTGGCTAACGACTAACGACCGAACAACCGTCCCATGATCCTCACTGATATCGAAACCCGCGTCCTCGGCTCCCTGATCGAAAAAGACATCACCACTCCCGATTACTATCCCTTGTCTCTCAACGCTCTGGTCAATGCCTGCAATCAAAAAAATAATCGTGAGCCAGTGATGACCCTCGATGAAGATACTGTGAGCGACGCTCTAGCCACACTGCAGGAAAAACGTCTTGCCGGCTCCGCCAGCGGCGCCGATAGCCGCGTCACCAAATACGAGCATCGCCTGCAGGAAGTTTTCAATTTCGATCGCCGCGAGATCGCCGTCCTCTGCGTGCTTCTACTCCGCGGCCCGCAAACTCCCGGCGAACTCCGCGGCCGCACCGAACGCATGTATCGCTTCGAGGCTCTCGACGACGTTATCTCGACGCTCGACCGCCTCAGCCAGCGCCAGCCGCCGCTCGTTGCCGTGCTCCCGCGCCAGCCCGGCACTAAAGAATCGCGCTACATGCACCTGTTCTCCAGCGACGCGCCCGCGGCAGCCGACGTGGATCTGGCGCGCGCGCCCCTTCGACAAGGTCAGGGCAGGCTCTCTGGCGCGTCCGACCACGTCCGCTCCACAACTGACGACAGATTGTCCAACCTCGAAAACGAACTTCAGGAGCTAAGAAGGGAAGTCGCAGACATGCAGCAACAACTCGCCGCCTTCCGCAAACAATTCGAATAAGCCGACTGCGAATTGCCCTGTGTTCCCCCGTGCCTCCTGTGCTTAAGATCTTTCGCAGATGAAAAAATCCCGTTTGCCTGACCACTCCCTGATGTAGCCTAATCGAAAGCGCAAGGCCGAAGCCCGCGCCGGAGGTCCCCCATGCATCGCCGCGAATTCCTCATCCGCTCCACCACCGCCCTCGGAGCCACATGGCTCAGTTCGCGACAAATTCTCGCTGCCCTCGCCGACACCAAACTGCCCACCAGGTTCGCCGCTTCCGACATCGTGACCCTCGGCAGCACCGGCATCGCCACCAGTCGCCTCGCCATGGGTACCGGCACGGTCGGCTCCGGTCACCACTCGAACCAAACCGCGCTCGGCGTCACCGGACTCTCCAATCTTCTTCTCAACGGCTACGATCAAGGCCTGCGTTTCTTCGACGCCGCCGATTCCTACGGAAGCCATCCCCACGTCGCCGAAGCGCTCAAGCACGTTCCTCGCGACAAAGTCACCGTACTCACCAAAACCTGGGCCCGCGATCCCGCCACCGCCCGCGCCGATCTCGACCGCTTCCGCCGCGAACTCGGCATCGACCACATCGATATCTGCCTCATGCACTGCGTCACCGAGCCGGATTGGACCGTGCGCTTCAAAGGCGTAATGGACGTGCTCTCCGAAGCCAAGCAGAAGGGAATCATCCGCGCCCACGGCTGCTCCTGCCACAGCATCGACGCCCTGCGCGCCGCTGCCAAGTCACCCTGGGTGGAAGTCGATTTCGCCCGCATCAATCCCATCGGCTCGCACATGGACGCCGATCCCGAGACGGTCGTTGGGGTTTTGAGAAGTATGAAAGCCGCCGGCAAAGCCGTGATCGGCATGAAGATTCTCGGCCAGGGCGATCTGCGCAATCGCCAGGATGACGCCATCAAATATGCTCTCTCGCTCGGCGTCCTCGACGCCTTCAACATCGGTGCCGAAAGCAAATCCGAGCAACAAGATCTGATCCGCCGCATCGCCGCCGCGTAATCGCAATTAGGAGATTCAACAAACGACGATGCGGAGATTCAGCAGTTGATCATGTGGGGACAGCCGCCTAAGCTTGCCCTGAGCCTGTCGAAGGGGCTGTCCGCCGGGCGCAGCCCTGCTCCTCGGCCAAAGCTGACTCTTCGCATATGGTTTGGGGTGAGACCGCTGTGCCGGCGTTGGTTTTCGGTTGGAGCCTGGCCTTAGCCCCGGAACGGCTTTCCCTGCCGCTCAAAAGTTACTCGAAGGTAACTTCCTCGATCTGTCTATCAATGCGATCATTGCTCTTAACGGAGAGTCGCACCCTGTGAGGTTCGGAGACAGACATGGCCCGAAACATCTGGCTGCTGGCGCTGCTCGTCCCATTGTCAACCTTGCCTCGGGTTCTTGCGCAGGACGTGGGGCACTATGAAACTCTGGTCAACGACAACACGCGATTCGCGTTCAAGTTCTTCCGCCAGTCGCTTGCCCAAACCTCCGATCGCAACGTCATAATTGCCCCGACCGCGCTCTCGACCGATTTTTCGTTTTTGCAGAACGGTGCCGATACGAATGCGCGTGAAGAGATCCTGCATGCATTCGATTTGGATAACCTTTCCAAGGACGAGATCAACCAACAGAACTCCACCTTGCGACAGGCTCTCTCTTATTCCCCGTCCCCGCCGAAACATCTGTCGAAAACTCGCCCTAATGGGCAAGCTCCCCCACCGATCTGTTGTTCACCGCCGGCTGAGCGCCTTGTTTTGGCGGGATCCTTGTGGTTGCAGCCAGCTGCCTCATTCCGCTCCAAATTCCTTGAGACTGCCCAGAAGTTCTATTCGTTCCACACCGTATCGGTGCCAGATAGGGGCCCAGCCGCAGTGAAGGCCGTAAACGCCTGGGCAGCACAACACACGGGCGGCAAGTTGACGCATGTCCTCGACTCTTGGCAGAAGGATGACTTCCTTCTGTTGGACACCACCTGGTTCAAAGGCACTTGGATCAATCCATTCTGGCCAGGCAAAACGCATCCCGGCGATTTCACCCTCCTTTCGGGCCAGAAGAAGGAAGTCCCGATGATGGAAAATGGTGGGAGTTTTCGTTACCTTCGCGGAGATAAGTTTCAAGCTGTGCGTCTCCGCTACTACCACGCAGCAATGTACGTCTTTCTGCCGGATGAGGATTCCTCGCTCAAAGATTTCGAACAGTCCCTTACTGCCGATAATTGGGCTGCTTGGACCTCGGCCTTCAATTCCCGTGAGGGCTATCTTGAACTTCCACGGTTTCAATCTTCATACCGCGGGAATGTAACCGCGATTCTCGATGATTTGGGAATAAAACGCTCTTTTGCAACGAATTCATCTTTTGCCCCCGCCGTCTCGAATCCCGAAGGGGCTACGCTGACTCGTGTTCTACAAGTCGTATTGCTTACCGTCGATGAGAAGGGAACCGAAGTCGTCTCCGCTGGAATAGTCGGCGGCGTTGTTGGTGGCGTATCTGCAGGACCGCGTCCAGAGCCGTTCCGCATGATTGTGAACCGTCCATTCTTTTTTGCCATCTGTGACAATCAGACCCAGGCGATTCTCTACATGGGAGCAATCGTCGAACCGTAAATCCCTGCTACGAGAACTGCTCCACCCCGTGTCCGGCGCCCCACACAGTGTCCGCCACGCTACGACCGCCTCCATCCCTAACTGCGCTAACCCCCATAAAATCAACCCGCGCGCCCTTGGCCCACTCCGTGCACTCTTCCAGTGCGCTGCTCAGCAGCAGGAGGTGACCAACCATGACCCGTATCAACCTATTTCGCGCCAATGCAGTTCACACCGCCCCATCAACTTTCAATTCCGTTGCCTGGGGTAAGACCAATCACGCTCAAACCAGCTTCGATAACACCAGCACTCTGATTTTCGCCGCGCTCCTGATCGCCTGTTCCCTGGCCGTCGGATGCTCCAGCGAAAAACCCAAACCCGTTAGCTCCACTAACCAGTTTCCAATCACTCAACCCATGCCGCCCATCACAACCAGCCCCGCGCCCGCGCTGCAAGCCGCAGCCAAGCCCGTGCACAAGAGGGTCATCCGCAAAGTCGCGCCCACCGTAGCCTATGTCGACGATGCTTCCGGCGTCTCTTTCCAATATCCGCGCAGCTACGCGCTCAAGACGTCGGCCGCCGCCACCGAGCTCGTCTCCTCCAGTCCCATCCCAATGGACTTCGTGCAGCCCGGCGGAACCGCGCTCGCCGCGGTCGCCGTCCCCGACTCAATCTATCCCAACTCCGACCTGGCTTCGGCCTTCTTTAACGTCAGCGTGAACAAGACTCTCACTGCCGATCAGTGCGGCAAATTCTCCGTCGCGCAGCCGAATCCCGCGACCCCGGCCGATCCCGCAGTGCAGGCCACGGCGCAAGTCTCCAAGCTCCCGCTTTCAAAACTAATGATTGGCGACATGGAACTCCAGTCCGCCGAAACCAACGCTGCGCAGGGACGCCGCAAAGAAGTATCGAAGTATTACCACGTCTTCCAGAACGGCGCCTGCTACGAGTTCGCCATCAAAGTCGCAACCACCGAACTCCCGGCCGCACCCACAGCCGAGTCCACCACCAAAGCAGTCGACCCGGATGAAGTCTTCCAGCGCCTGGAGAAAATCCTAGCCACGGTCAAGATCAATCCCGTCACCGCTCCCGAAGTCAAAACCAACATCCAACCCCCGACTGAAACCCCGGCTCAGTAGCGCATAAAAAAGCACCGGTCATTGCCGCAATGACCGGCGCCCACTCGTGTGGGGCGGACACTCCTGTCCGCCGCCTTTGCTTTTGCTTTTGATCTTGATCTTGACCTTGATTCTGCTCTAGCTTTCCGTCGTCGACCCCGCAGCCTTCTCGCTCCCCTACGCACCCGGCAAAATAGAAAACTCCATCGCCTCCAACTCTTCCCTCAGTTGCTCGATCGATTGAAAACGGACCGCCCGAATTCCGAGTTCCCGCGCCGCCTGTACATTGATCTCCCGGTCATCCACAAACAGCGTCTCCTCAGGCTTCACCCCGAGCCCTCGCAGCGTATGTTCATAGATGGCAGCGTCCGGCTTGATCAAGCGCACTTCCGCGGAAAACGTCTTGAAGTCGAACAGATCCAGCCAGTCAAAATTCTCCCGAAGATGCGAAATCATCGCCGGATGCATATTCGAAAGCAGCCCAGTCTTGATTCCACCCTGGCGCAGTTGCTCCAACCACGCCACCATGCGCGCATTCACATTCGCCCACATCTCGATATCCCACTCGTAGATCTGCTCCAACTGCTCCGCCTCGATTCCCGCGCCTGCGTCCTCCGCGAGCGCGGTCCAATAAGCTTCCGCCGTAATATCTCCACGGTCGAACGCGCCCCGGTTTTTCTCCCATAGGGCCCGAAACGAATTCTGCCCCACACTGAAGACTTCCGCCAGGCGATTGAATTCTTCGTCTGATGCCCGATGACAAAGCACCTCGCCGTAATCCAGAATTACCGCATTGAGTCTCGAGCTACCCCCACTCGCCATTCCCTGCCCCTTTTAGGTCGCACCTGATTTCGCAACCCGCTCCTTATTTATACCCGCAATCGCGTCTGGAGCGAACCCTCCTACCCGCCAGGAGTTTGCACTGCGTGTCTTTCTGCGTGGAATCCAACCGCACGCTGCCGCATCCAAATTATTCACGGAGGTATTTAATATGTACGTAGTTCTGGGAGCAAGCGGCAATACCGGGCACGTGGTGGCGAAGACTCTTCTCGCCCGCGGGCAGAAGGTTCGCGTCGTCGGCAGAAGCGCCGCTCACCTGCAACCTCTGGCGGCGGAGGGCGCCGAAGTATTCGTCGCCGATGTCACCGACGCCGCAGCCCTTACCAAAGCCTTCCACAAGGCAGACTCAGCTTATGTCCTGATTCCACCCAACCACACCAGCAACGACTTTCGCGCTTATCAGGAGAAGGTCAACGACGCGATCGCCACCGCCGTACAAAACGCAAAGGTTAAGAATGTTGTTTCGCTCAGTAGCTTTGGAGCCGACAAACCCAGCGGAACCGGCCCCGTAGTCGGCCTTCACAACCTCGAGCAAAAGCTCAACCAGATCGACTCTCTGAACGCACTCCACCTGCGCGTCGGCTATTTCATGGAAAACACGCTGCCGCAAGCCGGTGCCATTCGCATGCTGGGCTCCGCGGTCGGCCCGGTTCGTCCGGATCTCAAACTCCCTATGATCGCCACTCGCGATATCGGAGCCGCTGCCGCCGATGAACTGTTGCGGCTCGACTTCGTCGGCAAGCACACCCGCGAAGTCCAGGGACAGCGCGATCTTAACTACACTGAAGCTGCCATCATCCTGGGCAAAGCCCTCGGCAAACCCGACCTCAAATACATCCATGCTGCCGACGATCAAGTTCGAGCCGCAATGGTTCAGACAGGAATGTCAGAAAATCTCGCTGGCCTGATCCTCGAGATGGCGGCCGCGCTGAACTCTGGACACATGCGGGCTCTCGAACCGCGCACCGCCCGCAACACCACGCCAACGCCGTTCGAAACCTTCGTGGCCGAAACCTTTGTCCCGGCGTATCAACAACAAACCGCCGCATAGCCGGATTGAGAAAGGTTGAACTTTGGCGGTTTATTGCTTCTCGAACTGGAAGGAACAGGGACGGCCTTCGATGCGGGTGCCGGTACCGGTTGTGGCTTTGAAGTGGGCGTCGATGCTGTAGCTGTACTCGGTGCCGCGGGGCGTATCGCGTCCCGGCACGTATTCTTTGGAGCCGGTGCGGCCGGTGGCGTAAAGCTTGGCGGCGCCGTCGGCGTCGATCTTGCCCCCGATCAGCAGGGAGCTGGGCTGCCCCTCGGTGCCATGCAGGCCGCGGAAGTTGCCGTCCTTGACTTCGCTGACGAAGCGAAAGGAATAGCCGAGTGCATCCCTGGCCGATTCGCAGGAAACCGTGGTGAGCCACTTGCCATCGAAGTGTTCTCCGGCAAGCGAGACGCTGGGCACCATCAGCAGAGTGAGAGCCGCCAGCAGCCGAGTTGCGGTCGGGATTGGGTTTCTGGCCACGCTCACAAGGTCACCCCTCGCAGTGAATTATACGCAAGAGGAAAAGGCCAATCTGAGTTCTTAGACTGGCACGCAACCACAAAAAGTATTGTCATCCTGAAGCGACAGTTTCATCGTCGCTGAAGGATCTCTACCTTCACTGCACTCTCCGCCGCAACCGGAGATCAGCTATTCTTGCTCACCGCCGCGCTCTCCGCACCGCCCGCCGAAAAACCTCCCATCCCTCCCTCCACTTCTCAAACCTCGACCGCTTCTTCCGGCTCTCCGGATACAGCATCAACGACTTCAACTCCTCCACCACCCGCACCGGCATCACATACCACGCATTCATCGGACGCGCATAAGCCACCAAAGCATCAATATCCTCCGACGTATACGATTTCTGATTATGATCATGCGCCCGAAAGCTGCACCCGCCATCCGCTCCCACCACATGCGCCGACTTCACCTGCACCCGCCAAAAAATAAAACTCTTCTTCGGATTCACAATAAAATCATAAGGCTCACTGTCCCCCCAAGGCTTAGCCACCACAAACCCCAACCCCACAGCCTTAGCAATAAACTCCGGCTCAGCAATCTCCCCCAACTGCTTAGGAGTAAGCCTCCCCGGCCGCTCCTCCGCCATCCCCCAAATCGTGATCCCACTCATTTTGCTGACCTCATTGATCAAATTGTCATCCTGAAACGACGGCCCTATCGTCGCTGAAGGACCCGAGCGAGCCGCGCGATGCGTCGCGTTCTTTGGGACGCAATACTCGCGCGTTTGGCTCGCATCCCTATCGCCGTCTGCCGACCGAGCTACAAACGCAAAAACCCCTTCCAACCATCCGGTCGGAAGGGGCTAAATCAGCCAAGTCGGCTATACAAGAATGATTTCACCCAAAACCCACAGGAGTCAACAAAATTGTCCCAATCCAGAAAGCCCGCATACCCACGAAAGTAGACCCCTCAAGAGTAGACATCGCCTCGCCTGTCATTCCGACGCGCGAGCAAACGAGACAGGAGGAACCCGCTGTTACGGCCTCCAGCTGAAACGGACGGGGCCAAGCTTTTGATCTCGTCAGCATCAGCAACAAGGAGGGAAGTGCGAAGCCAGGTTTGAATACGAACGCCGTACGCTAGAATAGACCAAGCGAGGCCCACATGGCACAGATGACGCCGGAAGTTTCCAAGCTGCTCGAACGTGCACTGTCGCTGTCGATCGAGGAACAGGAGGCATTGGCCGATTCCCTGATCTCGAACCTGGGCGGCAAGGTGGACGAGGGCGTACAGGCAGCCTGGGAAGCCGAGATCGGAAAGCGCATCGCAGACCTGGATTCGGGCAAGGCCAAGACCACGCCATCGGAAGAAGTGCGCAGACACAATTTAGCAAAGTTACCCCGTGCCCACTAATGCCGCGGAGTTTCATCACGAAGCCACAACCGAATATGATGCTGCGTTCGACTGGTACCTTGAGCGCAGTCCCGACGCCGCTCTAAGATTTGATGCGGAAGTTGATCGCGCGCTGGCGCAGATCATCGGCGCTCCTCAACGTTGGGCCGCTGGGCCGCACTCTACTCGCAGGTTTCTGCTCCGGCAGTTTCCATTTACTCTGATTTACCGAGAACGAGCTTCGGGTATTCAGATCGTGGCGGTTGCCCATACTCGCCGGAAGCCGGGAGATTGGAAGCAGCGGTTGTAGCGCCGCGCGGG
>Ga0209333_1001487_pt1 | contig 11375 bp, 10 predicted proteins | sample BlaSpr_A8_OM2_O3_FD_187982 | JGI IMG/M metagenome (GOLD analysis project Ga0209333, IMG submission 187982) | Forest soil microbial communities from Thunder Bay, Ontario, Canada - Black Spruce, Ontario site 2_A8_OM2_O3 (SPAdes) (version 2) | ecosystem: Environmental > Terrestrial > Soil > Boreal...
CCGCATCGCCGCCGCCGCCAAGCACGCCGGCGTGAAGGCCATCGATTACCTCCTGGTCACCCACTTCCACGAGGATCACGTCGGCGGCGTACCGCAACTCGCCCGCAAACTGCCGATCCATAACTTCATCGACCACGGCGAGAGCGTCGAGCACGATCAGCGCGCCAAGGAGCTTTACGCCGCATACCTTGAATACCGCGCGAAAGGCAACCACATCCTGGCCAAGCCCGGCGTCACGATTCCGATTAAAGGCCTCGACGTGAGGGTGCTGACCGCCGATGGCGACGAGATCGAAAGCCCGCTGCCTGGCGCGGGGCAACCCAATCCATTGTGCGCGGCGGACCGGCTCCAGGCTCCCGACGCAACCGAAAACGCCCGCTCGGTGGGCACCATGATCGCATTCGGAAACTTCCGCGCACTCGACATGGGCGACCTTACCTGGAACAAGGAGCACGAGTTGGTCTGCCCCAATAATAAAATCGGCGCCGTGGATCTCTACATCGTTTCGCACCACGGCTCCGACCTGTCCGGCTCGCCCGCTTTCGTGCAAGGCATTCATCCGCGCGTGGCCATCATGGATAATGGAGCGCGCAAGGGCGGCTCGGCGTCCGTCTGGCAAACCATCCACGCTTCGCCCGGCCTGGAGGATATCTGGCAGTTGCACTTCGCCATTTCCGGCGGCCGCGACAACAACGCCCCGGACACATTCATCGCCAATACCGACGAAGTGGGCGACCAGGGGAATTGGATCCACGTAAGCGTGCGCCCGGATGGCAGTTTCACGGTGACTAACCCGCGCAACAAATATTCGAAGACCTACGGCCCCAGAGGATAGCGGCCGGCATGTCCAAGCGTCCCGATTACGGTATCGATGCGCCCGGCGTCCTGGCCATGTTCTTCGTGGCTGGCGCACTCTGCTTGGTCTTCGGCGTCTTTGCGCGCCCCATCGTTATCTGCGCGGTCACCATCGATTTCGACCATGCCCCGCAAATTACCGGCGGAATCTTTCTGCTGGAAGGCGTGCTGATGTTCATCTACGTGAAGTGGGGCAAGTTCCGGCACCGCGATCGCATGCTGGCGCAGGTGTCGTGGACCGGCAATGAATCGGTGCTGGACGTGGGCACCGGCCGCGGGCTGCTGCTGATCGGCGCCGCCAGACACCTGACCACCGGTCGCGCGGTGGGCATCGATATCTGGAGCGCGAAAGACTTGTCCGGCAATGCCATCGAGCGCACCCAGGCCAACATCGAGATGGAGGGCGTGGGCGGAAAGGTCGAGCTACGCACGGAAGACGCCAGCCAAATGACGTTTCCGGATAGCTCGTTCGACGTAGTGGTTTCGAACCTGTGCATCCATAACATCCCGAAACAAGCGGGGCGCGACCAAGCCTGCCGCGAGATCGCGCGCGTTCTGCGGCCGGAGGGAGTGGCGGTGATCTCCGACTACAAGCTGACCAAGAAATACGCGGGAGCGTTCGCCGGCCTCGGGTTTGCGGTCGAATGGCGCGGGCCGTTCTGGCGCGATACGTTTCCGCCGCTGAAGATGTTCGTGGCGCGGAAGCCGTTATGAAAATCGCAGTCATTGGCCTTGGCTTCATGGGTAGCACCCATGTGCATGCATGGCGGCAGATTCCCGGCGCTGAGTTGGCCGCCGTTGCGAGCCGCGATCCGGTCCGTCTCTCCGGCGATTTTACCGGTGTCCGGGGAAATCTTGGCGGCCAAGGCGGGAAGTTGGATTTCTCCGCGGTAGCCAAGTACACCAGCGCGGAAGAGGCTGTGCGCGATCCTGCGATAGAAGCCGTGGACATCTGCCTGCCTACGAATCTCCACGAGCGCATCGCGGCGCTGGCGCTCGCTGCCGGAAAACATGTGCTGGTCGAAAAACCCATGGCCCTGGATGGCGCCTCGGCCGACCGCATGATCGCCGCCGCCGAACGTCACGGCCGCATCCTGATGGCCGCGCAAGTAGTGCGCTTCATTCCGCCGTATCGCGGCGCCGCCGATATTCTGCGTTCGGGGCGGCTGGGACCTGTGCGCGCAGCCATTTTTCGCCGGCGATGCGCCGCGCCCGCCTGGAGCATATGGCTATCGGACCCCGCGCAAAGCGGCGGCGGAGTATTCGACCTGTTGATCCACGACATCGATTTCTGCTTGCATGTGTTCGGCAAGCCGGAAGCCGTAAGGGCTTCCGGATACGAAGATCTGGCGCGTGGGGTGGATTGGATCCTGGCGCAATTCCAGTATCCGGGAATCGGCGCGGTGGCGATATCGGGTGGCTGGCATCATCCGGCGGCTTATCCATTTTCGATGGAGTTCACGATCGTGGCCGACAACGGCACACTAGAGTTCGATTCGTCCGCCACGCCCCTCGCCGAATACGGCGCCGATGCCAGCCAACACGCTCTCAATGTACCGGACACGGACGGTTACCGCGCCGAACTTGAATACTTCCTGGATTGCGCCACGCGCGGCGAAAAACCGCTGGCTTGCCCGCCCGAAGAATCCGCCGCGGCTGTAAAGTTGGCGCACCTCATGCTGGAATCCCGCAACAGAAACGGAGAGAAGATCGCATGCAACCTTTGAGCGATATGGAAGTCGGCGTCATGTTTTGGGCCGGTGGCGATCCGTACGAAACCATACGGGAGCTGAAATCGTGGGGCGTGCGCTGCGGCCAAATGGGTATCCCCGGCGACATGCCGCTGCCAGACGCGGCGCCGCAGTGGAAACAGGCCCTGGCCGACGAAAACTTTATCGCGGCTACGGTGTTTGCAGCATATATAGGCGAGAGTTACGCGGACATTCCCACGGTGCGGCAAACCGTGGGCTTCGTGCCGCCTGCTACGCGCGCCGAACGCGAACTGCGCACATTCGCGGTCAGTGATTTCGCGGCCGAAATCGGCGTGTCGGGCATCGCCACGCATATCGGTTTCGTGCCGGAAGACCCGGCTTCGCCGGACTATATAGCCGTGCGGGATATGGTGCGGCGCGTGTGCGACCATGCCGCCGGGCATGGCCAAACGTTCGCGCTTGAAACCGGGCAGGAATCGGCGCCGGTGCTGCATGAGTTCTTATTGGCCGCCCAACGCGGCAATCTGGGCATCAACTTCGACCCGGCCAATATGATCCTCTACGGGACTGGCGATCCGATCGCCGCGCTGGATACGCTCGCGCCGCACGTGCTTACGGTGCATTGCAAAGACGGCGACTGGCCGCCTCCGTCGATCCACGGCGCGCTGGGAAGCGAACAGCCGCTGGGCCACGGTTCAGTAGGAATGGAGCGGTTCGTCGCTAAGTTGAAGGAGATCGGTTACAAAGGCCCGCTCACTATTGAACGCGAGGCGAGCGACCTTGCGCGTCGGCAACGCGATATCGAGATGGGAGTGGTACTGTTACGGCGCCTGGCATCCTAGTTTTCGCAACGCGCCCGGATGCCCCGCCGTCTGACTAATTGACTATCTACGCATGCCCGGACTATCTTCCAGCCAGGAAATGGAACTCGAATATGTGACTTGGGACGCGCCGGAGCTGCCGCCGGTCGCTTTTCGCCGGCGTGCCATGCAAGGCATCCACCAGGAAGTCAGCGAAGCTTTCACCGCCGCGCCACACCGCGGCGCGGAGACCGGCGGGATTCTGCTCGGCCGGCGCGAGGACGATCGCATTGTGGTGGAAGACTTCGAGCCAGTGCCCTCGGAGCACCGCTTCGGGCCTTCTTACCGTCTTTCGGAGACCGACTGCGAACTATTGCGGGAGACTCTGGACTGGTTTCGCGGAGGCGTGCAGCCGGGCTTGTCGGTGCTGGGGTTCTACCGCAGTCATACGGCGCCGGCGGTCGAGCTTTGCCAGGAAGACGAAGACCTCATGCGGGCGTATTTTGGCGCGGCCGAGGATCTGGTGTTGCTGGTCAAGCCCAATTTAATGGGAACCAGCGACGACGATTTTTTCGTTCGGCGCTGTGGGCCCACGGCGCGGCCGCCCGGTATGGATCGGCCGCGGGCCTCCGATCCGCCATCCTTGACGACGTGGCCAGCGCCGCGTCGGCGGCTGGAACCTGAACCTGACCGTCCCGCCGTCGCGAGCCGCCGCCGGCGATGGCTCTGGTACGCGGCTGCGATGTTGCTGGGCTTAGCCGGCGGCACGCTCGGTTATCTGTGGTGGCATCCGGATGCGGGCGTCGATCGGATCGCGGCGGCCGCTGCCGCGCCGTCCGCGCCACCGCTGGACGCACGGCCCATAGTGGAGGGCACACCGGCGCCAACCGAGCCGGATGTCGCCGGCATTCATGAACTGGTGGATCGCTGGGCGGGCGCACTAAAGCGCGGCGATGTCGAGTCGGCCGGGCAATGTTACGCGCCGGTGGTGAGCACCTATTTCTCACGGCACGATGTGACGCGCGACGCTGTGCGCCAGAGTATCTTGCGGGACCGCGCGCGCTACGGCCGTCTGGATGTTTATCGCGTCACCGGCGTAACCATTACGCCAGTGAGCGACAGCCGCGCCGTTGCCACTTTCCGCAAGCATTGGCACTGGCAAGCCTCGGGGCGTGGACGTCCGGCCGGTGAAGAGGAAGAACGCATGACGTTGGTGCGGACCGATGGCGTGTGGCGGATTTCATCGGAACAAGCCACGCATTGAGGCGCTCGCGTGGCGCACTCACTCTTGCGTGCCGCGTCCCGACTCATCGGAACGCTCCGAACAGGCAGCGCTAGCTTCATTCGTCAGATAAAATCGTGTGAGGATCGGTGCGCGATGCTTCCTTCACAAGGTAAGCGCGGACGGTCTTCAGGTTGTAGCGGAGCAGGTCGCGCAGCCGGAAGCGCTGTTCGATCTTCAGATGCTCCTCGCGCTTCAACAGCAGCCAGCGATTTCTTCAGCACGGACTGAGACCTTCGGAGGCCATGCGGCGCGATTCGCCGGCGCGGACCTCATCGAGAGCCTGGTTCATCTTACCTACCACGTGGTACCAGTCGAGGATGTGCAGAGCCTCGGAGCATTTTCGCGGATGACCTTCCGGTAGGGGCCCCCAGACCCCCTGGGAAACAACCGGCGCGCTCATTTCAATAAGCTGACTCCCCACGGCCGCAAACACTTGGCAATCGGCGTCGCAGGCCGGGAGGCCCGTCCCTTCACCTCGCCGCGACCTTTCCTTCTTGATAGATTGTTACCCCGCGTTTCACCGTTCGGCTTACCAGGTTGACACCGAAACAGTGGGGAATCTCCCGGTAATCCGATGCGTTCAGCATGATCAGATCGGCGGGCTTGCCCACTTCCAGCGAGCCCGCCACCTGCCCCGATCCGATGGCGCAGGCCGCATTGAATGTCGCCGCACAGATGGCTTCCGCCGGGCTCATACCCAGATGCTCGCACGCCAGCGCGACAATTGTGGACATGCTGCACGTCGAACTGGCGCCAGGGTTGAAGTTCGTGCCCAGTGCCACGGCCGCGCCTCCGTCAATGATCTGCCGCGCGTGTGCGCACCGTCCGTTGCCATGCTCGAAGCCATGCTGTGGATAGCGCTGAAAGGCGGCCCCGGGCAGCAACACGGCCATGGTGTTCGAGCGCGCCAGCAAGTCCACGTCCGCCGCACAGGTGTCGTGCAGGCAATCCACGCTGGCAGCTCCCACTTCCACTCCCAGGCGCACGGCGCCCCTCTCCGGGTATTCGCCGCCGTGGATCTTGAGCTGGAATCCGAGCGCGCGCGCCGTGTCCAAATACCGGCGGCTCTGCTCCAAATCGAATACCCGGTCGGCGTACCGGAGACCGGCGTAACGCGCGAACCTTTTACGGCAGATCGCCGGCAGCACGTCGGAGCATATCCACGAAATGTAGCCGGCGGGGTTGCCCGCGTGCGTGGCGGGTAGCGAACGCGGGGTCAGGAACGTGGACACAATATCCAGCGGCGCACCATTCAGCATGGCCTGTACGCGCAGGATCTTCAACTCGCCTCTGGCGTCGAGCCCATAGCCCGACTTGGCCTCCAGAGTGGTGGTCCCATGCCGGACCATGGCGTTGACGAATTGCCGCGCACGCGATTCCAGGCGCTTGGCGGAAGCGTTGTACAGCGCCTGAAGGGCCGGCGCAGGCCCGTGCGGCGGCTCTTTGACAGCGCCGGCAACGCTCTCGTAGCTATCGTCCAGCCACGGAGCGCCCCAGGCGAAATGCGTGTGGCAATCCACGAAACCGGGCATTACCACATGCCCCGTGGCGTCGATTTCCTGGGATCCGCGCAACCCGAGGTTCTCGACGCGGCGGCTGAGGCCCACTTCCACGATGTGTCCGTCCTCAATGAGGACCGCGCCGTCGCGAATGATACCAAGTTCCTGGAGCGCGGTCCCGCGCCTGGGTTCCGTTGAGCCGCGCAACGTAAGCAGTTGCCGCGCCCCCCTCACCAGAAGAGTTCCAGACATTCGGAGGACCTTATTTTAATATAGCAGGATGCCCTCCTTGCGCCCGTTGAAGACTCTGGAACGAGTGTTGTCCAAAGCCGGGCTGGGCTCGCGCACCGAGGCGCGAAGCTGGATCGGCGCGGGCCGGGTGCGGGTGAACGGCAAAGTGGTCCGGTCGCCCGATCATTGGGTGGATATGGAGCGTGACCGGGTCGCGCTCGATGGACAACCGGTCCGCGGCGCCCGCAAGGTCTATCTGCTGCTGTACAAGCCCAAGGGCTACCTGACGACTTATACCGATCCGCAAGGCAGGCCCACCGTTTACGATCTGGTGCGCGATGCCGGCACATGGGTGGTTCCCGTAGGCCGCCTGGATTTGGACACCACCGGCCTGTTGATCATGACCAACGACACGGAATTCGCCGAGCGGCTTACCAATCCCGAATATAAAGTTGCCAAGACATACCAGGCGAAGTGCGCCGACCGATTGGCCGACGAACAGATCGCGCGTCTGCGCGGCGGTGTGCAATTGAGCGACGGCCCCACGCGCCCGGCGCTGGCGGCGCGCCTGCGCGATTCCGGCAAATACACGCACATCGAGCTGACCATCGGCGAAGGCCGCAACCGGCAGGTGCGCCGCATGGTGGAAGCCGTCGGCAGCAAGGTCCTCAAGCTGACGCGGGTGGCCATTGGTCCGCTGCGCATCGGCGATCTGCAGATCGGAAAATGGCGGCATCTGACCGCGGCGGAAGTGCGCGCGCTGGGTTCATCGAAGACCCTATCGCCGCCTTGAGTGCGAGACCGTCACTGAATGTCCACGCCCGTGTTGTCGGATGCCATCATCTGGCCTTCGCTGTCTCTCACTACCACACGCACAACGTAACTTCCGGTCTTCACGCTGAAGTTCGCCTTGACTCTGATCCCGGAATCCAGCCTCTTTTCCAGGGTTTCTTCTTTCAGCCGTAGAGTCAGAGTTTTCTGTTCGCCGGTTATATAATTCCCGTTGAGGTCGAACAGTGCGGACACAATGGTCAGGTCGTCGTGGTTTCGCCCATCCGCCTTCCGGTAGTGCAGGCCCTTGATGTCCAATTGCGCGACCACCGAGAGACTCGCATCCACTTCGCCGGAGCGGAAGAACTGCGTGTGCACGGCCAGCGGAATATCTTTTATGACCTCGCGGGAGAAGACCGCATCCTCGATTTCCTGCTTCGCCTGGTCCGTGGCGCCGGCTTCGTGCCGCGGCGCATAGTAGCCTTTGCGCACCTGCAAGGTCACGCCCTTGGGGTCCCGCAGTGTGACTTGGAGTTTGTGATACTTGCCGTCCGATTTCAGGTTCTCCGGCGTGAAAGCCAGCACATAGATGAATTCCGGCGCGGCAGCCAGACGCTTGAATCCGTCGCCGAGATCGTTATTGGCATGGAACCAGTCGCCGCCCGTGGCATGCGCCAGGTCTTCCATGACCATTTCCTCGGCCATGGCCTCCTCTTGCAGGTACTGACTCACCATATTGAGCACCTGAGGCCCCCCCGCCGGCGCCGGCCTGGAGGCGTCGAATCCCGGAGGCGTCCAAAGGCCGCGCACATCCAAGGTGCTGATGATCACGTTGGCCCGGATGGCGCGGTCGATCACGTCGGTGATTTCCGGTTGGTCCTCGGAAGGCACCAGGAATCCCGGCGAGGCCAGCACGATGCTGCGCTGGCCCGGCATCGCCGCCATTCGCCGGACTACTTGCAGCAGGACGCTAGCCGCCAGCCGGGTCTGGTGCTCCCCTGATGCAGCGCGCCTTCCGCAAACCCCATGACCTCGTTCGCGGTGGCATAGGGATTCATGCTGCACGCTTTGTAGTTGATGAGCGCGACCTGCGTCGCCTGTGGGTCGTTCAGGTTCACGATGCGGTCCGCCATGTAGTAACTGATATCCGGGCAGTCCAGGCCATGGCCGATGCTGCCGGCGACGGGGGCCGGCCGCAGCCGCGCCAGCGTCTCCCGCAGCTTCTCCTTATCGCTGGTGAACTCCAGCACGATCTGGCCCGATGTGGTGTAGATCGCCGCCCGGTCGGCCGGCTGCATGGACGTTGCGATCACCCGCGCCGCGGCATCGCGCGAGCGGGCCAGGTCTTCGAACGTCGCGTGCAAATCGTCGAACAAGTAGGCCACGAAGTGGTCGGCGAGCACTGGCGGCGGCACGGCGGCCCCGGCTTCCGGCGGCTTGTTCTCCGGCTGCGGCTCCAAACTCGCAGGCTCCTTTTCCAGCACCACCGGAGTGCCCGGCTTCTCGATCGAAAACCTCGCGATCACCTGCGGCTTTCCATTGTCCAGGAGCCGGAAGTCTTCCTTGGCCAAGTTGCCCACCGCGTGGCCGTTGCGGTCGCGCACGACTACGGTCACGGGCACCAGATTCACCCGCGAGGTGAATTTTGCGGGCGCTTCCTTGGTCTCCATTTCGGATGCGGACTGGCTGGGGGGGGATGCCTGTTGCGCCGTGGCAAACGTGCCGGGCAGCAGGAGGATGGCAAACAAACGATGGACCTGCATGGGCGTGCCTTTCATTCTACTCCGGTGAACTCCGTTAGGGCAGGTTGACGGGTTACTAAGATGGCTCGAAGGCTTGCTGACCCCGATGCCGGCCATCGATTACGCGACTATCATTCTCCCGTTCGGCAACGATGATCGTGGTCGCCAACCTGCGCTTGTCGGGGTTCTTCACCCTGGTGAGCGCGTGGGTAGTTGAACATGCGCGCCGCCCATCCGGCTGCTGGCGGCGATCGTGTTCGTGTCCGGATTCTTCTCCGCGCTCTTTGTAAATGCCCCCATGTGCCTGGTGCTCACGCAGCTACGTGCTCGAAATTACCCGCCGGCTGCACCGCAATCCTGTTCCCTATATGCTGGCGGTGGCCATGGCGGCGAACCTCGGGAGCGCTGGCATTTGCTCCTTCCGCGCTCCGTATCTGGTCCGTAGCCTGTAGCTTAACGCATGTCAAAATGTCTAGCGCTGGTGACCACTCCCTTACGGCCAGTAGCCCGCTAACGTCTTCGACGTGGGCACTGCGGTCGCAAGATTGCCTGTTACGATAATCAATCGCACCACAAGGAGCAAACCGAATGCGTTACGTTACAAGAGTTACAGTGGGCCTGGCCTTCGCCGCGCTGCTTTCGGCGCAGACCGCCGAGGAACTGGTGAACAAGAACTTGACGGCCCACGGCGGCGTCGAGAAACTCAAGGAAATCCGCTCGCTGCGCATGACGGGTAAGTTGCAACAGGGCAGCTTCACGGCGCAACTCGGCCTCGATACCATGGCCCCCGACCTGGTCAAGCAGAGCTTCACCATCATGAGCATGACCGGGATATCCGCATATGACGGCGCCATCGGCTGGCGTATCATGCCGTTCGGCGGCCGCAAGGATCCGGAGATGCTCGGCGAGGACGACCTGCGCGCTTTGCAGGATGAGTCCGATTTCTACGGCCACCTGGTGGATTACAAAGCGAAAGGCAACACCATCGAGTACCTGGGCCACGACACCGTGGATGGCGACGACGCATACCGCCTGAAGGTAACTCTGAAGAACGGCGACATCGTCTACTATTACCTGGACCCAGAGACGTTCTTAGAGGTCCGCACGGAGTTGGTGCAATTCATCCACGGTTCGGTGAAGGAATCGTTCTCCGAAATGGGATCCTACAAGCTGGTCAACGGCATCTACTTCCCGTTCGCGCTGGAGCAGGGCAATCCTCGCAACCCTGGCGAGACCAGCAAAATCACCATTGATAAGATCGAGGCCAATGTCGCCATCGATCCCGCCGAGTTCAAGATGCCGGCGGCCGCACCCGCTGCTTCGCCATCCGCGCCCCCGAAAAAGGAGTCGTCACTGTGATGTTTCATTTGCGCCTGTGGTATCTGCCTCTTCTCTTGAGCCCCGCCCTGCTGGCGCAAGCGCCGGTCCGGTACGATTCGGGCACCATATCGGGCCTGCCGGCGCGCAATATCGGATCGGCGGAAATGAGCGGCCGTATCGCCGCTGTCACCGCCGTCAACGATAGCGGACGGCTTACCGTGTTTGCCGCTTCCGCCAGCGGCGGCGTTTGGAAATCGGTCAACGGCGGGACTACTTTCAAGTCCGTATTCGATCTGCCCGATGTGCAGTCCATCGGCGCGGTCGCGGTCGATCCATCGAACTCGAAGATCGTATGGGTGGGTACCGGCGAAAGCTGGGTGCGCAATAGCGTCTCCATCGGCGACGGCGTCTACAAATCCGTCGATGGCGGCGAGAACTGGAAGAACGCCGGCCTCAAGGATTCCGAACATATCGCCAAGATCTTGATCGATCCGAAAGACGGCAACATCGTGTACGCCTGCGCCACCGGACACCTTTGGGACGATAACGACGAACGCGGCGTCTACAAAACGAGCGATGGCGGCCAGACCTGGCGGAAGGTGCTTGCCGGTGCGAATGGCTCGACCGGATGCGGCATGTTGTCGATGGCCGCGCAGGATCCCAAAACCATCTACGCCTCGATGTGGGATTTCCGGCGGCAGGCATGGACCTTCCGCTCGGGTGGCCCGGGCAGCGGCTTGTTCAAGTCCACCGATGGCGGCGAGCACTGGACCGAATTCACTTCCGCGAATGCCAAAGGCCTGCCCGACAAGCCCTATGGCCGCATCGCGCTGGCGGTGGCGCCATCCAAGCCGCAAGTGGTCTACGCCACCATCGAGTCCAAGAGCGGCGCTCTGTACCGGTCCGCCGACGGCGGCCAGAACTGGACGCGCCTGGATGCCAGCCAGTTTCAGATCTGGCGCCCGTTCTATTTCGCTAACCTGATCGTCGACCCCAAAGACGAAAACAAAGTGTTCAAGGTCGACGGACCGCTGTTGCTCAGCGTGAACGGCGGGCGCAGTTTCAGTGCAGTAGCCAATGCGCACGGTGACTTTCACGATGTCTGGATCGATCCCGGCAATCCCAATATGATGTTCACCGGCGACGATGGCGGCTTGTGG
>Ga0209333_1001490_pt1 | contig 11368 bp, 12 predicted proteins | sample BlaSpr_A8_OM2_O3_FD_187982 | JGI IMG/M metagenome (GOLD analysis project Ga0209333, IMG submission 187982) | Forest soil microbial communities from Thunder Bay, Ontario, Canada - Black Spruce, Ontario site 2_A8_OM2_O3 (SPAdes) (version 2) | ecosystem: Environmental > Terrestrial > Soil > Boreal...
TTCGTACATCAGGCCCGCATTCTTGTGTTCGGGCGGCACGAGTCCCACAAACTTCGTGCCGACTGCGCCTGTGGCCCGCGATCTCTGCCCCCGGTAGACTCCGAAATGCGCGTCGACGTGGGTCTCACAATATTCCGTTCCCCACCTCGCTCCGCGGGCGGGCGAGAAAGCCACGGTCATCCAAATCTCGCCGAAATATTTTCCGTCACGGTGCAGGGAAGGTGGGTACGGGAAGTCATCCCATTCGAGAAAGTAACGGGGCCTCAGGACATCGTCGAACACGAGCGTCGAAGTATAGGGCGTGCACTCGAGGCAGTAGGGAACAGGCGACGGCAGTCCAAAACCGAAGAAATTTTCGTCGCCATCCGGGACGCGCTTCTTGGTCCGGGGATCACGCGCGTGGTGGGTTAACAGCGCTCTAGCCAGGACTGGGGAGGGAGTCGGCGTGATCTGGTGATAGATTTGCGCGAGAGTCCGGGAGACGAGTGGCGTGGCGAAGCTAGTTCCAAGGTTCTCCGCCGAACCACCGTTGTTCACCGAGCGGATACCGGAGATGTGACTTAAATCAGTTGAGCACGACCCTCCATAGTGAATGAGATCTGGCTTAATAACGTAGTTGGGACCGGCCCCGTGACGCGAGAAGGCCGACGGGTGGTGCTCCTTCGGGCCGTTCTTCTTGTAGTCGACATGCGAAACAGCGCCCACGGTAATTCCCAGAACGCTGTCGGCCGGCGTGGTGATTCTGCCAGCATCGAGCTGCTGCTGAGTGCGCGGAAAATCTAACAGGGGCGGTGTGTCGTAGTTGCCGGCGCTGATCACGAAGGACACCTGATACTTTTCTTGGAAGTTGTCGAGTTCCTCCGCGAGCGCGGAAAATTCGTCGAGAGAGCAAACTGTGTCAGTGCCAAGCGAAAGATTCCACACTTTGTATTTGTTGGCGTGTTCTTGCAGGGCCGCTTCCAGAGAGACCAGAAACTCGTTCTCAAGCAGCGCCAGCGTGTCGCCTTTGTCCGGGTCCTGATTCGGGATCACCTGCAGGTCAAACAGACCGCACGGGCTGCTGTCCAAGCCGGAGATTGTCGGGTTTAGCTCCGCGCCCCAGCAAATCAAACCCGCGACGAAGGTGCCGTGGTCCGAGTTTTGGTACTGCGGTGCAACTTGCGAGTCGCGGCCGACAACCCAGCTCTCCAGCGCAGGAATGCCCGAGTCCACGCCGCTGTCCACGACAACAACGACTGGAAAATCGCCGGCAGCTTCAGGTCGACCGGGGAGGGGTGGAAGCGGTTTCGGATTGAACATCCGGGGACGGATAGTACGGATCAGCGGCATGTGCATGATCGACCGAACTCCGATCACGCGCGATAGCGCTTCCACATCGTCAACATCGCGACACTCCAGCCCGTACGTAAAACTCGAAGGCGAATATCCGCTCTGGCTGATCGAGATGTTCCGCTGACGACAAACGTTCACGAAATCCTCCACAAGCCTTGACTGGTCCTCGTCGGAGCCGAAATTGAACAGGCGTACGCGCGTTACAAAGCCGCGTTTTCCACGAGGACTGCGGCGAAGCACGTCTCGGGCCTCCAGCCCGCCCCTCCGAAAGGCCGGAGTGATCGGTTCGATGGTTTCAACGCACGACAGCTCCTTCGTCACTTGGTCGGATGTGTTGCGTTCGATCGTTGCGACCAGACGATCGAGACCGTCGGGCGTTGCCTTCACGAACAGCTCTCCCAAGCGACCAGAACCAATGATCGGACACGACAGCGGAGAGAAAATATTTTCGGGTCGGTGAGTCTTCGCGGCTGCTTTGGAGAGGAGCTTGACGCGGATTGGCGCGCTTCCTGTGCGGCGCACCTGCGGGACGATAGCGATCTTTAGCGCCGAGACTTGATTCGAGAGGTGGCTTCGGTATTTCTTATCAACGGTCCGAAACGGTTTCGGCGGAGTTCCTCCGGGGAGGATTTTTCGCTCCGCACCCTGTTTGGGCATGATGAGCTTGATAGGTAATCGATCCTGCTGAGGGGGCCGGGGTTCTCTAGGCACTCTGTGTCGCTCCCTTCGCGCGTCGGAAAGCTGTCGCCTTCGACACGCCGAGTAAATCTGCAACTGCCGAAAGGCTGTAGAGCCTCACGTTTCGGTCGCGCAGCATCGTCGTGATGGCGCGCTCGTCCTTGTCTCGAAGCTGTGTCAGAAAACGTCGTTCGGGTCCTTCACCGATTGCTAGGTTTTGTAAGACCTGAAAAGCGTCTTTGAGTCCGGGGCTTCGTTGGGCAGCGATACGGCGCCGATTCAGCCTCAAACAGACTTCGCGAACATCGGAGCCAGAGAATCCTTCAGAGAGATCTACGAGCAGTTCGATATCGCGAGGCTGAAAATGCAGCGGGTTTAGAAACTGCTGCCACATAATTCGCCGCTCCTTGTCGGACGGGAACGTCAAGGCCAGACGGTAGCTGAAACGCCGCCAGATCGCGGAGTCGAGCAATTCTTCATGGTTCGTCGCGGCCACGACTATGGATTGCGTCCCGATCGTGTCGAGGTTCTGAATGAAACTGTTGACCACGCGCTTTAGCTCTCCGAGTTCCTGAGTGTCGCCTCGGAGCTTCGCGATCGCGTCAAACTCATCAAGAAACAGAATGCATGGCGTCTTCGCCGCGAAGTCGAACAGGGCACGGATATTTTTGGAAGTGTTTCCCAGAAAGGATGAAATCAGTCCGTCGAGCCGAGCAACGTACAGTTCCAGACCGAGCTCCAGCGCGATATGACGCGCCAACCGACTCTTGCCCGTTCCCGGAGGGCCGTACATCAGCAGGCTGATCGCAGCGGTGTCGGACTGGGCGTGGCTCTTTGTAATGCTCAGGAATTCGTTAACGGTGTCCCACTGCTCTTGCGACAGTATGACCGGAGGTTCGGACGCGGCTTTTACATTGACACGCTCGATAAGGGGGAAGCGACTGTCAGAATCTACGGGCAACGCCTTCGCAAATGCAACACCCGCGGGGCGTAGTTGTTGGTCGCTTTCTTCCAGCATCTTGCGCAGCCTCGCTGCGGACGATTTGTCCCCTGCCTTTTCGAGCTTGTCCGCTAGAAAAGCTGTATAGTTTCGTACTTTGTCGATATCGAGACGAAGAGCACCGTTTATGATACGAGATAGCTCTGTAATGAACCGCATATCATCCTTCATGAAACGAGTATCGCTTAGTGTGACACGCCTGTCAAGCCCTTCTGAAGATCCAGCACGGACCTACCGCGGCGTCCGGTGCCGCGCGGAAGGGTTTGCCACCTGGCAGCAGAATTGGTAGAGTACGGAACTTTTGTGGCAATCACTCTTGTTTGGATGGGTGGGCAGAGCATGAAACGCACGTATTTTCCGGGGATTACTGACGTTGTGGTCGTCACGGATCCGGGCGAGATCCGAACAGTTTCGAACGATGCAAGGTTCGACAGGGATTTTGCAACAGGGCACGGTCCTGTTCGCAACGGGCAACGTATTCGAAAAATGCTACGGATTTTCTCCGCCAACGGCAGATTATTTCCAACGATGCTGCCGCGCACCGACGCCGTCCGCGCTGCGGCGCAAGAGGAATTGTGGTCGAGACTGAGCGCTAAGGCTGACGAGGTGAGGCGTGGGCCTGCTGAATTGGAGCCGCTGGCCGAATGGGTGAGAGGGAATGGAACTGCGGAGAAGCTGGGCCTGCTGGTGCAGCAGAGCGTGGGGAGATTATTCGTCGAAACGTTTACCGCGACCGATGAGAGTTGGGCAGCGGCTTGTATGGTGCTTGAAGCGGCAAGCTCTTCGAATGCACTGAAAATGCTCTGGTGGCGGATCAGCGACAGGCTGGAGCGGGCCAAAACGCTGCTTGCGTCCATGGTGAATGGAGACTTGGCCGGCGCTAACGGGATAAGCGTTGCGTTGCACCACATTGTTGATGGGCTGCATAAAATGCGGGAGCTTGCTGGCGATCCGACGCTACGAGCTTCAATGACGACGGATGCTGCTGTGGACGAATGCCTCTTTGCGCCGAACACCGCTGTTCGCGAGGCGAAAACTTCTGGAGAGGTCGGCGGGTGTCCCTTTCGAAGAGGGTCGCTATTCATCCTGGGGCTGGGAAGCGCGAGCAAAGGTGCGGCAAATCGTGATCTCGTCTTCCTCAGTCAGAGTTGGAGCCGCTGTCCCGCAGAGAAGTGGGTGCCTGCGCTACTGGAAGGCGTGTGGACGCGTGTGGTGGCTGCGTTGGCTGCGTCTGAAAAATCTCGCGGCGCTAGTCGATGAATTCCTGAGCGCGGATAGAAGCATGCTGATTGGAATTCACGAGGGGCGGAAGAAGGAAGGCTCGGCGAAAAATGCGCCGAAAGGAAAGTTTGTCAGAGGCGTCTTTTATGTCGCGGCTGCCCTTCGCTAAGGCACACAGGGTAAAAAGCCGCGAGCCACAAGGCTAATGAACGCCGCACGCCTGAGAGACCCGAACGTCAAAAGAGCCGGCCCTTCGCAACGGACTCTGGGTGAATCCCGAAGGGATTCGCGAGACGAACCCGGCGCTACGAAAACCAAGAGCGGCGCGTCGCGAAGCCAGCTCACCTGTTCGTCGGACCAGTAATTGTTAGGGCAGAAAGCGGCGAATCCCCGGAACAGAAGCCTTCCGGCGTGGCTAAAATTGTTTTAACGACATTTCTTGAGAATCAGGAGGACGCTATGAACCCCGGCGACGTGCAGCTTTGCGCTCAATCAGAACTGCAAGGCGGCGAAAGCCTTGTTTGGAGTGGAGCAGCCGATCCAAGCCGATCAGCCATGTCGGCACTGCCGGTCGCACTCTTCGGGATTCCGTTCGCGGCCGTTGCTTTTTCGATGATGAGTAACGCCTATCGCGGCACGCACAATCTGGCGAACCACCACACTACTTTAGCCAGCGGCTTCAGCGTCCCACTCTTCGGATTGCCATTTCTTCTCATCGGCATTGGAGTGACCTTGTCGCCGCTATGGGTATATCTCAAAGGACGCAGTAGTGTGTATGCAGTCACCAATCGCCGCGTGATGCTCATAACCGGCACCAGCAGCCGCAGCGTGAAATCGATCACTCCCACCGATATCGCCGGAGTGAATTACCGCGAGCGTCCGGACGGGAGGGGTGATGTGCTGATCCGCACAAACTCCGTGATGCGCACGAACAACGGAGCCACGCAAATCACGGTGGGTTTGTACGGCGTTCCTAATGTTAAAGAAGTCGCCGGCTTGGTGATGAAGCTACGCGCGCAGCCCGTCGCCAGTTAAATCCAGGCCCGTGCTGATTGGCCACCCGGCAAAGGTTAGGTCACGAAATCGGGACGCGCTTCACACCCGCAAAAATTTTGTCGACGACTCGCGTATGTCCGCTCTCGTCGAGCATTAGAACCAGTTTGAGGCTCTCGACGTAAATCGCCTCGAGCGTATAGTTTCCTGGCCCCTGTCCGTGCCGGACCAAGACGGCGCTGTGTCCCTGGTCTTCGGGAACTGCGGTTGGTGGGATAGGTCGAGACTCCACCACGACCTCGCTTCCCTCCCGGCGGAACATCACCAATTTCATGCCGTCTTCGAGTGTCTTTACCACCACGGTGTAATCGCCAGGCTCCAATTTGTGCATGTGGCACTGCGCTTTATACGGCAATGAGAAATGTCCCTCGAAGTCCGTCTTCGCGGATAGGGCTTCGATACGTGCCATATTGTCGGCCTTGTATTCATCCGGCGCGGTTTCTGCCTGTGCATGAGTGGTGATCGGGAAGAGAACTGCAAACACCAGAGCCAGGGTCGTCCACGTAATTTTCGTCATTCTCTTTTTCATCGGAGTCTCCATTGCTGAGGCGGCGGTCTCGCTGCCGCGATTTTTCTTTTCCGCCGGCCGTGTCGCTCTTGGCCGGAAATACTACTCCCGATTGCGAGAATTATCAACGAACGGAGGTTCGAATATGGCTTGACAGCTACTCGGGGCGTATGTAATGTATACTTAACATAAGGGACGTCATGCTTTACATGATGCATAACATACCTTACAATGTGTAACTTAAGTGAGGAGGTCAAGGTGCCGTATAGAGAGAAAACCGCTTGGCTGTCGCTAATCGCAATGACTGTTACTTTTGGGCCGTACTTTACGTTTGTTGCCCTGCGTTCGATGCCCGGGGCATTGCCTGACTTACGCCAGCTTGGGCTGCTGGCCGTAGCGGCGATTGCGCAAGCGGTGATCCTGGGCGCTGGCCATATGTATCTCCGTCGCGGATCCGCTCAGGATGCGCGCACGCCGCCGGATGAACGGGATCGCGCAATAATGGGCCGCTCGATCAGTTCGGCTTATTACGTTCTTATCGGCGGCATGATCGTGGTGGGCTGCGTCATGCCTTTCAGCTCCAACGGATGGTCTATCATCAACGCTGCGCTGGTCATGATCGTTGCTGCGGAAGTCGTGCACTACGGCGTAGTGGTGTTGAGCTATCGCAGGCAGGCGTGATGGAAGGATCGATTTCAAATCGGATTCGCACGCTTCGTTTCCACAACGCGGAAATGTCGCAGGCCGAGCTCGGTCAGCGGATCGGCGTCACGCGGCAGACGATTGCCGCGATCGAGGCGGGAAAATACTCGCCGTCATTGGATGCTGCGTTCCGCATCGCCCAGGTCTTCAATTTGCCGCTGGAGGAAGTATTCCAGTGGGACGCGAAGGCCGCCGGTTGAAGCGGGCGTTATCCCCCGCCTACGGCTTTGTTAGACCGAGCAGCTTTGCTAGCTGGGTGTCGAGCATTCTCGTAGGAAGAAGTCTGGGCAGAGTCCAGTTCTTGAAACGTTGCGGAACGACGGCGTAGCGTGCCTTCGGTTTCGCCGCGGTGAGTGCTACGTGGACGGCTTCGCCCAGTCGCTCGGGGGATAGGCCGTTGTTTCGGGCTTCGGCGACGATGAACTTCTGGAAATTCTGCACCGCCTGCCAATACTCGGTCGGCTTAAACTCACTCAGATCTTCTTTTTCGCCTTTGTCGTACATCGCTGTGTTCACGGTGCCCGGTTCAATGATTACGACGTCGATGCCAAATAACATCAGTTCTCGCCGCAGCGCATCCGACATTCCTTCCAGGCCAGATTTGGAAGCGCTATAAGCGCCGAGAAGCGGGATAGCAACTTTTGCGCTGGTAGAGCTGATGTTCACGACGCGGCCGGCGGGACCGTGCCTCTTTTTATCCGTTCCCAAGAGAGGGGCGAAGGCTTGGATCACGACAAGCGGGGAGATCATGTTGACGTCCAACTGCCGCCGGTACTCGCTGGGCCTTAGATAAAGCAGTGGCCCGCTCACAACAATTCCCGCATTGTTCACCAGGCCAACCAGATTCCTGTCGCCTATCATGGAGCCGACCTTCTGGGCAGCTTGATGTACAGCGTCGGCGTCGGTAATGTCCATCATGAGAGGCACGAAGCCTTTACCGAACTCGGTTTGCAAACGATCGGCGTCAGCCTGCTTGCGTACAGAACCGAACACGCGAAATCCCTTTGAAACAAGCACCTTTGTGGTTCCCCAGCCAATTCCGGTGGAGACCCCGGTGACTACGACATCTTTGCTGTTTGGCATCGCCGTTTTCCCCAAGATGATTAAAAGGCGCCGATTCTGCACGAGGGAGTGTCTATCAAATACGTTGTGTCATCTGTTCTGTTTTGCACATGATCGGAAAGAACGAGCGACACCGATCTTTGCTTGTAGTTGTTCTCGTGTCGTTTTTTCTTTCATCGATTTCTCCTGACCACATTGCATACCGGATTCGATAGTAGTTCCACAAAAGCGCATAGACGGGGTTATGCAAGCTTGCGAAAAAGAACAATTCCGAGAAGTCCAATTGAGAGCAAAACGAAACTCCCGGGTTCCGGCACGGACAGCACAGGAAGAGGACTCGATGGTACGGTTCCTGGTGGCGAGCCCCCGGGACCTGTGGAACCTCCTGAAGTGACAATGCCGGCAGTGCCGCCCGTGGGAGTTGGCCCATTTTCGACCGCGAGAACAGGAGAATCCACCGGCGGCGTCAACACGGATTCAAGCGGAACGCTTTCGGTGGGCGAATCGAGCTCTTCTGGTGTTGGTTCGGTGGAGAGAGTTAAAACCTCGCTCGTATTCGGAATCACGTCTGCAGCGAGATTTCCGCATCTGGTCCTGGCCATGAGTACACCATCAGTGATTACGGTTTCGCCTTTTGCGAGACTCATTCTGCGTTTGGTCCAGTAGACACGGTCGCCAATACGGTAAGAAACATGAAGCAAACGTGCGCGGTCCAATCGAACCACGCGGAAATTTGCGAGTTGGAATTCGCCATAATGGGCGGAAACGATCGGATCGTTTGCCATGGCGCTCTTTAATTCTGTAACGTTGCGGACCCCGCCAGGGATTATCGAGTATGGATAAACAGTTCGCTGCGATTGATTCAAGGGCACATCAGGAGAAGGAACCAAGAAAGTGCTCGATACGCTCTGCACTGCCTGAGCCCTTGGTTGGATTCGATAATGATGCAGCCAAGCAAAACACACCAATCCGCCTGCGAAAGAGACAAGCAACAGCCACGCTAAGCCGTGTACCGAAATGAAACGTTCTAAATTTCTCCGGGTTGTATGTCTTATGCTCATTTTTTTATGTGCTAGCTTGAGTGCTTCACACTGAACAAGCGCACTCTCGTGGCCGTTGACAAATGATGATTCCGCTCCATGTACGGCTCGGCACTCCGCCGAAGACTCACATTCAGCACAAAAATATCCACATAAAGGAAATTGCCGGGCAGTTTCATGTTGGAACGAACCCAAGGCCTGCTCGGATTCTGGAAGTTCGCCGCAGGAGTTGGCCGGCGAGATGGAGCGTTTGCTTTCATGTGAATGGCGTGGGGGATGGAACGGTTCCAGGGTCAAGCACTTTTTCCGTGTTCGTCACAATTTCGCGGATTTCCACCGATTATGTCTTTCGATCCTTTGAATCGGGGCGTGCAGGTTTCGAAGCGGCCAGCATGTCGGCAATACCATCGAAAAAGAGATAGACGAAGCCAATCAGAAACGGAACATCTGTCAGAAGCAGAAAAAACGAGCGGTTCGTGAAGTGATAGTAGGCAGCGAAGCCGAGCGCCAAAGCGCCGAGAAACATCACAGAAACTCTTATTAGCGGATGATTCTCCAAGAACCGTTTCATTCAGGGAACTCCGTTTCACCAAGTGGCGCGCCGGGGATTCTAGCACCAAGAGTGGGCGGTCTGCGTAGCATCGCTTTCAATGTCCGGCGGGGATTCAAGTGCCGAAAGGCGGCGCTGTGCGGTAGCATCGCTGGCGATGACTTTCGAAGATGCGCTGGTTGCGGTGTGGCGGCAGGTTCTCGTCGAGAATGCCGAGGTGGTGAAGCTGGGCGAAAAAACTTATCCGGTGACCATGAGCAAGGCGAAGCGGCTGCGGCAAGCGGCATTCGTGTTTGAGGGAAAGACCATCGTGGGGATCGAGCAAAATCCTAAAACGAAATCGCGATGGGCGATGATGGCGCGCTCGGGCAAGAAGGTGATGCAGTTCATTCAGGAACGGAAGTACGTCGCGGTGGTGGCGGACGGGAAGGTAATTTTGTACGGAGAGTAGTAACCCGCCGCTTCAAAAAAAGAAGCACGCAGCAAAACCCGAACCCTTCACGCACCGCCCTTCGTAGATCAGGACAAGAAGGATTCGGCGCCCCCGCGAGTTTCAGTGGTACTTTGGGAGGATGCAGGTGCCGCGCGGAAAGGCCGGCCACCAGCCATCGCCGCTGTTTCGAAGTTGCGGCGCTCTAGAAGGGGAGACGTCATGCGCATCGTTGCTGGTTGTCTGATTGTCGCGGCTGCGAGCTTTGGCCTCGCGCCAAGCTCGCCGGAACTTCACAATCGCTATGGACCGACGGACTTGGAACGCTTCACCGTTCGTCCCGGAATTACCGCGACTGTGCAGTACGGCGCCGACCATCTCGCCTGCCAAATACAAATAGAACCGTATCAGCCGCTCATTCATCCAGCCGCGCCGACCGGCACGCTCATGTCTTCGATCGAGGTGTCGGAGATTCTGGAAGAGCTCGCCCCGCCCGCGATGCGAGGAAAAGAGGTAAACAGTGGCGGCTTTCAATCCTCTTGCGGCGTGGGAATTGTCAATGAATACGAAAACGTGTCCATAGTGCGGGGAATGAACTCGTGTGCTGCTTCCATCACCGTTCGGGATTCAGCCGCACAAATTATCTTCAAGCGGGACATCTGCCCGAAAGTAAACAATTCATTTATTATAAGCGAGCCTAAGGCCAAATAAAGATGGTTGGCTACCGGCTGCGAATCATTCGCGTGCGAGTTGGAATAGAACGCTATAAGTTGGAATGTCATTCAGGGGGAAGAGACCGGTGCCATTCTTGCTGCTGGGAATTGTGACGATAGGCTGGGCCGGCTTCAGCCTGATTACCGGAAAGGGCTACTACAAGGGATGCCCGCCTGGCGGCTACGATCGTGCAGAACATCCTTTCAATTTTTGGGTTCCGACCATGATCATTTTGGGTATTGGTGTGTGCATGATTCTGATCTTTCTGGGATTGATTCGGTTGCCGTCGCGGTGATTTCAGCGCCTAGCTTGTTCAGCTTCGAATCAATCGCGAAATGAAAGCCCCACGCATAGACCAAGCGCTGTAAGTCAAAACCCGAACCTTTTCCGCACGAACCGCAGAAAAAGTTCGGCATTCACGCGAGTTTCAGTCGTGCTTTGGGGGGGGACTGGTGCCGCGAGGAAAGGTCAGGCCACCGCCCTTCGAGTAAGGGTGTAATATGCCTTCTTCTCGGAGGTGTTTCTGTGGAACCGACATTTACGCAGATGATATTGAATTATCTGCGAACGACGGCGGCATATTGGTGGGTGATTGTGCCGGGGGCGCTAATGCCCGCCCGTGACGCGTTTAACCTCTTAAAGCATTTAGGAAAAACTCCGCGCTGGTTGGAATTGGCCATCGTATTCGTGTGCTTATCAATTGCTCAGTTTTTGTCCTACCGAAACACGGTTCACAATCTTTATACAGTGATAGAGGAAAAGCGCCAGTGCAGCATCCAAAACAACACCCAAGCTGACACGATCAAGGAACTGAACGGCAAACTATTTGTATTTACTCAGCCTGAACCTCTTGATTCTCTACGGAGAAGGACATGCAAATTGGCGGACGAATTCACTGTGTACTTGGTGGGTATGCAAGAGAACAAAAACAAGCCTCCCGACGCCTTTCCCAATTCCACCGATCCCAACCCATCCGAGGGACGGAAAAAAGAGATAGAAGCATCGCAGGCCTACTATCGCGGAATTGAAGACTATTATGCCAAGCATTTCAGGGATCGCTTCGTTGGAATTGTTAAAG
>Ga0209333_1001499_pt1 | contig 11333 bp, 12 predicted proteins | sample BlaSpr_A8_OM2_O3_FD_187982 | JGI IMG/M metagenome (GOLD analysis project Ga0209333, IMG submission 187982) | Forest soil microbial communities from Thunder Bay, Ontario, Canada - Black Spruce, Ontario site 2_A8_OM2_O3 (SPAdes) (version 2) | ecosystem: Environmental > Terrestrial > Soil > Boreal...
CGCGCCGGCTCCGCCACACATACTCAAAACCAGTTGCACAGGCTCGGGATTGCGCACCACTAAAAATTGAAAACGCCTGATGTCGATCGTGGAAATGATTGAGCGGCTCGGCGCGCTTGTGATCGACAGTGTCGGTCAGCTCGGCGCGTTCGTGCTTTTTTTGCTGAGCGCGGTCATCTATGTGTTCCTTCCGCCGTTCAAGCCGCGGCTGTGGATCAGGCAGATACGCATCATCGGTGCCGACTCGCTGTTTCTGATCATTCTAATCGGCGGCTTCACCGGCATGGTGCTCGGCCTGCAAGGCTACAATACGCTGCGACGCTTCGGCTCCGACGGCGCGCTCGGCACCGTCGTCGCGCTGGTGCTGGTGCGCGAGCTCGGTCCCGTGCTGGCCGCGATCATGATCACGGCGCGCGCCGGTTCTGCGATGGCCGCCGAGCTCGGCTCGATGCAATCGACGGAGCAGATCGACGCGCTCACCGTGATGGCGATCAATCCGGTGCAATACCTGGTCTCGCCACGGATGCTGGCGGGGGTCTTCAGCTTCCCGCTGCTGACGTCGATCTTCGACGTGGTCGGCATCTACGGCGGCTACATGGTCGGCGTCGGCCTGATGGGGGCGCCGTCGGGCGCCTACTTCAACGGTATCGCCGCCAACATGAGCCGCCACGACGTCATGACCGGCCTCTACAAGGCGCTGGTCTTTGGCGTGGTCGTAATGTGGGTCTGTTGCTACAAGGGATACCACGCCGAACGGATGGCGACCGGGGTCAGTCGCGCCACGACTGAAGCGGTCGTGCTGTCGAGTGTCCTGATTCTGGCGTTCGACTATTTTCTTACGTCGATACTTTTGTGATAACGCGTTTCAATTCAATTTGATATGTCATGAGCCAGCCTGAGACCATCAACCACCCCGCCAACGCGCCAACTCCTGACGCAGCGCCCAATGGCAACGCGATCGAAGTGCGCGACCTGCACAAGCGCTTCGGCCATCAGCAAGTGCTCGACGGCGTCACCCTCGATTTCCCGGCCGGCCAGATCACGACCATCGTCGGTCCCAGCGGCAGCGGCAAAACCGTCCTGCTCAAGCATCTTAACCTGCTTATGCGGCCGGACTCGGGCACGATCGTGATCGACGGCGTCGATGTGACCAAGGTTGGCGGACGCGCGCTGGACGCGGTGCGCGAGAAATTCGGGATGCTCTTTCAGGCCGGCGCGCTGTTCGACTCGATGTCGGTTTTCGACAACGTTGCGTTCCCGCTAGTCGAGAAGACCAGGCTCAGCGAGAAGGAGATTTCAGAACAGGTGCATGAAACGCTCGAGGCGGTCGGGCTCGAAGGCATGGAATCCAAGTTTCCCTCGCAGATGAGCGGCGGGATGCAGAAGCGCGCCGCACTCGCGCGCGCATTGGTGCGCCGCCCGAAAATCCTGATGCTCGACGAGCCGACCACTGGGCTCGATCCAACCCGCACCGGTGCAATTCACGACCTCATCCGGCGCACCCAGGAAAATTTTCACCTGACCGTGGTGATGGTCAGTCATGACGTGCCTGAGGTCTTCCAGATTTCCGACCGGATCGCGTTCCTCCATAATGGGCGGACCCGTCTCAACGGCACCGCGGCCGAGGTGATGGCGGCCAGCGACGAGGTCTTCAAACGCTTTCTGGCCGGCAAAGCATCGGGCGAGGAGAACGAAACGGCCCTCGCGGGCTGAAACCAAAACTTTTATGTACGCAAGTCGAACCACGCAGTTTATCGTCGGGATTTTCGCGATTCTCGGAATCATCGCGCTGGCGATTCTGTCGCTATCGCTCGGCAAGATCTCCCTGCTGCCCACGCCGGGGTACACCCTCTATGCAAGTTTCGATAATATTTCGGGCTTGAAGACCGGTGACCAGGTGCAACTGGCCGGCGTCCAGATCGGCAAGGTTGTGGACATCGGCATCAAGGAGTATCGGGCGCAAATCGCAATGCGGATAAACCAGGGCGTGGAGATCGATCAGGACTCAATTGCGGCGATCAAGACCAGCGGGATAATCGGCGACAAGTACGTGTCCATCCAGCTCGGCCCGAGCGATCATTACCTGACCAATGGAGGCACAATTCAACAGACCCAGTCGGCCTTCGTGCTCGAGGACGCGATTGGCCAGTTGATCAACAGTTCCGGCAGCAGCAGCGACAAATCCTCGAACTCAAACGGTAACTGTACGGATAACAAAGCACCCAACCAGCCCGGAAAATCGGTGAAATGACCGGCCAACGCGAGAAAATGGAAAATATGATGATGCCAAGTTCTATCCAGCGATTTCTGCAACGACGCGCGATCGTGACCCTGACCTTGACCGCCGCGCTCGTCCTCAGCCTGGCGCCTTCGTTCTTTATTGCGCCGGCCTTCGCCGACGATCCGATGTCTGTCGTCAAGACCACCGTCGACCAGGCCCTCGACGTGCTCCGCGACACCCAGACGCCGCTGGCCCAGCGCCAGGACAAGCTCCGCCAGATAGTGTCGGCGACCTTCGATTTCACCGAGATGGCCAAGTCGGCGCTCGGCTACCACTGGAAACAAATCACGCCCGCTCAGCAGCAGGAGTTCACCAACGCCTTCGTGGCTTTCATCGAGGATTCCTACCTGAGCAAGATTAACGAGTATAATGGTCAACAGGTGAGCTTCCTGAGAGTCTCGAACGAAGGCCCGCAATATTCCCAAGTCGCCACCGACATCGTGCAGCCCAAGGGCGAGCCAATCCACGTGAACTACCGGCTGTTGCAGGAAAACGGCACCTGGAAAATCTACGACGTCACCGTCGACTCGATCAGCATCATCGCTAACTACCGCAATCAGTTTAATCGCGTGATGAACAATTCGGGCTACAACACTCTTATCAGCGATTTGAAGAGCAAACAGGCCGCCCTCGCCGCAAGTCTCGCCAATCACTAACGGGTATGGATTCGTCGTGGCTGGAAATGTACCCTTCTACCGAAGATCCTAAGGGCGATCGCGCCATGGAGAGTCAAATGAGATCTGGTGCAAAACAAATCGAAAGGACAGGCGCGCTCTGGGCGATGCTTGCATCGTCCCTGCTAGCGGTCGTTTCGTTTGCGACGCCGGCGCTGAGCCAGGATGCGGCTCCGCTTTCGAGTAACCCGGCCGCGCAGTCGGCGGCAGCCGCGCAAACCCCACCCGGCGAGAACACCGGCGTCTATTCCGATCCCTTCTCCGGGTTCAACGAGCCGATGTTCACCTTCAACCTCAAGCTCGACGATTGGGTGCTGCGGCCGGTAGCCAGCGGATACTCCTTCATCGCGCCGGAGCCGGTGCGTGAGGGCGTCGGCCGATTTTTTGACAACGCCCGCGTCATCCCGCGTTTTGCGAACAATCTTTTCCAGCTCAAGCTGGCCGAGGCCAGCACCGAAGTCGCCCGCTTCGGCATCAACTCGACGCTCGGATTGGCGGGCTTCTTCGACCCGGCCCAGGAACTGTTCGGACTCGAACAGCATCCCAACGATTTCGGCCTGACCATTCGCTACTACAACATCCCGACCGGACCGTACATCATGCTCCCGTTCTTTGGACCCTCGACGGTTGGCGACACGATCGGATTGGTCGCGGACGGCGCGATGAATCCGATGGACTATTTGCTGCCGACCTGGATAACGATCACGGTTAGCGCCGGACAGCGCGCGTCCGAAGCGGTGAACTACCGCTCGCTGCATATGAACCAGTTCGAGGAAGCCGACCGCTACGCGATCGATCTCTACGGCGCCGTTCAGGACGCATACCTGCAAACTCGCGACCACGAGGTCAAGAAGCTCCACGACGAACAGTGGTAAGCCGAACCTAGCTCAAGCGTAAATTTGCCGATAAGCGCGCCGCGGAATCAAAAATCCCGGGGCGCGCTTCTTTCTTTTCTAAATACCGGGTGCAGGGGTCACCCCTGCCGAAGGAAGCGTGAAACCCACCGCGGGTTTCACATTAAATCAAGTGATTTCCCCTTCCCCGTCGCGTCCTTCTGCACATGCTCCCAGGCGTGATACGAACTCCTCACCAGCGGCCCTGATTCCACATGATGGAACCCCATCGCGAGCGCTTGCGCCTTGATCTCCGCGAACTCCGCCGGCGGGACGTAGCGCGCCACCGGAATATGATCCGCTGAAGGCCGCAGATACTGCCCCAGCGTCAGGATGTCGCATTCGACGTTGCGCAAGTCGCCAATCACCTCGAGCAATTCGCCGTTGGTCTCGCCCAGCCCGAGCATCACGCCCGCCTTGGTGAACATCGGTTTGCCGATCTTTCGCGCGGTGTCCTTCGCATGGCGGATAACGTCGAGCGAGCGCGCGTAATTTCCGCCCGGCCGCACCGCGCGATAAAGACTCGGCACCGTTTCGATATTGTGGTTGTAGATATCGATTGGCGATCGCACCACCCTCTCGACGCTGTCGAACGAACCCTGGAAATCCGGCACCAGCACCTCGACCCGCGTCGGCGACGGATTCGCTTTGATCGCATGCGCAGTCGCCGCGAAATGCGCCGCGCCGCCATCGGGCAAATCGTCGCGATCCACCGACGTGACGACCACATGCTGCAAGCCCAGCCGCGCGACCGCCTCCGCGATTCGGTGCGGCTCGTCACTGTCCAGCGGCCGCACCTTGCCGTGCGCCACCGCGCAGTACGGGCAATTGCGCGTGCACACGTCGCCCATCAGCATGAAGGTGGCCGTGCGATGCGAAAAGCATTCGCCGATATTTGGGCAGCACGCTTCCTGGCAGACCGAATGCAGCTTGAGCTCGCCGAGAATCGCCTTGGTGCGGAAATACTCGGGCGACACCGGCGCGCGCACCTTGATCCAGTCCGGATGCTTCCGCTCAGCCATTGCCCGCACTCAATTCAGTAATCGGTAGAACTTGCGCCGCCTTCACCGAAACAACATCGTAGTTGAACACGCGTGCGAAACTCTCGCGCATCACGGCGGCGAACTCCCGCACCGACACCGCGCGCTTCGTCACGTCGCACACCGAAGTCATGCGGCATCCGTCGATACCGCATGGCACGATCGAATCGAAGTAGCTGAGATCGGTGGACACGTTCAGCGCGAAGCCGTGCCAGGTGGTCCAGCGCCGGATACCGACGCCGATCGACGCGATCTTGCGGGCGCCGACCCACACGCCGGTCATCCCGTCGCGCCGGCCCGCGTCGATATCGAACTTCGCGAGCGCGTCGATCATCGCCGCCTCGAGACTCCGCAGATACCTGGTGACGTCGCGGTCGCGCCCCTCAAGCTTGAGAATCGGATACCCAATCAGTTGCCCGGGCCCGTGATAAGTCACCTGCCCGCCGCGCGACACGCGCCGAATCGGCACGCCTGTATTTTCAAGTATGAACCGCTCATCCGCGCCGCGCCCAAGCGTGAACACATGCGGATGCTCCATCATCAGGAGCGTATCCGTGATTCTTCCATCAATCCGCGCCGCCAGCACCGCCGTCTGCATCGCCAGCGCGTCGTCGTAATCAACGACCCCCAACTCCGCAACGGTAATCCTTCTTCCCCTCTCCCTGTAAGGGAGAGGATCAAGGTGAGGGTCCAAATCCAGCGAGCTATTTTGCGAGCGATTCAAGATTCTGCTTTTGCTGATTCTGCCTTCGTCAAAAGTCTATCGCTTCCCCATCCGCCGCCAAAGCCGCCTGCATGATCGCCTCCGACATCGTCGGATGCGGATGCGCCGTTTTGCCGATTTCGGTGACCGTCGTCTCCAGCGCCTTGCCCAGCACGACTTCCGAGATGATATCGGTGGCGGCGTGTCCGATTATCTGGCATCCGATCACTTCGCCGTATTGCTTGGTCGCGACGATTTTAACGAAGCCCGCCGTCTCCCCAATCGCCACCGCCTTGCCCATCGCGCGAAACGGAATCTTGCCGACCTTCACCTCGATTCCACGCAGTTTCGCATCCGCCTCGCTCAATCCCACGGTCGCCACCTCCGGCTCGCAGTAGATACACGCCGGAATCGCGAGCAGGTCGAAGCCCGGCTCGCGTACGCCCGCCATGATTTCCACCGCCGCGATTCCCTCGGAGCTCGCCTTATGCGCGAGCAGTGGCGGCCGAATCACGTCGCCGATCGAGTAGATACTCGGCACCGTGGTCTGGAACGAGTCGTTCACCTTGATAAAGCCGCCCCGCTCGAGCTCGATCCCAAGTTTCTCCAGTCCGGCGTTCATGCTGAGCGGCGTGCGCCCGACCGCAACCAGCACGACTTCTGCTTCGACCGATTTTTCCGCTCCCTCCGCCGTCACCGCGACCGACCACAGCTCGCCCTTGCGCGCCATCGACTTGTAGCCATGCCCGAGCATCACGGTGACGCCGCGTTTGACGAACGCGCGCCGCAACTCCTCGGCGACTTCCGCGTCCATCCCGGGCAGCATCTGCTTTTCCAGCTCGACTATCGTCACCTTGGCGCCGAACGCGCTGTAGAAATATCCGAACTCGAGTCCAATCGCGCCCGCGCCGATTACGACCACGCTCGCCGGCATCCTGTCGAGCACCAGCGCCTCGTGGCTGGTAACGACGCCGTCGCCAACCTTCATCCCCGGAAACAGCTTCTCGCCAGAGCCGGCCGCGATCAGAATCCGCTCGCCCTCGAGTGCCGCAACCGATGGCGCCCCCTTGCCCTCGACCTGCCTGAGCGAAACGGCGTGAGGCCCGGTGATGGTCGCGTCAGCCTCGAAGTAGTCGATCTTGTTCTTGCGAAACAGATAAAGCACGCCCTTGGACAGCTTCTCCGCCGCCGCCCGCGACCGCGCAATCACTTTGGCGAAATCAAACCGAATTTCTCCGGTTTCAATCCCATGCTCTTTGGAAGCGCCGCGAATCGTATCCATCGCCTGCGCCGAACTAAGCAGTGCCTTGGACGGAATACAGCCCCAATTCAGACAAACCCCGCCCGGCCGATCCCGCTCGATCACGGCCACGCGCATCTTAAGCTGCGCAGCCCGAATCGCGGCAACATACCCGCCAGGCCCAGACCCAATCACAACCAGGTCATATCGAGAATTATCCAAGATGATGAAGTCCTTCCAAAGAATTTACCCATTATTGTCCGAATCAGGGTATCGAGTAAGGGCGCGCAGCACTCAATGCAGAAACGAAACGCGGGCGGTCACGTGTCATTCTGAGCGAAGCGAAGAATCCCGGCTCCTTGCCTCTTTCAGTCAGGGGAGGCCGACGCCCGTCCTCCACCGTGCTACGGATCAGTATGAACAACAATCCGGATTCTCTACCCGCGCCGACCGCTCCCGCACTCGAAACGCCCGCACTATCTCCACGACGCCTCGCTGCCCGCCGCGCCAACGCGCAGAAATGCACCGGCCCGCTCACGGTCGAGGGCAAGGCCATTTCGCGTTTCAATGCCCTCAAGCACGTGGCGAGGCCGCCTCTTGAGTCTAACCTATGTTGACAGTGCTCACATCCGCAGTTAATGTGAGCGCCGACAACATTTCAGGAGAGAAGGCACGCACAGTTTGAGCGATCGCGCTTATCATCACGGCAACTTACGGGCCGCCTTGCTCGCGGCGGCATCGAAGCAGATCGAGCAGATCGGCTTCGAGGACCTGTCGCTCCGCGATCTTGCCGCATCGCTCAAGGTTTCGCGCGCGGCGCCGTACCGCCACTTTGCCGACCGCCGCGAGTTGCTCGCGGCGATCGCTGCCGGCGGATTCAAGCATCTCGAGAGTGCAGCCAACGCGGCCATGGCCCGGCACGCGACGCCGTCCGCGCGGCTCGAGTCCGGAGCGCGCGCTTATCTTGCGTTCGCGGCGCGACGCCCGCATCTGTTCCGATTGATGTTCGTTTCGGATCTGCTAACCGGACCGGAGCCGCGCGACCCCGCGCTGATCGACGTCGCCAACAGGTTCCATGGACGGTTCGAAGCTCTGGTCGCGGAGAACTGCGCGTCGCGGGACCCCAGCACGATCAAGGCCGCCGCGCTGACCTTCTGGTCCATCTTGCATGGCTTCGCGCTATTGCGGATGGGCGAGCGGCTGCTGCCCTTCATGCTTGGACCACTTACCGAAGCCGACCTGCGTGAGGCGGTGCTTAAGGCGGCGACCGCTATTCCCGCTTCGATCCGGCGCAAAAGTGCGCGGAGGAAATCGGATTGATTGCAAACACTCGTCCCACTCTGCTCGTTATGCTGGCGCTGATGTTTAACCTCTTTGCCTCGCCGGCGATCGCGGCGCCCTGGATGCAACCGGTTTATCTCTACCGCTATTTCGTGTGGGGCGCGCAGTTCCCGCTCACCTCCAGGTCCGACGATTACAAACGTTACGGCTATCACACGATCGACAAAGCGCCGGTCGCATACAACTTCGCGCCAGGCAATCGCAACCTGGTTCCGCAGACAGTGGAATACAAAGATGGCGACACTGTGAAGCGCGTCGCGTTATCTGAGCTGCTTAGCTCTACCAAGACTCATGCATTCATCGTCATAAGAGACAACCAGGTCCTATACGAGAACTATTTCAACGGCTATCAGCGCGACTCGCTCTGTACCGCATGGTCGCTGTCGAAGTCTGTCACCTCGGCCCTGGTGGGTATCGCTATCTCCGAAAGCTATATCAAGAGCCTCGACGATCCGATCGTCAACTACCTGCCGGAGTTGAAGAACCAGGGCTCCGGCGCCATTACGATCAAAAACCTCCTGACGATGGGCTCGGGGATACAATACCGGATCGGCTTTTTCCCGTGGGACGAATTCGTGCTCGCCGGCTATTATCCCGATCTCAGGCAGCTACTCCTATCGGACCTGAAGATCATGGAACCGCCGGGTCAATCCTTCCACTACAACAACTTCAACACCGAACTTCTGAGCATGATCCTCGAACGGACGACTCATCAGCCACCCAGTCAGTATCTTCAGGAAAAAATCTGGAAGCCTATAGGTATGGAATATCCCGCCACCTGGAGTATCGATAGCGAAAAGGATGACTTTGAATTAACACCTATACTGCTCAATGCTAGAGCTATCGACTTAGCCAAATTCGGGCGTCTCTATCTGAACAACGGCAACTGGGACGGCAAGCAGATTATCCCCGATCACTGGGTTGCCGAATCCACCGTCAGGGACCCGAATGACCATCGTCCATGGGAGACCTTCTCTCAATGGCAGGACAACGGCGGCTACTACAAGTACTTCTGGTGGGGAGTTTCTGAAGGTCAGAGCGGCTACAGCTACATGGGCATCGGCACCTACGGCCAGTTCATCTTCGTTTCGCCAAGGGCGAAAGTGGTGATCGTACGGACGGCAGACGAAGACGGAATCGACCCACGACATTGGCGCCAGGTGTTTCAGTATATCGCCGATCAGGTTGACCGGACCTATAGTCGCGAGACCAGCGCGCAAGCTAGACTCACTGCGGGGGTCGCAAAGTGAATTCAACCGGCCTGGGTGCCTGGCTCGGCGACTGGGCATGGAGCCTGCCCTTGATCGTGCTGACCGTTAGTATTCACGTATGCGGCCTGGCGGTCATCGGCGAAAGAGTTGTTGCGGCGGTGGGCGAGTCCTTGCCTGGCCGCAGATTCATGCTCAAGTTCGCGACGGTGATGGGCGGGACTTCTCTGCTCGTCACTGGCCTGCACGCATTCGAGGGAGCTATCTGGGCGGCGGCGTACCGGTTCCTCGACGCGCTGCCGGACACCAGGTCCGCGATGCTTTACTCGCTCAGCGCGATGACCTCCTATGGCCACGCGAACCTGTTTCTGAATAATCGCTGGCAATTGATGGGTGCGCTGGAGGCGCTGAACGGGATGCTGCTCTTCGGTCTGACCACGGCGTTTCTGTTCGCAATGATCCAGAGGATATGGCCACTCGGTAGCCGAGACCATCACCGGGAACGTAAGGAGGCATCACTCGAGTGACTAAGCCGATCGTGAGTCTTGGTAGAATCGCGACCACGGCAGTGGCGTTGCTCTTCGTATTGAGCGCAACTGCGTATCCGCAAGCTGCGGCGGATCCTTTGCCATCATGGAACGACGGACCTGCAAAGCAGGCAATCATCAAATTCGTTGCGGCGACCACGACTGCTGGCAGTGCGGAGTTCGTAGCTAATGGTAATCGATTTGCGACCTTTGATCAGGACGGCACCCTGTGGGTCGAGCAACCTATCTACTCGCAAGTCGTCTTCTCATTGGATCGAGTCGTCGAGCTGGCGCCGCAGCATCCGGAATGGAAGACCGAGGAGCCGTTCAAGTCGGTGATCGCCGGCGATCGCGCGGCGATAGCGAAGTTCACGACCAAAGACCTCGAGAAAATTGTCTTTGCGACGCATACCGGGATGACTACCGGCGAGTTCTCAGCGCTCGCAAAGGACTGGATCGCAAAGGCGCATGACCCGCGCTGGCATCGCCCATTCACCGATCTGGTTTACCAACCGATGCTCGAGGTTCTGCGGTATCTGCGCGCCAACGGCTACAAGACTTACATCGTAACCGGAGGCGGGCAGGAATTCGTTCGCGCGTACGCGGATCAGACCTACGGCATCCCGCCGGAACAGATCATAGGGTCGGCGCTCGATACCGATTTCACCTACAACGATGCCGGCAAGGCGATCCTCATGCGCCCGCCAAAGCTGCTGCTCAACAACAACTTCTCTGGCAAGCCCGAAGACATCTACCTGTTCATCGGGCAGCATCCGCAAGCCGCATTCGGCAATTCGACCGGCGACCGCGAGATGCTGGAATACACTCAGGCGGGCGGCAAAGGCGCGCTGATGATGCTTGTCCTGCACGACGATCCGGCGCGCGAGTACGCGTACGGTCCGGCTGAAGGATTGCCCGCGAGCAAGGTCGGCACGTTTACCCAGGCGCTCTACGACGAGGCCCAGAGCAGAGGCTGGAACGTCATCAGCATGAAGAAGGATTGGAAGCGGATCTTCAGCTTCGAGAAGTAAGCTGCAGCTTCAAAGAAGCAGGCTCGAGGGGTTCTCGAGGAAGCGTTTCAGCTCCTGCAGGAAGCGGCCAGCTACCACGCCGTCGACGATGCGATGATCGAACGACCCCGTCATCATCATGGTCTTGCCGACGGCGAGCTGGCCGTTGCGCACGACTGGGCGGTCCTTGATCGCGCTCACGGCGAGAATCGCCGCTTGCGGCGGAACGATAACCGCGGCGAAATGCTCGATGCCGAGCATGCCCATGTTGGAAATCGAGAAGGTCGCGCCCGACAGTTCGTCGGACGTGAAACCGCCGCGGCTCGACTTGGCGACCAGGCGATGCGCCGCGCGCGAAATCTCCAGTAGCGACAGCCGCTCGCATCCGCGAATCACCGGCAGTATCAACCCCTCCT
>Ga0209333_1001502_pt1 | contig 11282 bp, 14 predicted proteins | sample BlaSpr_A8_OM2_O3_FD_187982 | JGI IMG/M metagenome (GOLD analysis project Ga0209333, IMG submission 187982) | Forest soil microbial communities from Thunder Bay, Ontario, Canada - Black Spruce, Ontario site 2_A8_OM2_O3 (SPAdes) (version 2) | ecosystem: Environmental > Terrestrial > Soil > Boreal...
ATAACGGAATGAGAGGTCTTGCGCCTGCGGGATGTAAGCCGCGATGTTGGAGGGGGTGTCCAAGCCGTATTGGCGCACGTCGCCGACGATCCCGACGATGGTGGCCCACGGTTTGTTGTCGTCGCGGCCACCCAACTGGATCTGTTTGCCGATGGGGTCCTCGGCCGGGAACTGTTCGCGCGCGCAGGTTTCGCCGATTACCGCTACCTTGGGCGCGGCGGCGATGTCCTGGGCGGTAAACGAGCGCCCGCGCTTCAACGGAATGCGCATGACGCGGAAGTAGTCCGGCGTCACAGAGTACCGATCGGCGCTGGGGTCTTCCGAATCGTGCGCGCGGCGGTGATCGCGTATGTGAAAACCGGCGCGGTCGAAGCTCGTGAGGGGAATCGAACTGGTCATCGCCACACTCTCGACGCCAGGCGTGGCGCGCAGCCGCGCGAATGCCTGTGCGTAGTAGTTCAATTCGGCCTCCGGCTTCTGGTAGCGCGCGCCGTACACGTAGGTGTCCAGCGTAAGAACGTTATGCGGATCGAAGCCCGGATCGACGTTCATCAGGCGCAGCAGGCTCTTGCCCAGCAAACCCGCGCCCACGGCAAGGACGAAGGCCAGCGCCAGTTCGCCCATGGCCAGGGTGTCGCGCAGCCTGCTCCGGGAACGGCTGCCGGAGGTCTTGCCGAAATCGGCACGGGAGGTGCGCAGGGCAGGCAGCAACCCGAACAGAAGTCCGGTGAACAGGCTTGCCGCTAGCCCGAAGACGAGCACCACGGCGTCCATGTGAATCTCGTCGAGGCGTGGCATTTCCTGGGGCGCTAGCGAGGCCAGTCTGGACGTACACCACCAACCGAAGAGCACGCCGGCGCCACCGCCAGAGACGGACAACAGAAGGCTCTCGGTAATAAGCTGGCGGATCAATCGCCATCGCGCGGCCCCCAGTGCGGCGCGCAGCGCCATCTCCCTGGCGCGGCCCGTGGCGCGCGCCAGCATCAGGTTCGCGACGTTGACGCACGCGATCAGCAACACAAAGGCGACGGCTCCCATGAGCACCCAGAGCGCTGTGCCGACGCGGCCGACGATATGGTCCTGCAAGGGTTCTAACGCCACCGTCGCCTGCGGAGGATAGGATGCAGGGTAGTGCCGCACAAGATCGGCCATGATGGTTTTCAACTCGGCGTGCGCCTGGGCTGCCGGCACGCCCGGCTTCAGGCGTGCGATCCATTGCAAGTGCTGGCAATCGCGGCAGGCGAACGGATCGGTCAGCGCGTATCCCAGGGGTTCGAAGATCTCGGGCAGGCCGAAGCCTTCAATCCCGATCGGGCGGAAACCGGCAGGCAACACGCCCACTACCGTGAACGCTGAATCGCTCAGCCGGACGGCGCGGCCGACGATGTTCGGATCCCCGCCAAAGCGCCGCACCCAAAGCCCGTGAGCGAGGATGACTTCGTGGCGACGGCCGGGAGTATCCTCCTCGGGCAAGAAGGCGCGGCCGATCTGCATGCGGATGCCAAGGGTATCGAAGAAATCGTAATTCACGCGCAAGCCGCTTACGAGCTCAGGCTCGCCCCGCTCGACAATGGCGCCGGCCGCGGTGCGGTACAGGGACATGCTCTCGAACGAATGGCTCAACCTGCGCAAGTCGTAGGCCGTAGTGTAACCGATGGTGCCGGCGCTCTTCTCGCCGGAGTCGGACTCGCCCACCTTCACCAGCCGGTCCGCATCGCGATAGGGCAATTGATTGAGCAGTACCGCCTTGACGGCGCTGAAGATGGCAGTATTCGCGCCGATGCCGAGGGCCAGAGTGGCTACCGCGGTGAGCGCGAACGATGGACTCTTGCGGAGCACGCGTAAGGCGTAGCGCAGATCCCCGCGCAATTCGTCGAAAAACCGCAGGCCGCGCGCCTCGCGGCAGCTTTCCTTATATCGTTCGACACCCCCGAATTCGATGCGCGCGCGGCGGGCGGCTTCGGTGGGCGCCACGCCGGAGCGGGTCAGGTCCGCGGCGCGGCTCTCCAAGTGGAAGCGCAGTTCGTCGGCTATATCGCGTTCGAGCGTGGCGCGGCCGGATAACGCCTGCCAGAGCAATCGTAAGCGTTTTCGCATGTCAGACCTCCTGCGTCGTGACGCCCAAAGCCGTCGCCACGGCCGACGCCGAACGGTTCCAGCTCTCCGTTTCCGCGCGCAGGCGCTTGCGTCCGGCGGACGTCAGGCGGTAGAACTTGGCTCTGCGGTTGTGGTCCGAAGTCCCCCACTCGGAGTCGAGAAGACCCTGGACTTCCAGGCGATAGAGGGCCGGATACAAAGCGCCCTGTTCGATGGTCAGCGCGCCTCCGGAAATCTGTCCGATGCGCAGCAACACGCCGTAACCATGCAGCGCTCCCAGCGAGGCGGCTTTCAAGATGAGCAAATCCAGAGTGCCGGGCAGCAGTTCGGCCTGTTTGGCGGGATCGGCCATGCGTTCCTCTAAGCTCCTTAGGAGAAGTATATATGGACTCTCCTAAGCTGTCAAGGAGAGTTTGGGGGCGTTTATCCCGAGGTGATTCGCGGTAGAATTGCCCTCGTGCACTTCCGTAGATTCGCTTGTTTCCTGCTAGGGCTCTGGCTGGGGGGCGGCCTGTTCATGGATATGGTGGCCACCCAGAATTTCCAGTCGGTGGACCGGCTGCTGGCCAAGCCCGCAGCCCCTGCCGCGCAGCAGTTGGCCAGACTGGGGCCGGATGCGGCGCGCGTTTTGTTACGGCATCAGGTTTCGGAGCAGAATCGCTGGTACTTCGAAACCTGGGGACTGATCGAAACCGGCATTGGTGCGGCAGTGCTGCTGGTAATGCTTTTCGGCAGCACGGAAAAGAACGTCTCCCTGTTGCTCTGCCTGCTGATGCTTCTGATCGCCATCGTGCAGCGATTCGCGTTGACGCCGCAGATGGTGTTTCTGGGACGCATCGTCGACTGGATTCCCATCGACCAGCCATCGCCCGAACGTTCGCGTTTCTGGCTGTTGCACAACGCGTTTGTGGGGCTGGACCTGCTGAACTGGGTGCTGGGTTTGCTCCTCACAGCCAAGCTCCTCTTCCGCGGCAGAAGGCGCGGCGGGGAAAAGGATGCCGAGCTACTGGAGCCGCGCAACCGGGCGCAGTAACTTACTACGCCGCCGGCGGGATGTGCAGCTTCATTTCGATTTCCAGGAGACGACGTTCCAGAATGGCGAGGCGCTCCCGGAGCGGCTCAATCTCCTTAAAAGCGCGCCAGATTGCTCTCCTGAGTGGTCAGCATGGCCTTCAGCACTTCCGTCTGGGAGTCTCGAATTTGCTCTTCGAGCGAGGCCGCGAAATCGTCCATGCGCTTCGTGAGCTTCACTTCGACCTCATGGAGGCCTTCCTCCAGCCGGCGCTCCAGGCCGTTAACTCGCTGTTCGAGGGCCTCGATGCGTTGCCCCAAGCCCTCGAGGCGCTGTTCGATTCGACGGATATCCCCGCGAATGCTGCCAAGCTCCAGCGTCAAGAGCCCGCGAAGACTCTCCCCGAGCGCCAGGATGTCTGCTTTTGTCGCTGGACTTTCGTCAGCCATGGATGCTTCCATTATGCCATTCCAGTAGCGGGTTAGGGTTCGATCTCGAATACCACGCCGGTATCTTTCTTTCCGCCCTCGGAAGTAGTCCCGTAGACATTCCCCGCCGAGTCGAGAACCACGCCGGCATAGGGGTAGCTGCCATCGGCATGGCCGGTAAACGCGTGCAGCACGGTTAAATTGCCGGCCGGGTCCAACTCGAACACGATTCCGTGGTACCCTGGGCCGCCTTGAAACGTGGTCCCGTAGAGATTGCCCGCCGCATCCAGGACAACGCCTGCCAAGGGGTTTTGCCCATCGCCATGCCTTCCGAACGTGTGCAGCACCGTCTCATGCCCAGCGGGATCCAGTTTGAAGACTACCCCCCCGATTCCCGACGACTCCGTGGTTCCGTACAGGTTACCCGCGGCATCGAAGACCACGCCTCCGGCGGGGCTACCGCCATCGGCCGCTCCGGTGAAGCTGTAGAGTACGGTCTCATGACCGGTGGCATCCACCTTGTAAACGGTGCCCGCGTTGCCCGGTGTTCCTCCGCTGTAAGTAGTCCCGTAGAGGTTGCCGGACGAGTCAAGAGTTACACCCGCCGTGGGGTTTGCCCCGTCGGAACCGCCCATAAAGCTGTATAGGATCGTCTCGTTCCCGGCGGCATCCAGCTTATAGACCACCCCAACGTTGGATAGGCCGCCAGCGTAAGTTGTGCCGTACAAGTTGCCGGATGAGTCAATGACCACGCCTGCTTCGGGGTTCGCCCCATCGGTCCCGCCGGCGAAGCTGTGCAGCACCGTAAGGCTGCCATTCGGAGCCAGCTTGTACACGACGCCGGCGCCCGCGGCGCCACCAGCGTTCGTTGTCCCGTAGAGATTGCCGGACGAATCCTGGACGAGGTCTCCCCAAGGGTGTCCACCGTCCGCGCCCCCGGTAAACGTATACAGCACGGTCTCCTGGCCCGCTACATCCACTTTGTAAACCACGCCCTGGTTCGGAATGCCGCCATAGGTGGTGACGCCGAAAAGGTTGCCGGCGGAGCCGAGGATCACGCCAGCGTAGTTAGGATACACTCCGTCTTCGGGTCCGGGGAAGCTATAGAGCACCGACTCAGCGCCAGCCGCACTTACTTCGTACACAGTGCCATTACCCACCCCGCCGCTGCTGGTGGTGCCGTAGAGATTGCCTGCGGAGTCGCGGATCACGCCTCCCTCGGGGCCGTTCCCGTCAGCCCCACCCGTGAAGGTGTAAAGCACCGTCTCGTGGCCGGTTGGGTCGATTGGCGCCAGCGGCGCCACCGGTCTCGGTTGCGCCATAGAGGTTGCCTGCCGAGTCGCGGACTACACCCCCGATTGGGAGGCCGCCATCAGCTCCTCCGGTAAAGCTGTAGAGAACCGTCTGATTACCGGCCGTATCCAGCTTGTACACGGTGCCGCCATTACCACCGGCCCCGCCGCCACTGGTGGCGCCGAACAGGTTGCCCGCTGAGTCTCGGACCACGCCCGCATACGGTGCGTATCCGTCGGCGCCGCCGAAGTTGTAGAGCACCGTCTCATGGCCGGTGGCATCCACCTTCCAAACGGTGCCAGCACTACCGCCGAACGTGCCTCCGCTGTAGGTGGTCCCGTAGAGGTTGCCGGCCGAGTCGAGCAGCGGGGCAGCCTGAGGACTCGCCCCATCGCCGGGTGAGCCGGTGAAGTTATGCAGCACCGTTTCCTGCCCGGTCGGATCCAGCTTGAACACCACGCCGTCGTTTGCCGATCCGCCCGCGGAAGCGCACCCGTAGAGGTTGCCCGCGGAGTCCAGCGTTACACCGGCTATGGGCATGCCCCCGTCGGACCCTCCGGTAAATGTGTACAGCACGGTCTCGTGACCCGCTGCATCCACCTTGTAGACGATGCCCGCGTCGTATGTGCCGCCGAGGTAAGCGGTGCCGTAAAGGTTGCCGGCCGAGTCGCCCACGACGCCCGCATAAGGGCGCTCGCCATCGCTCCCTCCGGTGAAGCCGTGCAGTACCGTCGTGTGGCCCGCCGTGTCCACTTTGAAGACGACACCCAGGTTTGCCGGCCCGCCGTCCACGGCAGTTCCGTAAAGGTTGCTTGTCTTATCGCGGATCACGCCTGCCCAAAGGCCTTCCCCCTTCGGAGGGCTTGCGAAGTCGTGCAGCACGACTTCGGTTGCCTGCGCCTGTGCCCGTGGCGGCGACGCCGCAAGGACGGCTAGGGCGCAAGCGGACCAGAGCAGGGCTTCTATCTTCAGTTTGGGCGCCATTGGCTTACGGTTCTCGGGCTCAGCAGCCGTGATCCATTATATGCTGGCGCGACCCGCGCACGCGGGTGCGATTTGGCTAACCCAAATCCACCCGGAAAATAGAGCCAATCGCCGCCATATCGATGGTCGACAGCAAGCACTTTTTTCGTGCAACACTGGATTCATGGCCAGGAACGTAACGATCAAGATCTCGGACGAGGCGGCTCTTTGGGCGCGTCGAAAAGCAGCCGAGGAGAACACCTCTGTTTCCAGGCTGGTCGGCGAGATGCTGGAGAGGCAGATGAGACTGACAGACGCCTACTGGCAGGCGTTCGGACATTGGAAATCGAACCGCCCGCTGGCCTGCGCCGGCGCGGCCGAACGCATGAACCGCGAGGAAGTGCATGCGCGCCGTTGACCGCTATTTTGTCGACTCGAATCTGCTCCTGTATTACGTGGATCCGGTCGACGACCGGAAACAGGCCCGCGCCATGCAGTGGCTTGAAGCTTTGTGGGGGCCGGGGCGGGTTACCTGAGTTGGCAGGTGCTGCACGAGTTTTATTGGAATGCCGTCCGGAAGATGCGGTTGGAACCGGCGCGCGCTCGGGACATCGTGGAAGATCTGTCGCACTGGAAGCCGGTGGACACGTCTCTCGGCCTGATTCAGCAAGCCTGGCATTGGGTGGATTCCGCGCAACTCACCTACTGGGACGCCCCCATCCTCGCCGCCGCGCAACGCTCCGGCGCACGTTATCTGCTGTCGGAGGATTCCAGGCCAACCGCCGCTATGAATTCGTCCAGGTTCTAAACCCGTTCGAACATTCCGCGTCCGACTTCGCCTATAGATTTCGGCGGGCAGTGGGAACCTCAGCGGACTGGCGGCAACGAGGTGGCGACTGCCCCGTTCACGGCGCGACGGCAAATACGGTACCCCTTCCGGCGGTCCCGCCCGCAGAGGTGGTACCGTAGAGCACCCCGCTCGAACTCAGGGTCAGACCTGCCAGGGGAATTGCACCATCCCCATTCGCGCCTGAGAAAGAGTGCAGCACCGTTCCCGTCCAGGCGCCGCTTGGCGAGGACGATGGCGTCAATTTAAATACGATCCCGCAGCCGCCGAAAACGTAGTATGACGCCGGGCAAGCCGATGCCGAGGCGGCGCTTCCGCCAGCCGATGTAGTGCCGTAGAGCGCTCCGCTCTCGCCCACTACCAAGCCCGCTGCGGGAAGGGCTCCGTCACCGTTCGCTCCGGCGAAATTGTAGATCACGGAATAATCCCATGTTCCACCTGGCGACGCCGGCGGCGTCAACTGGAAAACCGTGCCGCATCCGAATGAAGGGCCGTCGAGGGGGTCGGCGCATACGTTGGAGCCCCCGTAGTAAGTTGTGCCATATAACGTTCCGTCACGGCCGATGGTGAGCGCGTCCTGCGGCATTCCGCCATCGTCGGCCGGTCCGCCGAAGGTGTGTAGGATCGTCTCCGTCCAGGCACCGCCCGAGGCGGTTGGCGGAGTCAACTCATAGACCACACCGCAGCCAAAGTCACCACAACCCTCCAGGCCTCCGTCGACCGTAGTCCCGACCGGCGATCCGCCCTCGGCCACAAGGCCTGCTGTGGGGTATGCTCCTCCCGGCACGAGGTCAAAAGAAAGCAGCACGGACTCGGTCCAGGCGCTTCCGGCGGTAGAAGGCGGCGTCAAGGCGATTATCTGGCCAAACCCGTAAGTGATGGCGCCTTCGGTCGTCGTGTAGATCGTTCCGCCTGGACCGAAAAGCAATGGGCCATTGGGCACCACGTTTGAAGGGCTACCACTGAATATATACAAAGGAGTCTCCACCCACGCGCCCCCGGCCGTGGGCGGTGGCGCCAGCTCGAAAGCCACGCCCGTCGCAGCGAAACCCCCTCCGCCGGTCGTTGTCCCATACAGTGCTCCCGTGCTGCCAAAGACCAGGGGTGACTCAGGGTATTGTCCGTCGGATCCATTAAAACCCAGGAGCACCGACTCCTTCCAGGGCTCTCCTGCGGTCTTGTTCAAAACAAAGACAGTGCCGTGCGCGGACGCGCCACCCTCGAAAGTGGTGCCATAAAGAGCGCCATTTTTGCCAATGATCACGGCCGCCCTGGGATCGGCGCCGTCAGGGCTGCCCCGGAAGCTGTACAGCGTTTCATAGGTTTGGGCCTGCGCTGCGCTGGCATGGACCATCAGAATGGCCAGCGCGGCCAGAATCACAAAACGAAAAAAAGCCGCCCCCCCCGGGGACGGCTTGCGGGCGTCGTCGGGTAATGCGTCATAATGTTCCACCTCGAGCTGCGAATCGCAGACGCGCCCTGCGGCGCGTCCAAGCCGGCTGAAAGCCGGCTGCGGGCAGGATTGCCCGCCCTACAAATCCAAATCCACCCGGTCGATAAACCCAATCACCGCCATATCGATGGGCGACTGCATCCGGCCCACGCTGCTCATGGCCGCAAAACCATCCGTGGTCAGCAGCACTTTATCGCCGATGCCCGCGCCAATGGCATCCACTGCAATAATCGCGTCTCCCCGGTTCGACCCATCCAATTCGAGCGGCTGCACGAGCAGCAGATTACGCCCTTCGTGGCTGGGGTGCTTCTGAGTGGCCACCATTTCACCGACGACGCGCGCGATCAGCATGGTTCAGGCCCTCTTCAGATGGATGGAATCCACGATGCCCACGATCGTGCTATCGACCGGCACTTCCGCGGGCAGGAACGCGTAGCTGGCTTCCTTGCTGCGTGCCCAGTAAACCAGCTCGCCCGCGCCCGCACCGGTCCAATCGGCGCAGACCAGACGCTTGCCGGTGGGATTGAGCTCGGGCGTAAGCGGCTGCACGAGCAGCAGGCGCTGGCCCTCCAGATGGCTATCCTTCACGGTTGACCAGACGCATCCGACTACGCGGCCCAGCAGCATGTCAATCCCATTTAATCGAGGCGCACATCGTCCACGATGCCGACGATGGCCGTGTCCACGGGCAGATCCTTGCAACCCTCCGCCATACGCGCGGAACTGCCGGACACCACCAGGACGCGCTCTTTGAAGCCGGCGCTGACGGTGTCTACCGCGACGACGTAACCGGCTTCGTCCTTGCCTTCGGGCGATACCGGCTTGACGATGAGAAGCTTCTTGCCTTCCAGGCGCGGGTCCTTCCGTGTCGCGACCACGGTGCCCACTACGCGGCCCAAGATCATGGCGAGCCTATCGGCCGGCTACTTCCCGGCCGCGGCATTCTGCGTTTTGCCGATCGGCAGAATGTCTTCCAGGCTCTGGTGCGGGCGCGGGATCACGTGGACGGCGATCAGTTCACCCACGCGGCGCGCCGCCGCCGCTCCCGCATCGGTGGCCGCTTTGACGGCCGCCACATCGCCACGCACCATGGCGGTGACATAACCGGAGCCGATCTTCTCCCAGCCGACCAGATTCACTTTGGCGGCCTTCACCATGGCGTCGCAAGCCTCGATCATGGCCACGAGTCCGCGTGTCTCGATCAGTCCTAACGCTTCACCCATCTAGACTCTCCCAAACCGCTCCCTTACGGTCGCGGCTCTGAAATCTTGCTCTGAAAAGCTGGGCAGGATGGGCCGATTACCAATCGGCCCGCAGGTTGCCAACCTGCCCCACCACCGAATTCAAGTCACACCGCGCGCCCGCAGCGCCTCGTCCACCATACCGATCAACTCTTCGCGCGTGACGTAGAATCTATCCTGCCGCGGCATTTGTTCGGCATACACCGGACAGTCCGGCTCCATGCCCGCGCGCGCCTTCACACCGTATCGCGTTCTGGAGTCGAACAACTTCTCCACTTCCACCTTGGGCAGCACCGTGGGACCTCCCAACAATTCCGCCACCAGCGAAATGCGCGCGAAGTGCTCCACGGTCTCCATGCGGAAGAATGCCTTATAGACGTCTTCGCCGTAGCTGACCACACCGTGATTCCCCATCATGATGGCGTCATATTTAGGGATATACGGGATTAACGGCTGGGTCAATGCCGGGGTGCCTGGTAATCCGTAGTCCGCCAGCGGCACGCACCCGAGTCCGATGATCACCTCCGGCAGCAGCGCCAGGTTCAGCGGACGGCCCGCCGCGGCGAATCCCGTGGCTACCGGCGGATGCGCGTGCAACACCGATTGGATGTCCGGCCGCATCTCGTAAATTTTCATGTGCATAGCGACCTCCGACGTACACTCTTTCCGGCCGCTCAGCTTCTTTCCCTGCATATCGATGACGATCAGATCGTCGACATGCATCATGCCTTTGCTCACGCCAGTGGGGGTTGCCAGAATGCGCTCCGCATCCAGCCGGATGGTGATATTACCGTCATTGGCAGCCACCCAACCCTTCTGATACACCAACCGTCCGATATCGACAATATCCTGCCGGTACTCTTGCTCCGTTTTCGCCACGGGAAAACCGATTGTAACAGACGGAGGGCGGCGATGCCGAGACACGGCGACAGGTGCAAATCCCGATTTAAACTGGAGGCGAGCGTCCTCGATTGCAGCGTCGGCAGGCGAAGGAGCTTGCGCATAAACGGCGCACGCGCTTATTTCCCGACAACCGCCCGAATCGGATTCGATTTGTGGTCGAAGGCCGATGCGGCACTGGCGCACGCGCTGTGGGGAGATCGGGAAGTGACCGCGTGGGTACGTGGGGCTGCGCCGGTCTGCGTCCTTTCGGCTGGACGAGGGGATTTACGAAATCGGATTTCACCTTCGGCCGGAACATTGGGGGCGCGGCCTGGCGGAGGAAGCGGGCCGCGCGGCTGCTTTTGCGTTCGAGGCGCTCGGCGCAAGGGCTTTGTTTGCGGGGCATCATTCTGCCACCTGGCATCGCGGCGGGACGAGTTTCAAGGATCAAGGCGCGGCTGAACGGGCCGGCCCCTTTCGGCTTAGCCATGCAGTTTTGGCGCGATGCGGCCGATAACAGGACCAGGACCGCGATGCCGGCCGGCAAGGCATGCGGTTACAAAGTTCCCCACGTCAAGAAAACAATGGTTTCTGAAGTCATCGCGGCGGCCAGCCTGCTGTCGGCCGCAGTCTTCGCCGCAGGCTGGCTGAAGGCCCGGGTACGAACGGCCGAATGCCTGCGGGAACATGAGGAACTGGCAAACTCGTCCCGGACGATCGAGTTCGAGAAGCGCCTGCTCGAACTGATGGCGAGGGGCTTATCGTTGCATCAGCTCCTCGACAGCGTTACCGGCGCGATTGAGGCAATGGCGCCGGAGTGCGTTTGCACCGTGCTGCTGCTCGACGAGGAACGGCGGCTCTCGCTTTTAAGCGCATCGGGGCCGAGCCTGCCGCCGGAGTATATGCGAGCCTTGAGCGGCCTCGAAATCGGTCCGGAGGTCGGCGCATGCGGTTCGGCGGCCTTCCTCAACGAGACGGTAATCGTGGAAAACATCGCCACCGATTATCGCTTTGCGCTGGCAAAGGATTTCGTACTGAGCTTCGGATTGCGGTCTTGCTGGAGCGT
>Ga0209333_1001504_pt1 | contig 11281 bp, 10 predicted proteins | sample BlaSpr_A8_OM2_O3_FD_187982 | JGI IMG/M metagenome (GOLD analysis project Ga0209333, IMG submission 187982) | Forest soil microbial communities from Thunder Bay, Ontario, Canada - Black Spruce, Ontario site 2_A8_OM2_O3 (SPAdes) (version 2) | ecosystem: Environmental > Terrestrial > Soil > Boreal...
TTTCTCCATTCTTCACCTCGCCGGCTTGCACGATAGCTGCGTAGGCGGCGAGGTAGATCACTCCAATCGAAGCAGCGCTCTCGTCACTGAACTCGGGTGGAGTCTCGACGAGGGCATCCACCGGAACGGTCATAAATTCGGCATGGCTGCCATCTCTTCCGATGCCGAGGTTTCCACCGGTGCCGAATACCGACTTGCCGCTCCAATGAGAATCTCCGGCGACGACGCGACCGGCAAAATCACGCCCGGGAATTCGAGGCACTGTGGTCTCCGACATTTTTCCCATGACATTCTTTGCGTCGCTCGGATTAATCGCGGCGGCAACGACTTGCACGAGAACTTCGCCCGCCTTCGGAGTTGGCGTCGGAAGCTCCTCGACCTTCAGATTTTCCAATGAGCCCGTTCTCCGAAAAATAAGAGCTTTCATTGTGGCCTCCAATCAGATCTCTTGATTAAAACCTGTAGGTGACTCCGACATTCGAGAACGCCACGTTTCCTGACGGCCCGGTCTCCTTGAGAAACGTTCCGGCAATAAAGCCGGCAAGATTAATCGCGATGGTCGTGTGCAGATCCAGCGCCCACCGCAGCTCGAAGTTCGCCTGGCTACCAATGTACCTGGCCTTGCTCCCATCGCTGGGGCGTATGAGCGTCCCACCGATTTGATAGATGCCGTCGTCGAGGCTTTCGCGCCAGAAACAGCCCCAATCAAAATCGCAAGTAACATTCTGAAGCAACGTGAGCATCAACAGAGGATGGACGTCCATTAGATTGTAGGGGCCAAACATGGTCAGCTTCGGACCGAAGTACGCCCCGCGCGGAAACAGAGGATTGAACGTGTTCAGAGGTCCGCCGTTGGTATGCTGTCCGCCACTTGCGACATCAGCGCGCAAAGCGAGTCTGGGCATGAAGCGCAGCGGGAAGGTGTAGCCGTCTCGGTCGCGACGGTCCATGCGTTGATGTAGTTCTCCGCCAACGTGCCGAGCTGGTATACCAGCTCCCAGTTATAGTCGAGGCCCGGTGAGTCGAACGATGCGCCTGGCTGGTGATTGAACAGGCGGGTCCCGATACTGTGGCGAAGCTCGCGGCCACTGCCTTGCTCATACACTGCGCGGGTCGTATCAATCCCGAAGTAGTAGATATCGGCCTGTCCGTTTTGATCGATCAGCCGCAGCGGCACTGTGCCGTACGCTCCCCAGAACGTCTGCTGCGAAGTCGGACGATCGTCGAAAGTGCCGGTGTTCTCTTCGTTTGGCTTGACGCCGAAGATTTCGAGACGAAGGAGAAAGACCGCCTTTGAAACCGCAGCTTTCGCCTTTCCCGGATCGGTCCTGTCATCGATTGAGATCCGATCCGCCTGGCCCACCGCAGTTGATCGCATTTCGAGCTGGCCGCGCCATCCAACGATCGACCGCGGTGTAACCAACCGTCATAGCCATTACGAGCAGGGCGCCGAGGATCGCAGGCGGCGCAGGAGACGGAATTGCAAAGGCGCGGCAAACGAAGCCGATTGCGAACGCGAGCACCAGACCGATCGCTGATTTCATGGCGCAACTGACCGCATCATCGTCGCACCCGCCGGCAAGATGTGGTCGGCAACGACGAAGCCCAACGTCATCGCCAGCAGCAGACAGGCTCCAATGAAACGGGGTGGGGCCGGTGAGGGAATGTCGAAGAACCGGCATCCAGCGCCCACAACCAGACCGAGAACCAGGCCGATAGTACCTGTGATCATCCCACACTCCTCCACTCGGGAAGGTCACGATTCTTGCAAAAATGGTCGTTCAAAAGACAGCGTTCCGGAACCGGGCTTACTTGCCGGCCGGAGTATTCGTCGCCGCGTCGGCAGGAGCGGGCGATGTCTGCGCCATCATCAGGCGCTGAGCGTAGGGCATGATCGTCGTGAACAAGTCGACCTGCGAGTCGAGCGATTTGCCCAGCCCGCTCAGCAGACCCATCATGCGGCCGACCAGCAGCACGTCGGCGGGGACTTCGACCACAGGATTCGCCTTGATTGCGCGCGGGAGTTCCTCGTTGAACTGCTCGATGAGGTCCTTGTCGGCGTACGCCTTCTTCGACTTGACGGTGCTGCCGAGAAACAAATCGGCGAACGCCAGCAGCGTGTCGGGATTGCCGTTGCGCGTGCGAAAGCCCAACTCCTGGAACGCCGCGATGATGCCGGCGCGATTCGCGCTGAGGATCGAAAACGTGAGCCGTACGATACCGTCGCGGAACGTAGGCGGGAAATCCTTGGCCAGGCCGAAGTCGAGCAGCACGATCTTTGGGCCGGGCTGAACCAGGATATTGCCGGGATGCGGATCGGCGTGGAAAAAACCGTCCCGCAAAACCTGGTCGCAGAAAATCTCGATCAGCTTCTGCGCGACCACGTGCTTGTCGATGCCCGCGCGCTCGAGCCCCTCGATATCGGTGACCTTGACGCCCTCGGCCAGTTCCATCGTGAGCACGCGCCGCGTGGTGAACTCGCGATAGACCTCGGGCACCATCACGGCGGAATCCGTGGCGAAGTTGGCGCGCATCGTTGCGGAGTTGTCGGCCTCGTGAATGAAGTCGAGCTCCATCGGGACGTACTTGAGCGCCTCGCGCATCAGCACGCGATAGTCGAAGTCGCGCTCGAGCTTCGCGAGCCAATACAGCACCGTCGTCATGTTGCGGAGATCGGCGCGGACGATGCCGTCGATGCCGGGATACTGAACCTTCACCGCGCATCGACGACCGTCGTGCAGGCGTGCCTGATGCACCTGCGCGAGCGACGCCGACGCCAGCGGCACGGGATCGAACTCGGCGTACACCGTCTCGAGCGGGCGTCGGAGTTCGCGCTCGACTTGTTCGCGGATCATCGTGAACGGGCGCGGCGGCACGCGGTCGTGCAGGCCGGAAAGCGTCGAGACCCATTCGTCGGGCAGGACGTCAGCGCGAGTCGCGATGAACTGGCATGCCTTTATCAGCAAGCCTTCGAGCCGCAACGCGGTGCGGTTGAGGGCTTGCGCGGCGCGCAGATCCTGGCGTCGATAGAGTTCGGCTTTGTTACTATCGCTGAAGAACCGCGTCCATAGCTGGGTGCTTTTGTAGCCTGCATACACGTAAGCCGCGAGCCATACGACGTTGGAAAAGCGCCACGCGCGCGTCGCCAGTCCCGGTTCGGGCACGTCGGCGGGAAAGTCGAAGCTGCGGTCGATACTCGGGTTGCTCATGCGAAGAATCGGACAGTCAGATGCTACGTTATGCGTGCCATTCTGAGAATCGCACAGCCAGTTTAGCTTCGCTACAAAGCGCTTGACTGCCAGCCAGCCGCTGGAATATTGTGTGGCCTATGAAGCCGAGTCGTAATGTACGTCGAGTCCCCAATTCAATTAAGGTCCTCCTGAATTGAGACGGACATTGATACTTGGCTCTAAAAAGCCCCGGGCGCTTGCGAGCCCCGGGGCTTTTGCTTTTGGCGCGTCAAACTGGGCGGGGAAATTTCGGTGGAAAGCGTACGACCACATGCTCCGACGATTCGCGATATCACTCGCCGCTACTACACGGTATGGGGACTGTACTCGTTCGCCGGCGGATTCCTGTTCGGCGTCTATCCGATATTCCTGCGCTCGCGCGGACTCGATCAGTTCCAGATAAACAGCGTCCTCGCGACTTACTTCATCGTGCTGTTCCTGACCGACGTGCCGACCGGCGCGTTTGCCGACCTGCTCGGCCGGCGCCGCTCGTACGTGCTAGGCGCGTCGCTGCGGGTCTGCGCGTTCCTGCTGTATTTCGTCGCGCATCATTACTACGTCTTCCTGATCGCCGAGAGTATCGACGGTATCGGCACGACCTTCGGCAACGGCGCGATTGACGCGTGGGGCGTGGACGCGCTCGACGACGCCGGCTACGACGGCCTCAAGGACCGGCTGTTCTCGCGCATCTCGCAATTGACGACGCTGGGCTTCATGGGCTCGGCGATGATCGGCGCGTACGTCGCCGACATGAATATCGCGTGGCCATGGATCCTCGGCGCGGGCGGCTACGTGGTAGCCGGCGTGGTCGGGTCAATCCTGATGCACGACGAGCGCCCGCGCGCTACCAAGGTGCGAATCGCGGCGATTCCGCGGCGCATCGCCGAAAACGTCGGCGGCGGCATCCGCGCCGGGATGGGCGCGCACACAGTCTTGATGCTGAGTATCGCGGGCGCAATCACGGTTGCGGCGTGGGTGCCGTATTGGATCTCGTGGCCGATAGTGTTCAACCAGAGCCTGGGGGTGGGCGTGTGGGTGGTCGGCTGGATCTATTGCGGGCTATCGACGGCGCGCTTGATCGGCGCGGAGCTCAGCGCACGCTTTCAAGTTGACGAATCGGAACGCGGGGCGCGCGTCAGCATGCTGGTGATCTGCGCGAGCGCGATGCTGTTCCTGGCGGGGTTGTTCGGCGGACGTCCGGCGGTCTCGCTCGCGATGCTGTTCACGATGAACCTGTTCACCGGCGCGATGATGCCGCTGGTGCAGAGCTGGTTCAACGAGCAGCTCGAATCGGGCAATCGGGCGACGCTGTTGTCGTTCCGCACGACGTTCGAGACGGGCGGCGGCTCGATAGGCCTGCTGCTCGCCGGACGAATCGCGGATACGGCCGGAATCCCGTTCGAATGGCAAATCGCGGGGCTAATCTCGCTGTGCGCGGCGCCGGTCTACTGGGCAATGCGCCGCCGCGAGGTCGCAGCAGTCGCCCTGGCGGGATCGGCGAAGTGACCTCGGGGAAAACTTCGATGCACAGACGAAGACGTTCCGGGGTTGCCGACACGGAAGAGGAGGTCGCCGAATTGAGTCTCGATGAACTGAACGCGGCGATCGGACGATGCATTGAGGGCTCCGAGCGCACTGGCACTGGGCAGGGCGCCAAGGCGATTTTCAAGCGCGTCGTGTGGTTGGAAAAGATGAGGGAGAAAATTCACGGTATTCCGGCGACGCGCCGTCTCTGGCGTAGACGGGGCGAGCAGAGCGACATCGAATGAAAATTGTCCGCTACAGTCTCGACGGCCGCGCGCAATTCGGTGCGCTCGAGGACGACCGAATTGAACCGCTGGAAGGCGAGCTCGAGGCGCTCAAGAAACTGGGGCGGGCCAAATCGATTCCACTCGGCACGGTCCGCCTGCTTGCGCCCGCGACCCCGGGCAAGATCGTCGCCGCCGGATTGAACTATGGCGAATTCGTGCATGATCAGAAAGTCGAACCGCCGAAAGAACCGCTTATCTTCCTGAAGCCATCGACCGCGGTGATCGGACCCGATGATGCGATAATCTATCCGCCGCAAACGCGGGAGCTGTACTACGAAGGCGAACTGGCGATCGTGATCGCGCGCCGAGCTTGTCGGGTTCCACTGTCCGAAGCGCGACGATACGTGCTCGGCTACACCTGCATGAACGACGTCACCGCGGGCGACCTGCAAAGTCGCGATCGCGAGTTCACTCGCAGCAAGAGTTTCGACACGTTCGCGCCGCTAGGCCCGGTCATCGAGACCGCGATCGAAAATCCCGACGCGCTCGCGCTCACGACCAGACACAACGGCAAGCTCCGTCAGGATGCCAACACGTCGGATCTCATCTTCAAGACCGATTTCCTGATCAGCTTCATTTCGCACGTGATGACGCTGATGCCCGGCGACGTGATCTCAACCGGCACGCCGCCGGGAGTGGGTCAGATCAAGCCGGGCGATGTAATCGAGATCGAGATCGAAGGAATCGGAGTGCTGACTAACACCGTCGCAATCACCAGAAATCTTTAACCATGCGTTCAACTGATTCCTTGGCGGCGGCGAGACTGGCCGCCGATTCGGCATCGTCCTTGTTCCACGCGTTATCCACGACCACGCTGCGAACCTCACGCACTCCTATCATGCGAAGCCAGAAATCTATGTAAGGCGCCTGGTGATCGAACGACGGTGGTATTGGAGAATTCTCGCGATAGGTAGATCCCCGCGTGTAGACGACGAGCGCCTTGGGGATGTTGAGGAACGGCCCATATTCCTTGCCGTCATAGGTGAACAGGTAATTTCGCTGAGCGGTCAGATCGATTAATTGCTTGAGCTTGTATGGGATGGAGAAGTTCCACATTGGCAGGCCCAGAACGATTCGGTTCGCTCGTTGAAAGCGAGCGATCAATTCCAGAATTCGATTCCATGTGCGAGATTCCGCATCTGTCATGGGCTGCTGCTGGATGGCCTTGTACTTCGCCCCGATCGATGCGGCATCGAACTCGGGAAGGCTTTCGTTCCAAATGTTCAGGACGTCCTCTTCTATCGCGGGAAAGACCTTCTTGGAAGCTGAAAGAAACGCGTTGGTCAGGGCGATAGAGTTCGATCTGTCGCCTCGCGGCGACGACTGGATATGAAGAACGTTCATTTGATCTACCCTGATTTTGGATTTTTCCGCGGCCTCCTCGATCAAAGCCGCTACTTCTTCGGGACGCGATTCGTAGACGGAATGGATAGCGTCTTCGAGTCCGATCGCGTGGCAGTGGGCGCGCAGAACCCGCGTCCATCTGCGCGTCTATCGCATTCTATCAAAATGCTAGTTTACTGAGGAAATGAAAATTCGGGATAAACAAGAACGGCCGGCGCCTATCCAGGACGCCGGCCGTTTAAACAGCGATAGTTAGTCTCGCGTCTTCGCCCTACGCAGTCTTGGCCGAGAGAGTATCCCTTCCGAGCTTCTTGGAGTTCCGCGCGAAATAGACCGCCCCATAAAGACCCCATAGCACGGCGAGCGCAACCGCCATCAGCGGCTCCTTGGCACTCCCCAGGCCTTCTATCGGACCGATGATGTAGAAGGCCATGCAGGCAAGATTCGCGATCGCGCCAAACAAAGGAATCGCCATGTGTTTGAGGCCGTGGAATTCGTTGCGCTCCTGATAGGCGACCATGCAGATCACATTGGTCAACCCGTAAGTTATAAAGATTCCGAAGTTGGATATGAGGGTTACCAGCGCGAGGCCGTTGGGCAGCGCTGCCAGGTACGCGTTTGAGCTCATCCCCGCCGCATACCAGATGTTGTGCGGAAGGGTCGCGATAGTTTTATCGTCGGGAGCTGAGCCGCCGGCGAAATAATAGAGGGCGCCAATCGCTCCGAATACCGCCGAGACCACCGCCAGCGTCCATATCGTCCGATGAGGCGAGAGGTTTTCGCCGTGCAGCAGACCGAAGTTCTCCGGCATCTCCTTGTCGCGGCCCATCGCATAAGTGACGCGCGCGCCGGTGTTGATGCAGGCCAACGTTGTGCCAATCAGAGCCAGGAACACCGTGAAGGCTTCGATCACCATGAACGCCTGTCCGTGTCCTCCCAGCAGCGTGTTTCCGATTATCACCATCATGTCGCCGATTGGCGCCGCTGATCCCTTGGCGTCGTTCAGGCTGTAAGCGCTGCTCAGGAAATAGTTCGCGGCAAAATATTCGATCAGGTAACAGAACAAACCCTGGATAAGGAGTGAGAGCAGCACGCCGCGGGCAATGTCCTTCTTCGGATCTTTTGCTTCCTCGCCTAATGACGTAACCGATTCAAATCCGCATAGCAGGAAGATTGCGATCGTCGCCTGGAGCATCACCGAGTTGAAGCCATGCGGTGCGACGACCGATATCGCGCCCGGATGGGCCGGAGAGTCTCCACCGAATGCGTAGTGCAACACCTTCTTGGTGCCGTCGAGCGCCATTCCCATCGAGCCCTCTGGATGCTCGAGGCGATAACTGATCGCCAGTATTGTGAAAAGCAGCAGCGCTACGATCTGGATGGCGTTGATCGCGAGGTTGGTCAGCGTCGACGCCTGAACTCCGCTGTACGCGATATAGGAGATCGCAAACGCGGCGATAATTGCGACCATCGCCATGAACACTGGACCGGGAGTCCCGGAATTCATGCTGTTAGGGAAAAAGATCCCGACGATGTAGCCGATCATAATGCCTATCGTCGCCGCCATCGCACCCGGGTAGACCCAGTAGTACAGATGCGAGCCCCAACCGAGCACGAATTTTGCCATTCGTGCGAACCTGAAGTTCTTCGAGTGGTTGAGGAACGCTTGCTCGGCGAACAGGTATGAACTGCCGGCGCCCGGATACAGCTTAGCCAGCTCCGAGTATGAAACCGCGGTCGCGAAGGCGAGCACTAGCGCGGCCAAAATTCCCGCCCACATCGACATTCCCGATGGGTAAGCGTAGCCAGCCTGGACTACGAACGTAATCCACAGGAAGGCTCCGGGCGCGATCAGGGCCATCGCGTTGACCGTGACACCGGTTAGTCCCAGCGTAGCTTTCATTTTTGGTTCTTCTGCCATGTTGTCTCCTGTTCGCGCCGCTGACGGTTAACTCCACCAACCGCGATTCCCTAGTGCGGTCCGGCCTTATCTTGATGCCAAGCCTGCGGCGGCCCTCTGCGCAGTTCGTCTGGGCGGACACTTTCGGAAGATCCTTTTGCCAAATTCCTCGCGTCTATTTCATAGCCGGATATTTCACGCTCGGAGCCGGTAGCAACGAGTGGCTCCAAGTGCGTATCCACGAGGTTGAAATTCACTCCCAAGAGCCTGAGCTTCATAGGAATCGAAGATGGGTGCCACGCATCGAAATCGTTTCGCGAGACCGAACCGCTCATCAGGATTCCATGTTTCTTTTCGTCTGCCTCGAGCACTTTGAGATCGATCAAATCGACGTCGGGCAGCGCTATGAACAACTGTTCGAGAGCCGCCGCGGTATCAGCAAAGGTCTGTTCGGCCAGTTGATGCGCCTTCTTGTCGTCGGCCAAGTCTCTATCCCAGGGATGTACGTTCCTTGCGCGCCAAGAGATTGCGAGTCGAAACGACATCCCCGTCAATGACAGCCCATCGTGTCTGACGTCGTAGCGCTTGAGGGCGAGCGCGCTTTCGATGGACTCGCGCACCCAACGAGCCCACAAACGCGCCCTTCGCTTTCTCAAGAAACGCGATACCACCGCAGTCTCCGCGAGAGAACTTAGTCAGTTGTTGGGACCGTCAAATGCGGTTCGACTCCTCGTTGCGCCGTAGCTGCAATCTGCGTACCCAGCGCCGGATCAATCGAGGCTATGGCAACGCGGAATTGCGAAACGCAACCTCACTTCTCGAGGCTCACCCATTTTGAATTGTATGAGGGTTGAGCTAGTGCATAATTCATTATCAGTAGGGTTTCGTTACCTAGCTGAATCAGAACAGGCGGCAGGTCTTCTATGACCAAAGAGAGGCAGATGCCTTCTCATTAATCAGGAAGTGATTTATCCATGTGCGTCCGCGAGTCTTCCAAGCGCGCAAAGGCGATCACAAAAACAGAGTGTGACGTGGTACCTGTGCACCTTGAACCGCCTAACCCTCACCTCCGGCGACCACGCCCGCCGGCCTCCTCGCGCCGAAGCACCTTCCCGAGCGGGAAGGGGAACCGGATTGAGAGTAACGCCTTCCCTCGAGGGAAGGGGAACAATCGCGAACCGTGGATTCGGCTCTTCCCCTTCACCTTTCTAACTGGGACGAAGTCCCGCATCTTTGTCTTTCTGAATACTGGGTGCAGGGCTCAGCCCTGCCGAAGGAAGCGTGAAACCCACCGCGGGTTTCACATTTGATCCGTTCCTTTTTGCCGATATCCCTACTAGCGGCGTCGGCGGGCGTCCGTTAAAACTTATGGCTTGAGCAATATGGACTTCCCACGAATCAAGCGGCTGCCACCCTACGTCTTCAACGCCATCGGCGAGTTGTGTCTGCAGGCCCGGCGCGCCGGTGAGGACATAATCGATTTCGGGATGGGGAATCCGGACGAGCCGACGCCGCCGCATATCGTGGCGAAGCTGGTTGAGGCGGCCACCAAGAACGCCAATCATCGCTATTCGGTCTCGCGCGGCGTGTACAAACTGCGCTTGGCGATTTGCGATTGGTACAAGCGGCGCTATGGCGTCGAGCTCGATCCCGATTCGGAAGCGATCGTCACGATCGGATCGAAGGAGGGCATCGCCCACCTGGCGCTCGCGATTCTCGACCAGGGCGACGTGGTGCTCGCGCCGACGCCGACCTATCCGATCCATCAGTACGGATGCATCATTGCGGGCGCGCAGGTGCAGGGCGTGCCGATTCGGCGCGGCGAAGAATTCTTCGACGAGTTGATGGCGACGGTCAATCGATGCTGGCCGCGGCCCAAGTTCCTCATCATGAACTTCCCGCACAACCCGACCACCGCGACCGTCGATTTGCATTTCATGAATCGGGTGGTCGAGTTCGCGCGCGAAAACGACATCATGGTCGCGCAGGATTTCGCGTACGCGGACTTGTGCTTCGACGGCTACAAGGCGCCGTCGATGATGCAGGTGCCCGGCGCGAAAGATATCGGCGTCGAGTTCTTCACGCTCTCGAAGAGCTACAACATGCCGGGATGGCGCGTCGGCTTCGCGGTCGGCAATCGCGAGATGATAGCGGCGCTCGGGCGGCTGAAGTCGTACTTCGACTACGGGATGTTCGCGCCGGTGCAGGTTGCAGCAATCGCCGCGCTCAACGGACCGCAGGAATGCGTTGCCCAGATCAATGCGACCTACAAGAATCGGCGCGACGTGCTGGTCGATGGGCTCAACCGCGCCGGATGGCCGGTCGAGAAGCCCAAGGCGACGATGTTCGTGTGGGCGCCGATTCCGGAGCCGTTCCGCGCGATGGGCTCGCTCGAGTTCGCGAAGTTCCTGCTCGCCGAGGCCAAGGTCGCGGTCTCGCCGGGTGTGGGCTTCGGTCAGGACGGCGACGGCTTCGTACGCTTCGCGCTGATCGAGAACGAGCATCGCACCCGCCAGGCGCTCCGCGGAATTCGTCACGCGCTGCGCGCCGGTCACCCCGCAATTCCCGTCCGCGCGGCCAGCGGCTCCTGAGCCCAATCGCAAAAGCATCGGGGAACAATTGAAACCGGTACGGATTGCCCTGCTCGGATGCGGAACCGTGGGCGGCGGCGTCGTCAAGCTGCTGCTGCGCAATCCCGACAAGTACGAGCGCATCCTCGGCGCGCCGCTCGAGCTGTCCGGCGTCGCCGACCGAAGCCTCAAGCCCGACGACGTGCCCGGCCTGCCCGCGAAGCTGATCACGCGCGACGCCGCGGCGCTCGTCACGCGTCCTGATATCGATATCGTTGTCGAGTTGTTCGGCGGCCACGAACCCGCGCGCGCACTCATCATGAAGGCGTTGGCGGCGGGCAAGGACGTCGTGACCGGCAACAAGGCGTTGCTCGCGGAACATGGCGGCGAGATTTTTCGCGAGGCCGGCAAGCACGGTCTCGCAGT
>Ga0209333_1001507_pt1 | contig 11263 bp, 12 predicted proteins | sample BlaSpr_A8_OM2_O3_FD_187982 | JGI IMG/M metagenome (GOLD analysis project Ga0209333, IMG submission 187982) | Forest soil microbial communities from Thunder Bay, Ontario, Canada - Black Spruce, Ontario site 2_A8_OM2_O3 (SPAdes) (version 2) | ecosystem: Environmental > Terrestrial > Soil > Boreal...
TTCCATGGCGTCTTCCACGGCGACCCGTCACCGGATGCCATCGTGCAGACCTTCGAATTCGAAGGCGCGCCCGGTCATGTCTGCCTGCAAACCGCGACGCTAGCCGAGCGCGGCGGCAAGACGCTGGTGCGCACGGTGTCCGCCTTCCAGTCGGTGCAGGACCGCGACGCGATGATCGCCTCGGGGATGGAGCGCGGTGTCCACGATTCCGGCGAGCGCCTGGCCGAACTTCTTGCCCGGATGCAGAACAGCTGACCTCGCTGCCAGCCATCAAGAAAGGGAGCAGATCATGAACACCACAACCGTCACCGCCCGCCCCGCTGCCCGCACCGGCGGCCGCGCGAACACGCTGCGGTGGGCAGCTCAGATCGTGCTGGCCGCGTTCTTCGCGTTCGCGGCCGTGCCCAAGCTCGCCGGGGCGCACACCGCGGTGACGATGTTCGGCCAGATCGGAGCCGGGCAGTGGCTGCGGTACCTGGTCGGAACCGCCGAGCTCGCCGGAGCGGTCGGCCTGCTCATCCCGCGGCTGGCCGGGCTTGCCGCGGCCGGGCTCGCTGCCGACATGGCCGGCGCGTCCATCATCAACGCCGCCGTGCTGCACAGCGGCGCTGTCGCGATGACCGTCCCGCTCTGCGCCGCGTTCACGCTCATCGCCGCAAGCCGGCGCGAGCAGATCAGGAACCTGGCCGCAGCCATCACGCGCCGCTGACCGGCCCGGATAACCCGCCAGCCATCCGCCCGCACGACCAAGACAGGAGACAGCCATGGCCAGCCTCGTTCTCACCATGACCATGAGCCTCGACGGATTCTTCTCCGGACCCGCCGGTGAGCTCGACTGGATGGCCCAGGCCCCAGATCCCGAGTTCAGCCGCGACAGCGTGTCCTTCTTCGACCGCTTCGACCGCGGTTTCATCGGCTACCCGACAGCCTCGGGGATGCTTCCCTGCTGGCTGAACGTGGCGAGCAACCCTCAGGCCTCCGCCGACGCGCGCGCCCTCGCCGAAGCAGTCAACAAGCTGCACCCCATCCTCGTCTCCGACCGCGAGGAGCCCGTCCCGTGGCAGAACGCCGAACTGCTCATCGTCGACGACGAGGAGCAACTGGCCGACGCGGTGCGCACGGAGAAGCGCAAGCAAGGAAAAGACCTTGGTGTCCCCGGCGGCATCCGCACCGCCCAGACCTTCATCCGCCTCGGCCTCGTCGACGAATACGTCCTCACCGTGCACCCCGTCGCACTCGGCAGCGGCAAGCGAATATTCACCGGCAAGACCAGCCTGGAGCTGATCGACGCCAGAACCTACCGCTCAGGCGTGATACGCACCCGCTACCGGCCAGCCCCCTAACAGGCTCGACACAGCCTGCGGGCCGAGCGAGCGGTTCGGCGAGACCTCGCCGACCTGACCTACGCTGATTCGTCGTTTGTAGGCGGAGGGGGTCTCCCCGCAGTGCCTGGCGAAGGATCGAGCGAACGCCCCGGCGTCGTCGAAACCCACGGCGATTGAGACCTCGAGGACGGAACGGTCCGGCTGGGCCAGCAGGGCCATGGAACGAAGCACACGTGCGCGGAGTAGGTAAGTTCGCCACGACATGCCCAAGTGGCTGTTGAAGATGCGGCGTAGCGTTCGTTCCGAAACCCCGATCGCGCGAGTTACGTCGCTGAGCGTGACGTAGTCGAGGTGAGCATGGGTGTAATCGGTGGCCGCGGTGACAACCGGATCGTTCGAGGCCGGCAAGTGCAATGGCTTCTCGTCATCTAGCGCTTCTGCGACCACGTGCCCAAGGGTCTGGAAGAACGAGTCAGCTTCCATCCCTGACTCGATGCGCGAAATCGGCCATCGCACCGAGTAGAGCATCATCTCGCGAAGCAGTGCGGAGACGGCGATAATCCGGACCCGGTCTCCGGCCAGCGGAACGAGTCTTGGCTCAAAGAGCACCGCGAGGGTCTGCACACCAGCGTTCAACGTCGTCTGATGGTGCAGGCCCGCCGGGATCCACGCCGCTTGGTGGGGTGGCAGCAGGTAGTGGCCGGCCTCTGTCTTAACCTCCACCATCCCGCGGCAGGCGTACTCGATTTCGTGCACATCGTGAAAGTGCCAGCCAGTGACCAGCTGCTCGCCGCCGTCGTACATGAGGCTGCCCCCGGCCCAGCGACTGCCTTCTCGCAGGTTCACCAAGCCAGTGGTGGCCGCTTGGGCCTGATCTTTGGCCGAATCAGCAGGGACGGTCATACCTCGCGAAGCTTACAGTCTGTTTCGAACGCAGACCGTGCCCTTGCTGGTCATCGAGGACGCGCCAAGGAAGGACCCTGATGCCTACGTTGATCTACTCCATGTCCGTGTCGCTGGACGGCCACATCGCCGGGCCGGACGGCGCCATCGACTGGGCCGCGCCGGACGAGGAATTGATGCGGTTCCACAACGAGCAGACCCGAGAACTCACCGGGCACCTGTCGGGACGAGGGCTCTACGAGGACATGCTGGGCTGGGAGACGGCCGAACAGACCCGCACCGGGCCACGGGAACTCGAATTCGCCCGCATGTGAAAAGCCATCCCGAAAGTGGTGTTCTCAACCAGCCTGACGACGGTGGAGGGTAACGCCCGCCTGGCCCGAAGTGCCGTCGCTGACGAGGTCGCCGAGCTGAAGAATCAACCCGGCGCTGGCATCGTGTCCGTCGGCGGTGCCAGGCTCGCCGCCTCACTTGCCGAGAAAGACCTCATCGATGAGTACCGGCTTTTCGTCAGTCCTGTCGTGCTGGGGGGCGGCACCCCGTACTTCCCGCCGCTGCCGAAGAGACTCGACCTCGAACTCATCGAGACGCAGACCTTCTCGCAGGTCGTCTACCTCCGGTACCGGCGGAGCTAGTCCGTGGCGACTCTCGCAGCTGGCCGATTACTGGACGAACCCCGCTGCGGGGCTAGCTCGTCACGTCGGCGGTGGTGAAGCGGGCCCACGCAATCGAGCAGAAGATGACGATGTAGACGGCGAACGAGAGCAGGCCGTGGCCGAGTTCCGGCCACACGATCGGCACCCGCAGCAGCGAATCGAACGACAGCCACCAGTGCGTTGGCAGGTACGGGTGGATCACGTTGAGCTGTGACACGCTGTCGGCGACTTCGCTGGCCAGCGCGATCACCAGGACCGCCGCGATCGCGCCGATCGGGTGCTCGGTGAGCGTGGAGATCGCCAGCCCGATCGCGCCGAGCGCGGCCATCGCCGCGGCCAGGTAGAGGGTCACGAACAGCAGCCGCAGCAGCCCATCCCCCAGCGGGACCGCGTTGCCGGACAGCAGCGTGACCGGCCCGACCGGGAACAGGACCGCGCCGACGGCCACGGCGACCGCGGAAACGAGCAGGCACGCGCCCGCGCAGAAGGCCACGTTCGCGGTGAGCTTGATCCCGAGCAGCCGCGTCCGTCCGGCCGGCACCGTGAGCAGGTAGCGCAGCGTGCCCCGGTTGGCCTCGCCCGCGATCGAGTCACCGGTCACGATCGCGACGACGAGCGGGAGGATCAGCGTCGACTCGACCACGAGGGTGAGGAACGCCAGGAACACGCCGTTGCCGGTGACCTGGCTGAGGAATGCCGGCCCGTTGCCGTTGCCGCCACCGCCGCCGCCGTTGCTGGCCCCCGAGGAGAACCGGAGCACGAGGCCGAGCAGCACCGGGACCGCGGCGAGCACGGCCAGCAGCACGAGGTTGCGCTTGCGGCCGAAGGTCAGCCGCAGCTCGGACCGCAGCAGCCGGAGCCAGCGCGCCACCGCGGCCGGCTGCGAGAGGGCCGCCGGCGCCGCCACGTCAGCCGTTGACATCGAAGCCCTCGCCGGTGAGCTCGACGAACAGGTCCTCCAGGCTGGCCCTGGGGGTTTCCAGGCCGGCCACGGGCACGCCGGCGTGCACGAGCTCGGCGCACACGGTCTCCGGGGCCAGCTCGCCGAGCTGCGCCGTCACCTCCCTGCCGTCGGCACGCACGTCGGTGAGCCCGAGCCGGTCCAGCACCCGCGAGGCGAGCGTGGTCTCGCCGGTGCGCACCAGGATCCGGGGGGTGCCGCGGCCGCGGAGCTCCTCGAGAGTCCCCTGGAACACGAGCTCGCCGGCCCGCATCACGCCCACGTGCGAGCAGATCTGCTCCACCTCGGCCAGCAGGTGCGAGGACACGAAGACTGTGGTGCCGTCGGCGGCGATCTGCTTGATCAGGCTCCGGACCTCGCGGGTGCCCTGCGGGTCGAGGCCGTTGGTCGGCTCGTCCAGGATCATCAGCTCACGCGGCTGCAGCAGTCCGGCCGCGATGGCCAGGCGCTGCTTCATGCCGAGCGAGTAAGCGCGGTAGTGCTTGCCACCGGCTGGGAGCAGCCCGACCCGGTCAAGTGCCGCGTCGATCCTGGCCGCGGCGGTCCGCGGGCTGGCGGTCCGGTCCGCCGCGTCCAGCCTGGCCAGGTTGTCCAGGCCGGACAGCTGGGGGTAGAAGGCCGGCCCCTCCACCAGCGATCCCACCCTGGGCAGCACGGCGTTCGCGCCGGCCGGCATGCTCACGCCGAGCAGCCGCTGGCTGCCACCGGTGGGCTGGATCAGCCCGAGCAGCATCCGGATCGTGGTCGTCTTGCCGGAACCGTTCGGCCCGAGGAACCCGTAGACGGTTCCGCGCGGCACGGCCAGGTCGATCCCGGCGACGGCCAGCTGGTCGCGGAACCGCTTGGCCAGCCCCATGGTGGCGATGGCCAGCCCGCTGGCGTCAACGTTCAGGGAACTGGGCTTGGGTTCGACGCGCTCAGCTCCGCCGAAGCTGACCTCGTCCTGGCCGGTGCCCAGGCTCACCGCAGGTGCGCCGCGTCCGCGTACAGGACCGAGGGGACGACCGCGCCGACCAGGACCCTGCCGTCGGACAGCATCAGCACCGAGAGCAGGCTGGTGCGGAGCAGGCGCCCGCTGCCCCAGGATCCGTGCACCGGCGTGGACGCGCTCATCAGCGCGCCGAGGACGTTCTCGGCGTTCGCGCCGTTGGCTGCGGCGGCCGAGGCCGGCAGCACCGCGACCGAGAGCCAGCCCTTGCCGAGCTGCGTGGGCCCGGCGGCCGACGGCCCGCCCACGCTGGAGAACACGATCACGCTGGAGTACGCGGACGCGTTGCCCTGGCCGGCGGTCGCTGAGATCGACTCCGCGGTGGACGGAGGCGCGGTCGTGAGGCTCTTCAGCACCCTGGCGCGCTCGGCCTTGGGCATCGAGGCGGGCAGGCTCTTGGCCATCGCCGCGATGAGCTGCTTGCGCACGGCGGCCGGCAGTCGCTTGCCGCCGGTCACTGTTGTGACCTTGCCGCTGCCGGCGCTCATCCGGAAGGTGACCGACCCAGGCGGCGGCGGAGCGACCTTGACGCTGTTGTAAAAGCTGCCGGCGGGCAGGTTCGGCAGCACGCCGCCCAGTCCGACGGATCCGGCGGGCAGGCCGGCCGGGACCGTGACCGTCTTCACCTTGGCGCCCGGCGGCGGGGAGAACGCGAAGTTGGAGGCCGCGGGCCTGGCGTACGACAGTGAGGTGTAGCCCACGCTGAACGCGGGGCTGGCCGCGCCGCGCGCGAAGACCTGCACCTGCAGCGGAAGCGAGTTGCTCGCGTCGATGGCGATCCTGACCTGCCCGATCAGCGAGCGGCTGTCCTTGGGCGCCAGCGAGAGCTGGTAAGCGGGCTGGCCGGCTACGGTCACGTTCTGCTGCAGGCCGACTTTGGTTGTGGAGCCCACCGCGGCCAGGATCTGTTTGGCCAGCTGCGGCGGCGTTGGGACGCGCTGCGCCTGCGCGACGTTCGGCGGGGTGTCCGCGGCTCCGGCCGGCAGGATGTAGTGCGTCGCCTTGTTGGTCTGGCTGTCCCAGAGCCAGACGTTGCGGCCGTCCCGGCGAACGTCGGTCTCGCCCATGGACACCGGGACCGCCACCCGCACCTTGGCGGGGCCGTCGTAGGCGATCTTGAACGTGTGCGTGCCGGACAGCAGCGAGAGGCCGGACAGCGGGTCGGACGAGCCCGGCAGGTCGGGCAGGCCAAGCGACGCGGTCTCCTGGACGGTCGCCGTCATCGCAGGCGGCAGCGCGGCGGGGTTGTCGACCGCGGCCAGCAGCTGCGCCGTGGTCCGGGCGGGAAGCGCGGGCGTTGCCTGGCCGCGGGCGATCACAGATCCCGCGACGACGATTCCGACCGCCGCCACCGCGCCGGCCGGCACCGCCCATCTGGCCTGGCGTCCGCGCAGCAAGTTCGTTGCCGCACTCACAGGAACCTCCAGGGGGGAAGGAGATGCCTTCGAGCATACGCGGGCTCAGAGCGTAATCGGCGGCCAGAGATTATGCCCGGCGGAGATCGGATCGCCGGGCCATTCATGCATCGCGTCCAGGTTGTCGCGCGCCGGGTACTTCGCCGCGGCCGGGCCGTCGGCGAAGGCGCGCAGGATGTTGGCGGTCACCCGGCGGGTGAACGCGCCACACGCCTTGCTGATCCCCCAGTGGTACAGCGGCGGCCCGAACGACTCCACCCAGCGCATCGTCCCGGCGTTGAACACCCCGGCCCCGCTGCGGTGCGTGTAGTAGGCGGAATCCGAGTAGCTGTTAACCCCGTTGCAGGTCAGCGGCGAGTGGGACAGGATCTGGATCGGCCGCTGCAGCGGGTAGCCGGGATTAACCCGGTCGTACTCGATGCCAACCAGGGACGCGAACCTGGTGCCCTTGCGCGCGCCGGTTCCGGCGAACATCCAGGCGTCCGGCGTGGCCACGACGTAGTCGGCCACGGTCGGGTAGCTCTCGTACAGGGTCCCGATCACCGACGACTCCGGATCCGGGTCCGGCGGCTCCCGCCAGGCGTTGTTGGTCACCAGGGCGTTGTCCTTGCCGTACATGGGGTCCTGCTGGTAGCTGGTCTTGTAGCAGATCACCAGCCGGTCGGCGCCGAGCGAGGTCGACTCGAGCCGGGTCCGCCGGAACATCGCGTTCGCGCCGAGGAACGCCAGGTTCACCCCGGCGTCCCTGGCCGCCGTCACGCTGGCGCGTTCCGGCGGGGACCAGTACTCGTCGTGGCCGAGCGAGGCCAGCGCGCTCGCGCCGTCCAGAGCGTGCGCGTCGCTGGCGATGTCCATGCTGGTCAGGTACGCGAGCGGCAGCCCCATGCGCTCGGCCAGGTTGATCAGCTTGCGCTCGTAGACCATGAACAGGTAGGCGCCCTCCTGGTCGTAGGGCCGGTCAAGGCTGACCGCATACGAACGCGTGCCGTAGCTGCCGTCCGGGCCCTTGTAGAGGTCGTAGCCGCCCCAGGTGTTGTAGGCCTGCCAGGTCGCGACGCAGTTCTTCAGCACCACCTTGCCCGCTGTGTCCGAGGAGCGGATGGTCAGCGGGATGTAGCGCTGCGCGCCGGAGTGCGCGTCGAGGCGGAGCAGGTAGGACCCGGCCGGCCAGTTGTCGGTCGGCACGGTCACCGAGGTGCTCCAGTCGGTGGTGACCGTGCTGGTCTTCTCGATGAAGCCGGCCGGCTTCTGCCGCAGCCCGCGCACCGGGCCCGACTCCCAGACCCGGCGAGCCAGGTCACCGTTGTACCAGCCGACGCGGAACGCCACGACCTTGAACTCCCGTGCGGTCGTGGACACGTACAGGTGGACCGGCCGGCCTGGCAGCACGCTGCTCTGCCCCGCGTACCCCATGACCTCGTCCGGGGCGCCGACCTTGGTGATCCACCAGTCCGGGTCGCCGGGCAGCGAGTTCTCCGGCACCTGGCGCGCGGCGGCGGCACGCTTTCCCGGCGCCGAGAGCCTGGCCGAGCCGCCGGCCTCGCCGCAGCCCGCGACGACGGCACCGGGGACGGCCGCGATCGCGGCCGCGCTGGCGGCGCGGCGAAGGAAGACTCGCCGGGTATGGCTTCCGTCCGAGCTATGACCTTCGTCCGAGCTATGACCTTCGTCCGAGCTCATAGCTCAAATTGTGCGTTGCGGCTTACAGGCCGCTACCACCGACCCACAGGTAGTAGCGCAGTCACCGCGACCACGACGAACAATAGGGTCAGATAAAGGATGGACCGGTGGAAAAGGCGCATCGGCGCGGGCGCGTCCCCGGCGACGACCCGGCCCCGCAGGGCGTGGGCCTCGGCCAGGAACCAGGCGCCGAGCCCGACCGCGCAGCACCCGTACAGCCAGCCCGCATACGGGACCAGCGCGAGCGTGGCGGCGACCATGATGTAGGAGTAGACCACGATCTTGCGGGTCACCACCGAGGCCGAGGCCACCACCGGCAGCATCGGCACGTTGGCCGCCGCGTAGTCGTCGCGGAACTTCATCGCCAGGGCCCAGAAGTGCGGCGGGGTCCAGAAGAAGATCACGGCGAAGAGCACGATCGACGGCAGCCCGATGCGGCCGGTCACCGCCGCCCAGCCGACCAGCACCGGGAAGCAGCCTGCGGCACCGCCGATGACGATGTTCGATGCCGTCCGCCGTTTCAGCCCCAGCGTGTAGACGAAGATGTAGAACAAGATCGCCGCGTCGGCGAGCGCGGCCGCCAGCCAGTTGACCACGGTGCCGAGCAGCACGGTCGAGGCGGCGCCGAGCAGGATCCCGAACACCAGGGCCTCGGCCGGCTTGATGGCCGCTGCGCTCCCCTTGGCCACGAGGGGCCGACGCGACGTGCGCTTCATCACGGCGTCGATGTCGCGGTCGATGAAGCAGTTGATCGTGTTAGCGCTGCCAGCGGCGAGTGTGCCGCCGAGCAGAGTGACGACGATCAGCTCGACCGCGGGCAGCCCGCGCCGAGCCAGGAGCATCGTCGGCACGGTCGTGACCAGCAGCTCGACGATGATCCGCGGCTTGGTCAGGGCGTACAGCGACTTGGCCAGCAGGCGTGCCGAACGCCGGCCGGGGGCGTCAAGCGCCGACCCGGCTTCGTGCCCGGACAGCGCGTCCGTGGCTTGTGTCACTCGCTGGCCTCCGTGCCTTGCTCCGAGTCGCCTGCTGGCTTCGAATCGCCTGCTGCCTCGCCCGATACACTACCGGTCGTAGTCGTGCCCCCGTCAGCGGCATCGGCCAGCGTATCCCGCTTGGCGCCCGCGGGCTCGGAAGCGGACTCTGCCGCGCCGCCGCCGGACGCTGTCGGCAGCCCCGCCGCGACCGCCGCGGCGTGCGCCGTCCCGCCCTCCGGGGCCCCGGCAGCCGAGCTGGCCAGAACGATCCGCCGGGACGGGACCCGCGGGTGCGGCCTGGCGAACAGCAGGTAATACAGCACCACGGCGATGATGGCGAACAGGATGATCGGGAAGGCGAACGTGAGCACAGCGCCACCGGGGGCGTTGTCAGACGTCGACTGTGCGAGGAACGTTATAGGCACTTGCGCCTCCTGCAAACGAATTCACTCATCGGAACCTCGGCCGCGATGGCCAGGCTGAGCTTCGCTGGGTCAGCAGGCGGTCGATGCCCGCCGAGAGATCCTCAGACTCCTCGTCGTTCAGCCATCGTACGAGCACGGCCACTGCGGCCGAGATCATGGGCGGCAGCACGCCCATCCACAGGACGGCGCCCGCTAGCTGCTGGTCGTCGACCAAGGTCATCACGTGATGCGAGGAGTTGCCGTAGTAGCGGTAGAAGACGCCGGAGCCGAAGACCAGCACCATGCCGAGGATGGTGTCCGCGGCCACGGTGCCGACCAGCAGCGCGACCCGGCGCATCGGCGGGGCCGCCGGTGTCCATGGCCGCGACCCGATGAGCTGCAGCCAGAACAAGGTGCCCGCGCCGAGGTAGAGCACGTACTCCAGCGCCGCGGCCGCGGCGCTGGCCGGCACCTTGTCGAACAGCGCGGGCAGGTGCCAGCCCAGCCAGATCACGTTGAATGCCACGACCGTAGCCAGCGGCCACCGCAGCCACCAGGGCCGCCGCGGCCCTGCGGCCGGGCCGCCCGGCGCGCGCTGGCCGATCTGCCGCCGGCCCACCGACCTCGCCAGGGCCGGCCATGGCGCGCCGACCACGATCAGCCCGGGCGCCACGATGGCCAGGACGAGGTCCTGCATCGCGCGCACCCAGATGTAGATCCCGGACCAGTAGCGCAGCGGCGACACGATCGCCAGCAGGGCGAGCAGCAGCCCGCCCTGAAACAGGGCAGCCTCGCTAATCACCGCGCGGCGGCCGCCCGGGCCGCCAAGCCCGCCGCGAAGCGTCCCGGCCAGGTGCGCGCCGGCCACCGCCAGGTAGATGACCAAAACCGGCCAGACAGCCGACCAGTGCGCCAGGACCGGGCTCATCGGATCAGTGGACCAGGTAGAACAGCACCCAGGCCACGATCGCGACCACCGCCAGATAGTTCCAGACCACGGTGAACGCGCTCAGCGAGGCCTGGAAGCGCTGCACGGCGAAAGCCTCCACGTAGGTCGGCGGCTGCTCCACGAAGGCAATCTCGGGGATCTGCCGCGCCCGCATGATCAGCGTTTCGAGCCACACCATGGCGCAGAAGACAACGGTCAGGAAGACCGGCCAGAACCCCACGAACACGCTGGCAAACCCTGCGGCACCCGGATAGAACGGCAGCGCCGTCAGCTGCCAGATCTCGATTCCGACGGCGGCCAGGCCGAGCACCAGGGCCACCCAGGCGCCGTTCAGCCAGACGCCCTTGTGGCCGGCCTTGATCCGCTGCAGCACCAGGTACTGCAGCAGCGCGCTGACCACGACCGCCAGCATCACCACGATGCCCACCCAGGCCTGCGGGGCCTTGAAGCCCGACGGGTACCACAGGTGATGCGAGTTCAGCGACTTCAGGTAGAAGAACGCGAACACGAACGCGCCGAACCCGAACGAGAGGCCGCCGAGGGCCAGCCGGGCGCCGGTCCACGAGGCGTTCAGCGCCGCCTCGTGGTAAAAGCCGGCCTCCTCGGCTTCCCTGGTCAGTCCCGGAGGGGGCTGCTCGGTTGTCTCGGCCATCGCTATGCCTCCGCTCTTGCGGTGTCGGCCCCGGCGTAGGCCGCGCTGACCACCCCGGCCGGCGGGTTGAGGTCGGCAACCGGCGGGGCGCCGGGCGTGCCGTACTCATACGGGCCGGAGAGCACGACGGGGACGTGGGCGAAGTTGCCGGGCGGTGGCGGCGACGAGACCTGCCATTCCAGGCCGCGGGACCGCCAGGGGTTGCCAACCTCGGGCACCCGCGCGATCACCGTGGACCAGACGAAGTTGATCAGGAAGATCAGGATCGAGCCGCCCAGGCAGAACGCGGAGATCGACACCCAGTCGTTGAGGGTCTCCAGGTTCCGCGCGTACTCGAACACCCGCCGCGGCTG
>Ga0209333_1001509_pt1 | contig 11260 bp, 6 predicted proteins | sample BlaSpr_A8_OM2_O3_FD_187982 | JGI IMG/M metagenome (GOLD analysis project Ga0209333, IMG submission 187982) | Forest soil microbial communities from Thunder Bay, Ontario, Canada - Black Spruce, Ontario site 2_A8_OM2_O3 (SPAdes) (version 2) | ecosystem: Environmental > Terrestrial > Soil > Boreal...
CCAAGCCACCATATGGATTGCCTCCGTCCGACCCGCCGGTAAAGCTGTACAAAACCGTTTGGTGGCCGCTCGCACTCACCTTAAAGACCACGCCGGCGTTCGCCGCGCCACCGTAGGTAGTGGTTCCATATAAGTTGCCCGCCGAGTCGCGGATCACCCCTGCCCCAGGATTTGCTCCACGCGACGCGGTGGCGAAATTGTGCAGCACAACCTCACTCATTTGCGCGTGTGCCGCTCCCAGCGCGCACGCAGCGCAGACGGCCGCTGACAACACGGCTGCGCCGCGCGGACCCATTCCGGTCGTGTACCTATTCCGTGGCATGCGTTGGGAGTATACCACGGAATACCTTGTGGGACTTGGACGCAGCCGCCTTTCGGCCGGCTCAGACGAACCGATATTTCTCGCCCTGCTCGTCCCAGAGAATCTTCCGGTTGTTCTTGAAGGAAAGCGTCGCCATATGGCCGGAAATAGCCGCCTGCTGGCCCACCTCAGGAGACGCAATCACTTGCTCGTTGCCGCGAATGGCTTCCACCCAGTTGCGGAAATGGTTGATGGCGCCATCCCGCTCGCCGAAGTCCTTGGGACCGTTCAAATGCACCAGTTGGCGCGCTTTCACGCGGTCCGGCGCCTTACCGCCAAGCAGTTGCGGCGTGAAATATAGGTCCATCCGGTTGAGTACTTCGATCGTGCCCTCGTTGCCGCACAACTGTTCGCCGTAGCCGTACTGATCATTCCCGAAATAGCTGGAATAGTTGATCTGCAGCTTGCCTGGGTATTCGTAGATGGCGCTGAAAGTGTCGGGCGTGTCGCGGTCGTCGTCCGCGCCAGTCCAGCGATAGATGCCGCCCGATGCCATGCAGGACAGCGGCACGGTGCGGTCCATCATAAAGTTGACGATATCGGTCTGATGTACCAGCAGGTCTGTCGAGATGCCGCCCGAGTAATCCCAGTACAGCCGCCATTGATAGTAGCGGTGGGGATCCCAGGCGCGTTGCGGCGCGGGACCCAGGAACTTGGCCCAGTCGGTGTTCTGCTCGTTGGCATCCGGTGGAATCGCGTAGCGCCATGCGGGATTGTCGTCCGTCGAATTGCGGTACCAGAATGCGCGCACGAAATGCACATCGCCGATCATTCCCTGCTTCACCATCTCTTTCGCCTTCTTGTAAAGCGACGAGCTGCGGTTCTGCGTGCCCACCTGCACGATCTTGCCGGACTTCTTCCACTCCCGGACGATGTCGAAGCCCTCTTCGATGGTGTGCGCCAATGGCTTTTCGAGATACACGTGCTTGCCTGCGCGCAGGGCGGCGATGGCCATGTCGCGATGCAGATGCTCCGGCGTCATGATGAAGACCGCATCGATGGAAGTGTTAGCCAGCAGGTCGTGGTAGTTTTCATAGGTGGCAGGCGTGTTGCCCCAGATAGTCTGCACGCGGTCCTTGCCGCGCGCCAGGTAGCCCTGGAACGTATCGCAAATGGCGGTGATGGTAACGGTGTCCGGCGCGGCCTTCTTCAGCCAGTCGATGCCCGCGTTCCCGCGCGTACCGACGCCGATCCAGCCGATATTGATTTTGTCGTTGGCGCCGCGCGCACCGATCACGGCAGGCCCGGCCAGCGCTGCGACCGTAGCAGTAGTTTTCAGAAAATTCCGGCGATCCATAGCGCCCTTATGATATCAGAAGACAGAAGGCGGAGGACGAGATGGGGACCCGCCGAAATCCGTGAACTGCTAACTTCACGACTCGACCAGGAAAGAACGCCGATCCTCAGCGGCCAAAGGCAAGGTCGTGGCGAGGGGGGCGGGGTAGCCGGCAATGACGTGGGCTTCACCGTGATTGTTCAACGGAATCGGCTCGGGAACTGCGAGTGGTTGGAGCGACGATGCCGTCACGGTAAACGTGCCGCTCGTATGCCGCATCGGCATCCGCCATCGAGAATCCGCTTCCATTTGCGATAGGCCGTTCCCAATCGTGCGGAGGTTGTCCGGTGCCCATGTAAACACACCCCCGAAAACACAGGCCCAAGTCCTGTGTTTTCATTGGGATCATTGCGCGCTGGCAGGCCGGGTAAACCGGTGCGTGCCGCGGCGGCACTCCCTCCAGGAACCTGGACGCTAGTTGTTCGATACAAAGAGACGGTCCCGCCGAGGTTTCCGCTGGCAGTGACGCTCCAGCCAGGGACCGCTCGCCGCTCTTGCCGACGCCCTGCGGTCGACGAGCCGCCATCTTATGGAGCCAGAAAAGTGTCGGCTCGGCCCAGTTCTGGATAATCCTAGGCCCTGAGGAATTCCACGTCAATTCTAGTAATTCTGTTCTTGACAGGGGTCCCCGATGGGTGTACAATCCAGCTCTGGGTAGTAAGCGGAAATACTGCCCATTATTTAGGAGGCGAAACAATGTCCACTTTGCCGCGCTCCGCGGTTCGCCTGCTGTCAGTAGCCATTGCAGCGGGCTTTGCCGTGGTGGTTATGGCTGTCGCCGTCTCTTGCTCCAAAAGGGGTATTGTTAAAGGGCCTTCCCCACCTCTCCAACCGCCGGACTCAGTTTTCATTCTGGCCAAGGGCGCTAGAACGGCAGATAAGATTGTTCAGGCCTTTCAAACGGTCGCCGATGGTTCGAAATACTCAGTTTCTGTGTGGGAGGCAGTGGCTGCCCCGAAGGCAGTGAGAATACCGCCTACTTCCGGCCCCACGGGAGCTACTTCTGAAGCCTACTATCTGGTATCGACCTACGGCAACGCCCCACTTGCAAGCATGGTGCTTCTCCAAAACTATGCCGTAGCGGCCGACAGGTTTGGCCTGTCGACTATAGTCGGCAACGATGCCGACGACGACAATACAAGCGTCGGCGGGGTTACGAACGGTGGTACAACTTTCACCACAGGCGCTACTAACAACAACGGCAAGCTCGGGGAATCCCTAAAGGGTGGAATCGTCGGTGTGGGCGTTGTAGAGCAAGTTCGGCAGACCCTAAACAGCATCAACCCTTCGCTGTACCAGGCAACGTACTTTAATTCCCTCCAGGTCGGCCAACATTTGCAGAATAAGCCATCCCCGAGCCGATCTAAGGGGCAATGATCCCAGGAGTACCATGAAAGAGGCGTCGTGTCCGCTCCCCGCGTTCCCCCGGTAATTAAATCTGGCGGCAGGTCGGACCGCATGAGTGTGAGCCAATCGGTATGGTGCGCGTTCGCTGTCTTTCACTTATCCGTGATGCTGTCATTTGGATTGGACCATGGTAACTGGCTACGTATTATGCCCGACAAAATCGAGTCCTTCTTGTCTGCGTACGGCTACTTGACAGGGAGCTCTAGTGGCTTCTCGTTCTTCGCCCCCAGGGTGCCCGATGAACCGATGGTCGAAATCACAGTGCATCGCCTGGGATCACAATATTCATTTATCCTCGGCGCAGGGAACGCGGAGCGCCTGAGGAGAGTATCGACGATGTTGTTGCAATTGGATCAGAGTAGGGGTTACCTGGCGGGCGCGGCATTGTTCGGCTCATATGTATTCTCGCACGAGGAAAGGGCAACAAGCGTGGATGTAAGATTCTACAGGCACGCGGTCCGGAGTTTGCGGCCCGGCGGCCTGGTGAGGCCGCGTCAACAAACTGTTTATGTGGCGTCATTTGCCCGGTCGAAGGATTATGTTCCGTAGCCTGTTTGGGCGCGTGCGGCAGGTGTTTGATTTCCGTGCGTCCGGGGACGACGCAAGCGCGTTTGTGTTTGCTTCGGGTCGGCTTATCGTGTGTTCTGCTATTCAAGCTGCTTTATGAATTGCCGGACTTCGGCTATCTATACGGCCCACGCGGCCTTGTTCCGTGGTGGGCCAATGAGATTTCCGCACCCGGTCATGTGCCCACGCTAGGTTGGCTGTTTTCAATCGTCACTTCCCTCGGCATCTCCGTTCGGCCTGAAACCTTTGCCGTGGGCGTCCTGGGCGTGTACGCAGGAGCCTTGGTCCTCCTTTTGGTGGGCCATTGGCAACGAGCGGTCGCGATTGTTGTCTGGCTTTTTCATTTTGTATTTTTGTCATCCAACCGCTTCACCTTGTTACGGCGTTGACGCGTTCGCGAGTATAGGCCTTTTTTACGTCGTACTTGGCCCGTCGACTGTAGATCGGTCTGTGGAGGCTAGTCACAAACGGCCGCAGGCCGGCGGCTTTCGGCCTCTAGTCTTAATGACATTACTCAGATTGCAAATGTGCATTGTGTACGTGGAGACGGGTTGGACGAAGGCGTCTGGCAGGGAATGGTGGTCTGGCGATTCATTGTGGAGGACGCTACAACAACCGCAGTTTCAAGGCGTGGTCGGAACGCAATGGCTCGGGGACTTTCCGGCGTTGGTGAAGACGATAGCGATTTGCGTCATCGTTGTTGAGCTTGCTTATCCAGTTGCGATGTGGATCCCAAAGATTCGTGCGCTCGAGCTTATTTCGATACTGTTGCTGCATGCGGTGATCATGTTTACGCTCGATCTTTGGGCATTTGGGGCCGCGTTGGTGGTCCTGAATTTGGCCGCGTTTGGCGTGCCTGTGATGCAAGACCTACGATCCCTCTTCCCGCGCCTCTGTCGCGGCTACCGCTCAAAGCGTCCGGCGCCAACCGTGGCATGAAAGCTCAATTCGGCGCTAGCTTTACGCCAGGACTGGCACAGGCTCGTGGCCTGCGCGGGCACCGATGTTGGGGTCGGTCCTAGCCGCCCATGGTTGTGCCGACATCGAGGGCTTCGTGGCCCGCTGTAAATACACCTCTGGGCGGATCCCAGTCCTCCGCAGCCATAGAGAAGCAGCGCCCGACGGGGAAAGAAGTGGTTCCGGTTGCTGCGTCCGACGTGAACTTTCACTCCGTTCCCAGCGCATCGGCGAAGACTACAATAGGAGATAAAGTGAGGAGTTGTGCGGCGATGGTGTCTACGATTAGCCTGCGTGCGGCGGATATCGCCGAAATCCGCTCGATTATGGCTGGCCGCGTGGAAAGCGGCCGGGCCGTGGGCATGGTGACCGGCGTCATCGACGAAAATGGACGCCAGGTAATCGCCACCGGGAGAGTGTCGCTCGATGGGACGCAAGCGCCGGATGGCGACACGGTGTATGAGATCGGCTCGATCACCAAGGTCTTCACGTCGCTGGTCCTCGCCGACATGATCGAGAAGGGCGAAGTGAAGGCCGACGATCCGGTTTCGAAGTTTCTGCCCGCCACGGTGAAGGTGCCCAGCCGCAACGGACGCCAGATCACGCTGCTGGATCTTTCGATGCAAGTATCCGGGTTGCCGCGTTTGCCGGATAACCTGAAGCCCGCCGACCCGGCCAACCCTTGCGCGGACTACGATGCGGCGAAATTGTACGACTTCCTTTCTCACTACACGCTGACGCGGGATCCCGGCGAGAAGTATGAGTATTCGAATTTGGCTGTGGGTCTGCTGGGACATGCGCTGGCGCTGAAGGCGGGCATGAGCTACGAAGAGTTGTTGCGGCGGCGGATATTCGAACCATTGGAAATGAGCAGCACTTCCATCACGCTTTCGGATGCGCAGAAGAAACGGCTCGCGCCGGGATACGATGTGTCGCTGAAGCCCGTGAAGAACTGGGATTTCGCGGTGCTGGCGGGGTGCGGCGCGGTGCGCTCCACGGCGAACGATATGCTGAAGTTCGTAGCGGCGAACCTGGAACTGAGGGATACGCCGCTGAAGGCAGCCATGCGCAGGATGCGGTCGGTGCGGAAGGAAACGGGCACGCCGGATCTGGAGATCGGCATGGCGTGGCATCTGCTCACCAAATTCGACACGCAGATTTGGTGGCACAACGGGGGTACGTACGGCTATCGCTCGTTCATGGGATTCAACCCGGCGAAGAAGGAAGGCGTGGTGGTGCTGTGCAATGCGTTCGCGGACAACGACGACCTGGGCAGGCATGTTTTGGAAAGCCGCTATCCAGTTGCCGCGTCACACAAAGAAACGCAAGTCGATGCGGCGGTGCTGGAACGGTATGTGGGCGAATACGAGATGACACCGGCCTTCAAGATCGCGGTGACGCGCGACGGTGCGCGGTTGTTTATTCAGGCCACGGGCCAGCCGCGCCTGGAGATTTTCGCGGAGTCGGAATCGGAGTTCTTCCTCAAGGTGGTGGACGCGCGGATTACTTTCCTGGCCGACGGTCTGATTCTGCACCAGGGTGGTATGGATCAGAAGGCTAAGAAGGTGAAATAAGGGCAGGGAGGCGCGGTCACTCGACGCGCACCCCTTTCCAGAATGCCACGCGCCCGCGGATCTGTTTGGCGGCGGACTTGGGCTCGGGATAATACCAGGCGGCCGCGGCGTTGGTTTTGCCGTTCACCTCGATATCGTAATAACTCGCCGTACCTTTCCAGGGACAGATGGTAGTCTGACTGCTGGGTTTGAAGTATTCGCGATGGATCGCGCCGGACGGGAAGTATTGGTTGCCTTCCACTATTACAATGTCGTCGCTTTCGGCCAGTACTGCGCCTTCCCAGACTGCTTTTGCCATTTTTATTACTCCTTTATTACTCCCTTGGTTTACGTGGGTTTTGGCGTCACTCGCCAATACACTCCGTATCGCTGACCTAAGATTCGGTTGAGCGGCATCATCGTTATATCGCGGCTTTGTCCCTTGGTCCGGAACGAGAGTTGCGTCCCGGCGGCAGGCTCGATCCAGGACTGGGGAAAGCGCGACTCGGCCACGAATTCCGGGGCGGCCGGCGGCTTGGGCATGTCCGGCGGGTTGTCGCCGCCTTGCCGCATTGCATCGGTCAAGCCGTCCTGGCCCAGGTCTCCCGCCAACACCAGCGGTCCGTACATGACGGCCTGCAAGGTGTCGTCATCGGGCATGGCATGCAGGTGCAGGTTCATGGGCAGAGTGGCGCTCAGTTCGTCGCCGTTTTCCCAGAAGCGGTCCACCACCCGGTATCCGGCCGCGCGCGCCGCGTCCGCCGGTTTTCCATTGACAGCTACGGTCATCTTTCCATCCGTCCAATAAGGCTCGCGGATGCGCAAGGCCAGCTTCACGGCTTTGGCGGTTGTAATCCGCAGGCGCGTCTCGCCGCGGTTGGGGAACGACGTAACCTGCCGGATGCGCACGCCTTGCTCCTCCCAAGCCAGGTCGGAGGCAATGAACAGGTTGACATACAAGCTATTCTCATCGTGGAAATAGATGCTGTCCGCGAGCTTCGAAAACGATTCGACGCCGGTGCCGGTGCAACACCAGAACGACCCGCGCGGGCTGGCGAACACCTTCCAATATCCGGCGGCCAGCGGCACATAGTACATGGTCAGCCCGTCCTTCGGATTCATGGTGCCCAGAATGCCGTTGAAGTAGGCGCGCTCGTAGTAGTCGAAGTAGCGCGCCTCGGACGACCATTTAAACAGGTGGCGCGTGAGCTTCAGCATGTTGTAAGTGCAGCAGCATTCCTGCGTGTCGTGGCCGAGTTCCGCCGCCAGCTTGTCCGGGCCGGTGCGCCAGTGTTCGTCGTTGCTGGTGCCGCCGGTGGCATACGCCCGGTGCTGGGTGACTTGGGTCCAGAAGAATTCCGCGATGCGGCGGTAGCGCGGGTCGCCCGTCAGTTCGTAGCGGCGGGCCGCGCCGATGATCTTGGGAATCTGCGTGTTCACGTGCAGACCCTTCAACTCGTCGCGGCCATCGGCCAGCGGACCGAACAGACGCTCGTCGTCGAAGCGGTGCGCGGCCGCGGCGTAATCCTCGACGCCGGTGACTGCGTACAAATTGTATAGCACCTCGTTCATGCCGCCGAACTCGACGCGCAGGACGCGGGCCATGTCTTCGTCGCTGAGCGAATCGGTCCAGCGCTTGGTCCAATCGGCCATGCCGCGCAGCACGTCGAGCGCCTGCTCGTTGCGCGCCAGGACATACATGTCGAGCAGGCCCGCCATGATTTTGTGCAGCGTGTACCAAGGCGCCCAGACTTTCTGGCCGGCCTTCAAGCGGTCGAAAAACGACGGCGGGAACGCGCTCAGGTAGCCGTTGGCGTTTGATTTGCCATTGGCCTTCTGGCACTTCGCCAGCTCGGCGACGACCAGGTTGCCTTTGTCGCGCAGCATGGTGTCGCCGGCCCCTACCGACATCAGCGCGCAACCCGATAGAAAATGTCCGGTGAAGTGGCCGCGCAATTCCACATCGGGCTTTTCCCAGCCGCCCAGCGGTTCGGCCGAGGAGGGCAAGCCGGCTGTCAGGCGGAAGGTGTGCAACAGGCGGTCGGTTTCGAGGCTCTGCAGGAAATCGCGGTTGTGCTCCGTCAACTTCAATAGCGTGGTTTCGATCAGGCGGACGCTGTCCAGGTCGAAAGGCTGCGCTTGCGGCTGTACGGCGTCCTTTACGGGGGCGAGTCGGGCCGCGGCGGCTAAGGGAGCCAGGGCGGAGGCGGCGATAAACTGGCGGCGGGTAAGGTTCATTGCGGCACCGAATTTCATTATGAGCCGATTCGGGTCGGAATTGGTTAACGCGGGCGCGCGCCTTCCCGCTCTACCTGGTGAATGATGACCGACGTGAGGTCGTTCAGGTTAGACGGCAATCGTATAGTCAAGAGCAGCAGGTCTGGTGTTGGGCCTTGCAGGACTGCGGCGCCGTCGATGGGGTCGTCGCTCGCCCGTAAGCGGCCTACGGTGCCGAGTCCCTCCGAATGAGGGGACGCTCGAAATTCGACGACGCGGCCGCCGTGATAGGTCAGTTTGTCATTCGGGTAAGGGCCAAATGGATACTCGCTTGCCGGCGAAATCCCTTCCTCGATTACGCTGCGTACAAACGCTTTGTACCCCGGGAAGACCCGCGCAATGACGCGAGCAACTGTAAATCTTCCGGATGTGCGGCTTGCAGCTCGATAAAACGCGAGCTCTTGAGCCATAGCGGCGTCTATCTCGACCACCTTGTCACCCTCGTGTGGCGCATCCACTGGCCCAGTCTGACCGTCCGACTTGCATCCTATGAATGGAACGCGGACGACGGAGGCGCCTTGGCACGTGAGCGCGATGAATGCTAGAAGAATTAGGTTCCACGTCATCTATGAGCCGATCTGCAATGTGCCCACGGTGATCAGGCCCGCGCCACTGGCGGAGTTGCCCAGATACACGGTATAGACGCCGGGCGCGATCAGCCAGGCGTTGGAGCTCACATCCCAATAGGACAGCGGATAAGAGGAATCGTTGGCGTCCACTTCGATGGTCACCTGCTGCGACGCGCCGGGCTGGAGAGAGACCTTCTGCCATCCCACCAAGCGTTTGGGCGGCTCGCCCGTCGAGGCGGGGAAGGCCAGATACACCTGCGCTACTTCCGCTCCGGCCACCGCGCCCGTGTTAGTCAGATTGAAAGTCACCTGGAAGTTCGGGTTGCCGGCCGAAGCCATGTTATTTACGACTGTCGCATTCGAAAACGAGAACGTGGTATACGACAGTCCGAAACCGAAGGGAAACAGCGGCGTGAGACCCTGCGAGTCATACCACTTATAGCCGACATTGAAGCCCGCGGAGTAATCGACGGGGAAAGGCGTGACGCCGTCTGGCGGCTGGGCGATTACCGGGTTCGGCAGTTGGCTCACGCTCGCGGGAAACGTAATGGGCAGCTTGCCGGACGGATTGACCGCGCCGAAGAGGAGATTGGCGATGGCTTGTCCGCCCTGCTGGCCCGGGAACCAAGCCTCGAGTACGGCGCTGACGCTCGCGAGCCACGGCAGCACCTGCGCACCGCCATTCTCCATGACCACGATCGTGTTCGGGTTGGCGGCGGCCACGGCGGCTACCAGCGCATCCTGATCGATGGGCGGCGTGTGGATCAAGTCGGTGAAGTTCAGGCTGGGCAGGTCCATGCCCTCGCTGGTCCATTGGCTGACGAACACGATGGCCACCTGCGAAGCAGCCGCCAGGGCGGCCGCTGTTGTGGCATTGGTTCCGGGATCGAATTGCACGGTGGCGTTGGGGGCCATCGCCTGAATGGCCTGCAGAGGCGACGATGGATCCCAGATCACCTCTGCCCAACCGGGCGGGTTGGGATAGCCTTCGGTGAGGGCCGGTCCGCCGGTGGGAGTGACTTGCGCCGAGCCGCCGCCGGAAAGAACTCCGATATCCGCATGCGATCCGACGATGGCGATGGATTTGAGCGACGCGGCATTCAGCGGAAGCTGTCCGTTGGCGTTCTTCAGCAGGACCGCGCCCTGCTCCTCGGCTTCCAGTGCGATGGCTTGGTCGGCGGCTGTATCGATGGGGGTGATGGAGGCGGGATAGTCGAACAACCCGACCGCATACATGGCGCGCAGGATGCGATGCACCATGTCGTCCAGGCGGGACTGCGGCACCTGGCCGGCCGCGATGGCCGGCGCCAGACTTCCGAAGTACTGGTTATCCGGCTGTTCCTGGTCGAGACCGTTCAGCGCGGCGTGCACGGTGGAGTGGGTAGCCCACCAGTCCGACATGACGAAGCCGGGAAACTGCCAATCGCCCTTGAGGATGTCGTTCAGCAGATGCGCGTTCTCGCAGTTATACACGCCGTTCACCAGGTTGTAGGCGCACATGACGGACTGCACGTTGGAATCCGCGATACCGATTTCGAACGCAAGCAGATCGCTTTCGCGCATGCCGCGTTCGTCGATTTGGGCGTTGGCAGTGGTGCGGCCGGTCTCCTGATCGTTCAGCGCAAAGTGCTTGATGCCTCCGATCACGTGCTGGGCTTGAATGGCGTTGATGTGCGCGGCGGCGATCTTGCCGGCCAGGATGGGGTCCTCGCCCTTGGTTTCGAAGGTGCGGCCGTCGCGCGGTTCGCGGCCGATCAGGTTGATATTGCCGCCCAGGTTCACGTTCATGCCGTAGGCGCGCAGTTCCGCGCCGATTACGTTGCCGTATTTGGCTGCTTCGGTGACGTCCCAACTGGCAGCGCTGGCGATGGAGGATGGCAGCGCGGTAGCTTGGCCTACGCCGTTGCCCACGCCAACGCTGCCATCGGCGAGGTAAAGATCCGGTATGCCGAGGGCCGGAATTCCGGGAACCCAACCCGCGCCGCCGCGGGGGAGCGGGGGATTATTGGTGACCGGGCCGCCGGCGCCATAGACCAGCTGGATTTCCTGATCCGGGGTCATCTGGCTCAGCAACTGGTCCGCTCGCTGGTCGGGGGTGGGCGGTTGGACGGCGATTTGCACCGCATTCGAAGCCACGCCTCCGATGGAAAGGATCACGGGAACGGCATCGCCGGTGGGCGCGTTCGATGGCGCCAGCGCGTTCACTTGGTATTCGCCGACGGAACCGGGCGCG
>Ga0209333_1001511_pt1 | contig 11252 bp, 8 predicted proteins | sample BlaSpr_A8_OM2_O3_FD_187982 | JGI IMG/M metagenome (GOLD analysis project Ga0209333, IMG submission 187982) | Forest soil microbial communities from Thunder Bay, Ontario, Canada - Black Spruce, Ontario site 2_A8_OM2_O3 (SPAdes) (version 2) | ecosystem: Environmental > Terrestrial > Soil > Boreal...
AGCGGCGAAGCGATCCCGCACAACTCCGCCCCGGCTCGATCGTCGACACCGACGGCAAGCGGTTGGCCGATCACGCCGGCGTGCATCGATTTACCGTAGGCCAGCGTCGCGGCCTTGGTATCCCGGGCGGTGAGCGGCTTTACGTTCGCGAGATTCGGCCCGAGTCTGGCGAGATCGTGGCCGGACGCCGCGAGGATCTCGAGTCTGCCGGCCTGGTCGCGAACCGGGTCAGCTTGGTCGACGACTCAATCGCGTCAAGCGGCGATCTGAGCGTCGAGGTGAAGATTCGCTATCGGCATCGCGCGCTCCCCGCGATCTTGCGCGTCGATTCCGCACGCCGCGCCGAGATTCGCTTCGCCTCGAGCGGCCCCGCGGTGACGCCGGGACAGGCGTGCGTCTTTTACCGCGGCGACGAAGTGCTCGGCGGCGGATTTATCGAACGCGCGATCTCGCGAGAGCAAGCGATCTGACGATGGCAACTCGCTTCGCAATCGCCACCCTCGGGTGCAAGGTCAATCAGTACGATTCGGCGATTATTGAGTCGCGCCTCAGCGCGCGCGGGATGGAACGCCGCGAGTTCACCGATCAGGCCGACGTTTATATCGTCAACACCTGCACCATCACCGATCGCGCCGACGCCGAGAGCCTGCGAATCGCGCGGCGCGCGCGGCGGCTCAATCCGAACGCGCGCATCGTGATGACCGGATGCCTGGCGCAGGCGAGCCCCGACGTTCTGGCCAAAGCGCGCGAGGTCGACGCGGTCGTCGGACTCGGCAGGCTCGACGACCTCGAACGCGCAGTGGCTTCGGGAGCCGGTGAGCGCGTGATGGTCACGAACCTGCGCAAAGAGAAGGCGGCGATCGAGCTGGCCGCGGTTACGCTGGACGGTCGTACGCGCGCGTTTCTGAAATTGCAGGAGGGATGCGATCAGTTCTGCACCTTCTGTATCGTGCCGTTTTCGCGCGGCAGCTCGCGCAGTGTCGATCCGCGTCGCGTGATTGCGGCACTCGACGATCTTCATGCGCGCGGCTTCAAGGAAGTCGTTCTGACCGGGGTGCATCTGGGGGGGTACGGCAAGGACCTCGAGCCAGTGGTCGAGCTGGCCGACCTGCTCGAGATGGTTGCCGAGCGATGCCCGCTCGACCGCGTGCGGATCAGCTCACTCGATCCCGAAGAGTTGAGCGACCGGATCGTGGAGATAATTTCGCGCAGCGACAAATTCTGTCCGCATCTGCATTTGCCGTTGCAGTCCGGCGACGACGAGACGCTGTCGCGGATGCGCCGTCGTTACGCGCGCGATCATTTTCGCGATCGCGTCGAGTGCGTGCTGCGCGCATGGCCGGACGCGGCGATCGGCACCGATCTGATCGTGGGCTTTCCGGGCGAGACCGGCGCGCAATTCGAGTCGTACTTCAACTTTGTCGAATCGATGCCGCTTGCGTACTTTCACGTTTTTCCGTATTCGGTGCGGGCGGGGACCACGGCGGCGAAGTTTTCCGGGCGGGTGAGACCGGCGGAGATCAAGCGGCGCGCCGCGATGATGCGCGAACTGGGCGATCGCAAGCGGGTCGAATTCGCCCGGCGCTTCGTCGGAACAAAACTTAAGGTATTACTTGAAGAGCGCGGAGCGGACGGCATGTTGCGAGGATACAGCCGCAATTATCTGCGCGTAGCGGCGCAGGGCCCCGACCAACTGACCAACCGCGAAGTCGAGGTGGAGGCGTCAACCGTTGAAGGCACCCAACTGGTTGGGGAGATTGTTCGGCCGTGGCCAGACGGAATGGCCTGCGGCACAGTCTCCTGAATATTCCGGCACCAAGCTCGAGCGTATCCTCGGCTACTCGTTCGCACGCGGGGAGCTGCTGGAAACCGCGCTGACGCATCCGAGCGCCGCGGTCGGCAGCGACGTCCATTACGAGCGGCTGGAGTTTCTTGGCGACGCGGTGCTCGATCTCGCGATCGCCGACCTGCTGATGCGGAAGTTTCCGACCGCGAAGGAAGGTCCGCTGTCCAAGCAGCGCGCGTCGATCGTGAACGCGCGCACCTTGGCGCTCAAGGCACAGGCGATTGAATTGAACGAGATGATGCGGCTGGGAAAAGGCGAAGAAAAAAGCGGCGGGCGCGAGAAGACCTCGATCCTGGCCGCGGTGTTCGAGGCGGTGATCGGCGCGATCTACACCGACGGCGGACTCGCGCCCGCGCAGCGGGTGGTCGAGCGGCTGTTTGAAAACGATATCGGCGGGCCGTCCACCGAGCGCGACTACAAAACCGAATTGCAGGAAATCGCGTACCGCCATTTTCATACTCAGCCGGTTTACGAACTGGTCAGCGCCGAAGGACCCGATCACGCCAAGCGCTTCACCACTCGAATCAGAATCGCGGGCCGCGACCTCGGCGTAGCCGAGGGTGGCAGCAAGAAGCAGAGTGAACAGGCCGCGGCGCGCCTCGCGCTCGATCGGATAGAAGAAGAGCGCGGTGTGAACAATGGATGAGCATCGCGCGGGTTTCGTCGCCGTCGCGGGCCGTACCAACGTCGGCAAATCGACGCTGGTGAACCGGCTGGTGGGGCACAAGGTCGCAATCGTCACGCCGCGTCCGCAAACCACCCGCCGGCGAATTCTTGGAATCCGCAGCGACGCCGACGCCCAGCTGCTGTTGATCGACACGCCTGGACTGCATGAGGCCAAGCAGCAACTCAACCAGCGCATGGTGCAGACCGCGCGCCGCGCGATCGCGGAAGGCGAAGTCATTCTGGCCGTAGTGGAAGCGGGCGATCATCTGAATCCGGGTGATCGCGCGGTGCTGATCGATATCCGCGCACTCAACCGTCCGACCGTCGTGGCGATCAACAAGGTCGATCGCGTCCCGCGCGCGCAATTGCTGCCACTGATCGAGCAAATCAACCAGGGATTTCCGGGAGCTGAGATTGTCCCGGTAAGCGCGCTGAGCGGCGAAAATATCGACGAGCTGCTGTCGACGCTCAAGCGCATGCTGCCCGCGAGCCCGGCGCTGATGTCGCCCGATGAGTACACCGATCAGACCGAGCGCATGCTCGCCGAGGAAATAGTCCGCGAGAAAATCTTTCTCAAGATGCGCCAGGAGATCCCGTTCTCGACCGCCGTCAAGGTCGAGAAATTCGAAGACGACGCGGAACGCAAGCTCAAGCGCATCGGCGCGACCGTGGTAGTCGATCGCGAGTCGCACAAGGGCATGCTGATCGGCGCGGGCGGCGGCACGCTCAAGGAGATCGGCACGGCGGCGCGCCTGGAGCTCGAGCAAATTCTCGGCGCGCGCGTCTTCCTGGAAATCGTCGTCAAAGTCGAGCGCGATTGGACTCGCGATCCACGCAAGCTCGCGGAGTTCGGGCTATGACCAATCCGCGCAAAGCAGCGGGCGCCGAGGCGCGGCGAATCGCGGCCGAAGGACTGCCGGCCGTGGTGCTGGTGGGACGCGCGAACGCGGGCAAGTCCACGCTGTTCAATCGAATCACGAAGGGCGGGCGCGCGATCATCAGCGCGATTCCTGGCACCACGCGCGATTTGAATTTCGCGCGCGCGAAGTACGGCGATCGCGAGTTCGTCGTGATCGATAGCGGCGGACTCGAGCTCGGCGGGCACGAGCGGATGACCGAGCGAATCGTTACCGAGGCGCTGGCCGCGGTAGGCGTCGCGGACGTCGTCGTGTTCATGCTCGACGGCAGAGGCGGCCTGAGCGAGGCTGACGCAGAGGCGCTCGCGCTGGTGCGCGAAACCGGATGCCCGCTGATCATGGCGGTCAACAAGATCGACCGGCCGGGCCAGGAGGGCGAAGCCTCCGAGTTCTACGCGCTCGGCGGCGACGAACTGTTTTTCATCTCGGCGGCGCACGGACGCGGAATCGACGAGCTGCTCGATCAAGTCGTCGCGCGGCTGCCCGAGCGCGAAGGCGCGGCTGCCGCATCACCTGATTTGAGACTCGCGCTGATCGGCCGGCCGAACGTCGGCAAGTCGTCGCTGCTCAATCGGCTATCGGGTTTCGACCGCGCGATCGTGGACGATACTCCCGGCACGACGCGCGATCCGGTGGATGTGCGGCTGACCTCGAACGGCCGCGACGTGCTGCTGATCGACACGGCCGGAATCCGCAGGCCACCTCGCGTCGAGGGTGAGCTCGAGCATCATTCTGTAGGTCGAGCGATCGAGACGATTCGCCGCGCCAACGTCGTGCTGCTGGTGATCGATGCGAGCGAGGGGATTACCGACCAGGACGCGCGGCTGGCGCGGCTGGTGGATACCAGCGATCGCGCGATGGTGCTCGTGTGCAACAAGTGGGACGTCGCGGCGAAGAGTGGGCGCAAGGTGGCGGCGTTCGCTCGCGACGCCCACGAGCGCTACCCGTTCCTCGAGTACGCGACGATGGTATTCACATCGGCGGTTACGGGTGACGGCGTCGATGGGATAATCCCGGCGGCAATTGCGGCGGGAGATTCGTGGCGCGCTGTCTTCCAGACTTCGCGGCTGAATCGCACGCTGGCCGAGGCTACGGCCGCGATGGATCCGCCGCAGGTCGATCGGCGGCGCTTGAACCTGATGTACGTGACGCAGGTCGGCAACGCGCCGCCACGCCTTCGATTTTTCACCAACGTCGAACGCGGCATCCCGGCGCATTACATCCGCTTCATCGAAACGCGATTTCGAAAAGCGCTGGGGCTGGTCGGTACGCCGCTGCGCCTGGATTTCCGGCGCACCGGCCGCTCGTGGGTCCAAGGCGCTCCGCCACGGCCAACGCGCGGCAAGCCTCGCAACCGCCCGGCGCCACGAACCAAACCGGCACGCGCGTAGACCGGACATTGTGGACCGTCGAACACGACGGCATTTCGTATGCCGCGCCGCGTCCGCTATATTTCAATATACAGTGATCCTGATTTTAGATTTCGGCAGCCAGTACACGCAGCTGATTGCGCGGCGCGTGCGCGAGGCCAACGTGTACTGCGAAATCCATCCGTTCAATTTCGCGCCCGAAAAAATCCGCGCGCTAAATCCGCGCGGGATAATTCTTTCCGGCGGACCGGCGAGCCTCTACGAGGACAACGCGCCGGACATCTCCGACCAGGTGCTGAATCTCGGCTGCCCGGTCCTCGGAATCTGCTACGGCCTGTACGTGATTGCGCAGCACATGGGTGCGCGCAGCGTGAGTTCGCGCAATCGCGAGTACGGTCCGGCAACCCTCGTGATCGACGGTGACGACGCACTGTTCGAGGGTCTCGGCGGGCGCGAGCATCGCGTGTGGATGAGTCATGGCGATCGGGTCGAGGCGATTCCCGGAGCGTTGTGCGCAATCGCGCATAGCGACAACTCGCCGTACGCGGCGTTCAAATCGCGCGACGGGCGCATGCGCGGAATCCAGTTTCACCCGGAGGTCGTGCACACGCCGTGCGGTACGCAAGTGTTGCGCAACTTCGTGCTGAAAATTTGCGGCGAGCGCGGCGATTGGACGATGGCGAATTTTGTCGAGACGAAACTCGCCGAGATTCGCAAGCAGGTCGGCCCAACCGACAAGGTGCTGATGGGCCTGTCGGGCGGGGTCGATTCTTCGGTGGCCGCCGCGCTGATCCATCGCGCGATCGGCTCGCGGCTTCATTGCGTGTTCGTCGACACTGGATTGCTGCGTGCCGGCGAGCGCGAGCGGATGGAAAATACCTTCGCCGGCCAACTTGGAATCGATCTCAAGGTGACGGACGCGTCCGATCTTTTTCTGTCGCGCCTGGCGGGCGTGATCGACCCCGAGCAAAAGCGCCGCATCATCGGCCATACCTTCATCGACGTTTTCGAATCTGAGGAAGTAGTCAAGGGCGCGAAATTTCTCGGCCAGGGCACGCTCTATCCCGACGTGATCGAGTCGGTGTCGTTCAAGGGCCCGTCGGCAGTTATCAAGAGTCATCACAATGTCGGCGGATTGCCGGAGCGGATGCGGCTGGAGCTGGTCGAGCCGCTGCGCGAGTTGTTCAAGGATGAAGTGCGTGAGGCGGGGCGGCAGCTCGGGCTGTCGCCGGAGGTCGTCGATCGCGAGCCGTTTCCAGGCCCCGGCCTGGCGGTGCGAATCGTCGGCGAGGTCACGCGCGATCGGCTCGATCTGTTGCGGCGCGCGGACGCGATCGTGATGGAAGAAACTGCGGCGGCGGGCTTTGGACTCAAATTGTGGCAGGCGTTCGCGGTGCTGCTGCCGCTCAAGACGGTCGGTGTGATGGGCGACGGGCGCAGCTACGAAAGTGTGATCGCGATTCGCGCGGTCGAGTCGATGGACGGGATGACGGCCGACTGGGCGCGGCTGGAGCCTGCGTTTCTCGCGCGGGTGTCGAGCAGAATCACCAACGAGGTCAAGGGCGTCAACCGCGTCGTTTACGACATCACGTCGAAGCCGCCGGCGACGATCGAGTGGGAGTGACGTGACAGTTCGCACGCGTTTCGCGCCGAGTCCCACCGGCTCGCTGCACATCGGCAACGTTCGCTCGGGCCTGTTCGCGTACCTGTACGCGCGACGCCACCACGGCCAGTTCATCTTGCGCATCGACGACACCGATCGCGAGCGCTCGACCACGCAGTCGCTCGAGGAAATTCTCGCGGATTTGAAATGGCTCGGGATGGAGTGGGACGAGGGCCCGCCCGACGAGACGTACTTCCAGACCAATCGCGTCGAGCGGCATCGCGAGGCCGCGCTGAAACTTCTGAGCGATCGCAAGGCGTACCCGTGCTACTGCTCGGCCGAAGAACTCGACGCCAAGCGCAAGCAGGCCGAGCGCGAGCATCGCAGGCCGGTTTACGATCGGAAATGCCGCGGGCTCGACTTCCCCGCGGACCTGCCGCTGCCGGATAAGTCCGCCGGGCGCAACTATACGATCCGTTTTGCGATGCCGTTGGACGGCGAGACGGTGGTCGATGATCTCGTGAAGGGCCGGATGGTCTTTCAGAACAGCGAGCTCGACGACTTCATCATCGTGCGCTCGGACGGATCGCCGATTTACAACTTCGCGAGCATCCTCGACGATGTCGACCTGCGCGTCACGCACATCGTTCGCGGCGACGATCACGTATCGAATACTCCGCGCCAGATGCAGATGGCGTATGCGCTCGGCTTCACGCCACCAGCCTTCGCACATTTACCGATGGTGCTGGGACCGGACGGATCGCCGCTATCAAAGCGCCACGGCGACACTTCGGTCGTCGCCTATCGCGAGAATGGATACTTCCCGGAGGCGATGCTGAACTACCTGGCGCGCCTTGGATGGTCGCACGGCGACCAGGAAATTTTCTCGAAAGACGAGCTGATCAACTATTTCGGCTTCGACGCGTGCGGAAAATCGGCCGGAGTCTTCAACCCCGAGAAACTGTTGTGGCTCAACTTTCATTACCTGAAAGAGCGCCCGCTGCCGAAGCTGGTCGCCGAAGCCAAGCCGTTCATCGCCAAACGCGGATGGCCGATCCCAGGCAACGACGCGTGGCTCGAAAAGGCCCTCGCGACACTGCACGAGCGCGCCAAGACGCTCGTCGAGCTGGTCGACTTCGCGTCGTTCTATTTGAAGGACGACATTGCGATCGAGCCGAAAGCGGCGGCGAAATTCCTGAAGCCGGAAATCGCCGAACCGCTGCGAGCGTTGTCCGCCGAGCTGGAGGCGCACGAAGGCGAGGTTTCCGAGGCGTCAGTGGAAGCGGTGTTCGTATCGGTTCTGGCGCGATTCAACCTCAAGCTCGGCCAGCTTGCGCAGCCGGTCCGCGTCGCGCTGACTGGCGGCACCGTCAGTCCGGGGATCTATGAAGTGATTGCGGTGCTCGGCAAGCGACGCACCGTCGATCGCCTGAACGCCGCCGTCCGCCTGATCGATCCGGCCGCCTGAATCACTTCGTACTCGTGGGCGGCAGCACGAGGATCTGCCCGTTCATCTCCGGTTGATGCACCGTGCAGTAGAAGTTGAAGATGCCGTCCTTGTGAAACGTGAATACATACGACGTCTTCGTGAGCGGCAGCAACTTCAGATGCATCAGGACGCTCGAGTCGGGCGCGGTCAGCATAAAATCGTGCTCGTCGTCGGATTGCAAATTCCAGAACGTGAGCGTCGTCGGCACGTCGCGGTGAACCGCGATGAAGGTGGGCGAGAACGCGTAAACCTCGCCGAATTTCGCGACCGTCTCCTTCGGCCCCGTCTCCTTGATCGCGACCGCTTCCGTCAGCACGATCACTTCCGCCTGCGCGGTGCCCGTCTTCGCAACAGACACGATCTTCGACCCGGCCGCATCTGGCAGATAAAAGTGCTTCTCCATCGGTGGCGCCGCCGCAGCATTCCCAACGCCAATCAACGCCGGCAATATTGCCAGCGCGGCGGCGGCCGGAACCCGACCCCGAATTGCGCGCGCCACTTCCCAGCTACGCATCCAAATAGTACCTTGATGGCATGAGTGTACTCGTACCATATGTAGTCGAGCAGACCGGCCGCGGCGAACGTTCCTACGACATCTACTCGCGCTTGCTGAAGGACCGGATCGTTTTCCTGGGCGGCACCGTGACCGACGATCTTGCCAACCTGGTCACCGCGCAACTCCTGTTCCTCGAGTCCGAGGATCCTGAGCGCGAAATTAATATGTACATCAATTCGCCCGGCGGCTCGGTCACCGCGGGCCTGGCCATATACGATACGATGCAATTCGTGAAGCCGCCCGTCTCGACGCTATGCGTGGGGCAGGCCGCCAGCATGGGATCGCTCTTGTTGGCCGCAGGAGCCAAGGGGCGCCGATACTCATTGCCGCACTCGCGAATCTTGATTCATCAAGTCTCCGGCGGCTTCGAAGGGCAGGCCAGCGATATCGAGATTCATGCGCGCGAGGCGTTGCGTCTCCGTGAAATCCTGAACGACATTCTTGCTCATCATACCGGCCAGAACGTCAAGAAGATCGAGAAGGATACCGACCGCGACAACTTCATGTCTGCGGCACAGGCGGTCGAGTACGGACTTATTGATGAAGTGATCTCGGGGCGGCCCGTCAAGGCCACGCCTTAGCCGATAAACGGGCCGCGCTCGCCCATGGACGCGCAACACATTCTCGAAAGCCCGGCAGTCGAAAAGACCGAACGGTTCCGAATTCGCGGCATGCACTGCGCGAATTGCGCCGACACGATTGAAAAGGCCGTCGCACCGATTCCCGGCGTCATCGACGCTCACGTAAATTTCGCCGCCGAGACGCTGACCGCCCATGTCAGCGACGAATTAGCCGCTGGTGTGATCGAGTCGAAGATCGCCGCCGTTGGCTACAAGGCGATCCCCGAGACCGGCGCGGTGAGCGCAGGCGAATCGGCGCTCGATCGCCTGGATGCGCGCCGCAACCTGGAGTGGGTAATCGCGAGTGCGATTGGCGCCGCCATCGTCATGTATCTGCAGGACGGCGAGAGCCTCGCCGCCCGCACGGCGACGTTGGTCGTTGCCAGCGCGCTGATGTTCACCGCCGGGCTGACCTTTTACCGCGGCGCGTGGATCGCCGCGCGCAATCGCACCGCGAACATGGACACCCTGGTCGCGCTCGGCATCAGCGCAGCCTACCTCTATTCGATCCTCACGACGTTCCCGGAAATCTTCTTCGCCGGCCCGCGATTCTTCGATACCGCTATCGAGCTGATCCTTTTTATTCGTTTCGGCAAATTCCTCGAGGCGCGCGCTCGGGGCCGCGCGATGGCGGCATTGCGCTCGTTGCTGACGCTCGTCCCCGACGTCGCGACCGTGATGCGCAATGGCACAGAGATCGTCGTGCCGGTTTCCGATTTGGCGGTCGGCGACGTCGTGCTGGTCAGGCCCGCTTCCAGGATTCCCGTTGACGGAGTTATCGTCACCGGCGCCAGCGCTATCGACGAGTCGATGCTAACGGGTGAGTCGATGCCGGTGGACAAGGCTGCGGGCGCAGAGGTCTCGGGCGGCACACTCAACACCAATGCCGCGATTACGGTGCGTGCGACGCGCGTTGGCTCTGAGACGGCGCTTGCGCAGATTGTGCGAATGGTCGCTGACGCGCAGGGTGACAAGGCTCCTATTCAGCGCGTTGCAGATGCGGTCGCGGCGCGGTTCGTGCCGACTGTGATAGTGATCGCGGTCCTGACCTTCGTCGCGTGGATCTGGCTAGGCCCGAGTCTGGTGATGGCGTTGACGGCGATGACCGCGGTGCTGGTGATCGCTTGTCCGTGCGCGCTGGGATTGGCGACGCCGACTGCGCTCATGGTCGGCAGCGGGCTCGGTTTGCGCGCGGGAATCTTGTTCAAGCGCGCGTCCGCGCTGGAACTGATCACGAGAATCCGCGTCATGCTGTTCGACAAGACCGGCACCCTGACCGCTGGCCGGCCGGAGCTCGAATCGATCCTCGCGCTCGAAGGCGACGAAAAGAGTGCGCTGTCCTTTGCCGCGATCGCCGCCGCTGGATCGATTCATCCACTGTCGCGAGCGGTCGTCTCAAGCGCGCAAGCGCGAAACCTCGCGCCGCAATCCGCTTCGGGAAACTCACGCGAAATGCCGGGGCGGGGCGTTACAGCCACGCATCAGGGAAAGCAGATTGCGCTGGGCAACGACCGGCTGATGACGGAAGTCGGCGCGACTCTCGATTCCCGCGCGCGCGACGAGGCCGCGCGCATTGCGGCCTCGGCGGCGACGCCGCTGTTCCTCGCGATCGATCGCAAGCTGACCGCGGTGCTCGCGTTCCGTGATCCCGTAAAGCCCGAGGCGCGTGGCGCGCTCGCGGCCCTTCACGACATGGGCATTCGCACCGTGATGATTTCCGGCGACAACGCCGAAGCCGCAAAAACGGTCGCCGCCCGGTTGGGAATCGACGAGTTCCATGCGCAACTGATGCCGGCCGACAAGATTGCGCTGGTCAAGCGCTACCAGGAGGCCGGCCAGTTCACGGCGATGGTCGGCGACGGAATCAACGACGCGCCCGCACTGGCAGCCGCGGATATCGGAATCGCGATCGGTTCCGGCACCGACGCCGCCCGGGAGACCGGCGACGTCGTGCTCACCCGCGACGACTTGTACGACATCGTGCGCGCGCTCGTGCTCGGCCGCCTGACGCTGAACAAGGTCAAGCAAAATCTTTTCTGGGCGTTTTTCTACAACGTCCTTGGGATTCCAATCGCGGCCGGCGTTTTGTATCCGTCGTTTGGAATCATGCTGAACCCCGCGCTGGCAGGACTTGCGATGGCGCTGTCGAGTGTCAGCGTCGTCAGCAACGCCCTGCTGCTCAATC
>Ga0209333_1001516_pt1 | contig 11218 bp, 8 predicted proteins | sample BlaSpr_A8_OM2_O3_FD_187982 | JGI IMG/M metagenome (GOLD analysis project Ga0209333, IMG submission 187982) | Forest soil microbial communities from Thunder Bay, Ontario, Canada - Black Spruce, Ontario site 2_A8_OM2_O3 (SPAdes) (version 2) | ecosystem: Environmental > Terrestrial > Soil > Boreal...
CACGCCATCGTCATGATCGGCGAAATCGGCGGCAACGCCGAAGAAGCCGCGGCCGATTACATCAAGAAGCACGTCAAGAAACCGGTGGTCGGATTTATTTGCGGGCAAACCGCGCCTCCGGGCCGGCGCATGGGCCACGCCGGCGCCATCATCAGCGGCGGCCACGGAACCGCGGCCGAAAAATACAAAGCGATGCGCGCGGCCGGCATTCACACCGTGCAGAGCCCTGCGGATATCGGCAGCACCCTCGCCAGCTATCTGCATAAATCGAAATCCAAGTCGTCCGGAAAGAAATCGGCGCCGGCGAAGCCGAAGAAGTCAGCGAAGAAATCAAAACGAAAGTAACTCACCATCTTTCGTCGCAAATTTATCTTAACCCCCAGGAGATTACCCGAATGGCTGTGGAAAGAACTCTCGCAATTATCAAGCCGGACGCCGTAGGCCGCGGCCTGACCGCGGACATCATCAGCCGCATTCATGCGGCAAAATTCCAAATTGTCGCGATCAAATCCTTGCGCCTTGGAAAAAAGCAGGCCGAAGGTTTCTACGCCGTTCATCGCGAACGCCCGTTCTTCGGCGAACTCACCGCCTTCATGAGCGCCGGTAAAGCCGTGGTCATGGTTCTCGAAGCGGAAAACGCCATCGCCAAATGGCGCGATACCATGGGCGCGACGGATCCTGCCAAAGCCGCTCACGGCACCATTCGCAAGGAACTCGGCGAAAGCATTCAATACAATTGCACCCACGGCTCGGATGCGGCGGAGACCGCCGCCGCCGAAATTAGCTATTTCTTTTCTGGCGCCGAACTGGCCTAAAAAACCAAGACCTGAAAACCTAAGCCCGGCACCGGAACTTCCGGTGCCGGGTTCTTTCCCCCGCGCTTGTTTTCCGCCCTGCTCCCTTCGCGCTCATCTGCCCACTTCAGGTAGAATGTCCGCATACCCGGACAAAAATGGATTCCGCGCGCGAACTCGGAAAACTGCTCGTGGTTTGTGGCCTGGTGTTGGCCGTCGCCGGCTGTTTCCTCGCCTTCTCCGGTAAATTGCCTTTTCGCCTGGGCCGCCTGCCCGGCGATATTTCATATAAAGGCGAGAATTCCAGTTTCTATTTTCCGATCGTCACCTGCATCCTGTTGAGCGCCGCGCTCACCCTGATCATGTGGATCGTGAATCATTTCCGCCGGTAAATCATGAGCCAAGCTTCGCTTTTCAATTTAATGCCCGAGCGTCGCACCTGGAAAGTCAGCGAGCTGACCACCCGCATCCGCGAGTTGCTCGAAGGCACTCTCCCGGACATTTCGGTCGAAGGCGAAGTCTCCAACTGCCGCGCTGCGCAATCCGGACATTATTACTTCACCCTGAAAGACGCGCGCGCCCAGATCCGCTGCGTCTGCTTCCGCGATCAGATGCGTGGAATCAAATGCAAACCGGAAGACGGTTTGCACATCACCGTCCGCGGTTCGCTCAGCGTTTACGACGCGCGGGGCGAATATCAGATTTACGTCACCCATATCGACCCGGTCGGCCTCGGCGCGCTGCAGCTCGCCTTCGAGCAGCTCAAAAAACGCCTGCTCGAAGAAGGCCTTTTCGCTCCGGCCCGCAAAAAACCGCTGCCGGTTTTGCCGCGCTGCATCGGCGTGGTCACCTCGCCGACTGGCGCCGCCATTCGCGACATCCTGCGCGTGCTGCAGCGCAGATTCCCCAACGCCCAAGTCAGCCTGTTTCCGGTGAAGGTCCAAGGCGCGGGCTCGGCGGTGGAAATCGTGCAAGCCCTGCGGTATTTCAACCGCGTCAAAACCATCGACGTGTTGATTCTGGCCCGCGGCGGAGGCTCGCTCGAAGATTTGTGGACTTTCAACGAAGAGACGGTTGCGCGCGCGATTTCCGAATCCGTAATTCCGATCATCACCGGCATCGGCCACGAAACCGATTTCACCATCGCCGATTTTGTGTCCGACCTGCGTGCGCCTACGCCGTCGGCCGCCGCCGAAATCGTGGTGCGCTCACGCGACGAATTCGAGCGGCACATTGCCGAACACGCCCGGCGCATCGCGCAGCAGATGCGCTTTCATCTCTCCCAGTGGAAGCATCACGTCCGCGACCTGCAGACCCACCGAGGCTTCCGCCGGCTGGATTTTCTGCTGCGTGGCCGTCGCCAGCTGCTCGACGAATATTCCAATTCACTCACCATCGGTTTGCGACTGCGCCTCGCCATGGCCCGCCAACGGGTCACCGCAGCGAACGCGCACATTGCCTCGTTCGACCTGCGCGGACGCGCCGCCGTCCTGCGCCGCCACATCGACCTGCAACGAGGCAACCTGCGCACCGCGCTCGATCGCGTAGTCACCCGCAAACATCGCGCGTTGAACCTGGCGCAAATGCGCTTCGCCGCGCTCGACCTCCGCGCCCGCGTCGCGGCCTTCCGCCACATTTGGGAGCGCGACGCAAATGATATGCAGGTGCGCTTCGACCGGGTACTGGTGGCGAAACGGCGCCGCCTGGAATCGGCGATGATGCAACTGGAAGAGCGCAGCCCGTTTCGCATCCTCGAACGCGGCTACTCGATCGCGTACGATTCGGCGGGGAAAGTTTTGCGTTCCGCCGACCAAGTCGCCCTCGGCGACGACATCTCGCTGCGCCTCGCGCGCGGCGAACTCGCCGCAAAAGTTCTCCGCAAAAACCAAAATAAATAAGCTCGTCGCGCCAGCTCGAAAGCCGATCAAGAAACCTTCACGAGAACTCGTTGGTGTTTCAGTCTTCGTCGTCGACCGAGCCGCCGGCGACTTTCAGCACGGCCAGGAAGGCTTCCTGGGGGATGTCGACGCGGCCGACGCGCTTCATGCGCTTCTTTCCTTCTTTTTGTTTTTCGAGCAGTTTGCGTTTGCGGCTGATATCTCCGCCGTAGCATTTGGCGATCACGTTTTTGCGAATGGCGCTGATGGTTTCGCGGGAAATGACGCGACTGCCGATGGCGGCTTGAATGGGAATTTCGAACATCTGCCGCGGAATTAATTTCCGCAGGCGCGTGACCAAATCGTGCCCGCGCTCGTAGGACTGATCGCGGTGGCAAATCACCGTCAGTGCGTCGACCGCCTCGCCCCCGACCAGCACGTCCAGCTTCACCAGGTCCGACTCGCGATAGCCGGACAAGTGATAATCGAGCGACGCGTATCCTCGCGACACGCTTTTCAGCCGGTCGTAAAAATCCAGCACGATTTCGTTCAGCGGCAATTCGTAAGTCAGCATGATGCGCGTCGGCGACAAATATTCGAACTTCTTCTGCACTCCGCGCTTCTCTTCGCACAGCTGCAACACGCCGCCGACCGATTCCTCCGACGTAATGATCATCGCGGTCAGAATCGGTTCTTCGATTTTCTGAATCGAGCTGGGCGGCGGAAACTTGGTGGGGTTGTCGACCTCCAGCACGTCGCCAGTGACCGTCGTGATCACAAACGCCACGCTCGGCGCGGTGGTGATCAGCCCAATGTTGAATTCGCGCTCCAGCCGCTCCTGCACGATCTCCATGTGCAGCAAGCCCAAAAATCCGCAGCGAAACCCAAAACCCAGCGCCACCGAATTTTCCGGCTCGTAAAAAAACGCCGCGTCGTTCAGCTGCAATTTGCCCAGCGCATCGCGCAGCATTTCGTAGTCGCTGGCGTTCACCGGAAAAAGTCCGGCAAAGACCATCGGCTTGATGGCCTCGAAGCCCTCCAGCGGCGGCGCCGGATGCCCATCCTGCACGATCGTGTCGCCCACCCGCGCGTCGGCCACCCGCTTGATGTTGGCCACGATAAACCCCACGTCGCCCGCGGCCAGCTCCTGCAGCGCCACCGGCTTCGGCGTCAACACTCCCAGCGTTTCCACTTCGTACACTTCGTTGTTCGACGACAGCCGAATTTTCATGTTCGGCGTGATGCGCCCTTCCATCACCCGGGCCAGCACCACCGCCCCGCGGTAGGAATCGAACCACGAATCGAAAATCAGCGCGCGCAGCGGAGAATCCGCCGAACCTTTCGGCGCCGGCACCAGCCGCACTATCGCTTCCAGAACCTCTTCCACGCCCTGGCCGGATTTCGCGCTGATCGGCAGCGCATCGTCCGCCGGAATGGCCAGCACGCTTTCGATTTGCTCTTTGGCGAAATCGATCCGCGCCGCCGGCAAATCGATCTTGTTGATCACCGGAATAATTTCCAGGTTGTGCTTCGACGCCAGAAACGCGTTGGCCACGGTCTGCGCTTCCACGCCCTGGCTGGCGTCCACCACCAGCAGCGCGCCTTCGCAGGCCGAAAGGGCCCGCGAAACTTCGTAGGAAAAATCCACGTGCCCCGGCGTATCGATCAGGTTCAGCCGGTATTCGTGGCCGTCCCTGGCTGTGTAATGCAGCCGAATGCTCTTGGCCTTGATGGTGATGCCGCGCTCGCGCTCCAGGTCCATGGAGTCGAGCACCTGCGACTGCATCTCACGATGGCTCAGCGCGCCGGTCAGTTCCAGCAGGCGGTCGGCCAGCGTCGACTTGCCGTGGTCGATGTGCGCAATGATGCAGAAATTGCGGATGTACTGGGGATCCATGGCCTTTTTTCGGGCGGCGCGGCGCCACCAGCGGCCATGCCACCCCGCTTGGTGCGCGCCAACCACGCGTTTCAAACTTCCGAGTTTGCCATACATCGCCAAAAAATCGAAATTTGGCCGTCCGCCGGTAGTGACTCATTTTCAAATCGGCTCAAGGTTTTGGTACTTGGTGTGGCGATTTTATTGAGTCTTTGTCTTTGCAGGGGAGCTGCTTGCCAAGATACATTTACTTTCGCGAATCGGGCCGACGCGGGGGATGAAGTAAAATCGACCCAAGCCCCCAACTTTGCTTGGACTAACTTCCTCTTCGACCTTAATGAGTCCCCTAATCAGCTTCGCAGCCTCACACTCGTTCAAATCCCTACCGTTGAAAAATCTTGTGGCTGTTTCCGGGAAGCTAGAGGCAGCTTTCTGATGAGCGTAGCTGCGCTCGTTAGTTATTTCTCTAATAGCAGCACTTTCTCCGATGTAAGCTATGCCAGTTTTAGTCCAGCCGACACCATCAGAGTTTTGCAGGGTCAGAATAGGCCCGATGACCTCTTGTCTTCCCAATCTAGATAAATCTCCACGGTGTAGACCATTGGATGACCGTTCTGGTAACCGGCCACGAGGTACCGTACTACGACATTACAGACGTCAAGGGGGGAACCATTGCCCTTCACAATTTGGGCGTCCCTCTCAAATCCGTCGAATTCTTTGGCAGCTTCGCCCTTAAGAAGAAGGGCGAAGTCTTCCACGGATACCTCGTTGGGAAGATCAACACTGATTTTCTTAATCCAATCGAAGAAGTTGTATTCGGAGGTTTGCATAATCCCACTACTGGCAACCAAGATGCGCCCCCCTGCAATCAATTGGATTTTGGTGTCGATATTTTCTTCCCCAGTCACAATTCCAGATGCAACACTGATTCTTTTGGCGTCCGAACCGATAATGATTCCCTGCGACGTAATGACAGCAACAACAGTTGTGGAATAGACGGGTGCGGCGATAAGGAGGATGGTGAGCGTGATAGCTGTAATTTTCATTACACTGCGTTCTAGGCGGCGATACTAGCATATAGTGCATGTAGTGAAGGGCAATCGCGTACAGGTGATTCTCCAGCTTTTTGCTTGAACGCATTGGTTAGTCGCGTAAAACGGCGCATCTCCATGCGCATGGTCAGGTTCTGGCGCTCCACGAAGCTGGTAGAGACATTCGCGGGGTCAGGACGGCGTGATGCCCACCGTCTGCGTTCCAATGCAGACCCCGCAGATCCTTCGAATCACCCAGCGCAGCCACTCCTCCTCCGAACGCGCGTGTACACACCGCCTACGTCTCACTTTCTCTTCAACTTAACGAGTCCGTACTTCTACGAATATCCAACAAATTCCAATTGTGTTAGCGTGAGTCGGGGCACTTTTCAGCCCCGCCGCTTTTCGCGGCAGTCTATTAAGGAGGACGCCGTGCATCACGGCGCACCACAAGACGACCAGCCCCAGCGAAACCTTCAATCGTCGCCCGCCATCTCCCCAATCGCGTTTCTAATCGTCACTCTTGCGATCAAAAACCAACATATCTTCCGCAAAACAAAGGCCGCGCATGCTTTCTAATCGTTATTTTAAGAGGTGTTTTGGAAGAACCTCCTATCCTCGCCGCGGCGGACTGCCCAATTCCCCATTTTCAATTTTCGAATTTCTATTTTCCGCCACTTCTAATCGACAGTTCGCGCAATTAGAAATCACCTTCAACTGCCACAAAACAAAGGCCGCCCATGTTTTCTAATCGACAGTCTTTCCGGCGTGGGCCGCGCGCCTCTACCCGCCACCACCGATGCACGAATCGCTCTGGTCGGAGCGCTCGCACTCGCTTCGGAAGGGCGGGGTTTCAACCCCGCCGCGAGCCAGTAGGCTCAACTCTACAAAGTACCGGCTCAACGCGCCCACCATTCGGCGGCCTTTTCGCCGAGCCCTCTGACCGATTCGCCCAGGCCGACCCCGTTCGCCTTTTCCCGGTTTCAATTTTCGATTTTCCCTCTTCCGCCGTTGCATTTCTAATCCGCTACCAGCAATTAGAAATCAACGTAAACCACTCAAAACAAAGCACCGAGACAATTTCTAATCCGCAAAATCCACGGTATTTGGAAACCAAAAAAGGAGCGATCCCTCGTCGCAAAAAGCGCTCTGTCAGGATGACAACTGGAACCGAAGCAACGGCAAAAGCAAATCAAGGCTGCCCAGCTGAAGCTGGCCGCTTCCGACGCAACGACTCTCGACTGGCGTTCATACTGCCCGAAGCGCTTTGGGGTAGATTTGAAAGCGCAGGGTCAAAAGGCGCGCGCGGTTGCACAATATTATTATTCTCGCTGCTGCGGGGGATGGTGACGGGCAATGACTGAGGCACCCAAGATGTGGCCGGACCAGCGGATTGTGGAACTTTTCGGGATCGAGCTGCCGATTATTCAGGCGCCGATGGCGGGATCGACCGGGTCGGAAATGGTGCTGGCGGTGGCGGAGGCGGGAGGGTTGGGGTCGCTCCCTTGCGCGCTGCTGAGCGCGGAGCAAATCCGCGCGGAAGTGGAAACGATTCGGCGGCAGACCAAACGGCCGATCAATTTGAATTTCTTTTGCCACACGCCGCCGCGGGTGGACGCTGCGCGCGAAGCGGCGTGGAGACAGCGCCTACAGCGTTATTACGTCGAGCTGGGGCTCGATCCGAACGAGTCGGTGGCCGGCGCGAGCCGCGCGCCTTTCGACGAGCAGGCGTGCGAGCTGGTGGTCGAGCTGCGGCCGGAGGTGGTCAGTTTTCATTTTGGCCTGCCGGAGGAGAAGCTGCAGCGCCGAGTCCGCGATGCGGGGATGAAGATTATTGCGTCGGCCACTTCGGTGGATGAGGCGCGTTGGCTGGAGGATCGCGGATGCGACGCGATTATCGCGCAGGGGTATGAAGCTGGCGGGCACCGAGGCAATTTTCTGAGTGACGATATTTCGACGCAGGCCGGGACCATGGCGCTGGTGCCGCAGGTGGTCGACGCGGTGAAAGTGCCAGTGATCGCGGCGGGTGGTATCGCCGATGCGCGCGGAATTGTGGCGGCGTTTGCGCTGGAGGCCGCGGCGGTGCAGCTGGGGACCGCGTATTTGTTTTGCCCGGAGGCCAAGATCAGTGCGGCGTATCGGGCGGCGTTGCGGAAGGCTCAGGACAATCAAACCGCGCTGACGAATGTTTTTACGGGGCGGCCGGCGCGATGGCCCCGCTGCGGGCGAAATGCGCGACGACTGGGTCGAATGATTTCACTGCTTACTGGGCCGGACAGGCCGCGCAGCTGGCGCGCGAGCTTCCGGCGGGGGAGCTGACGCAGCAACTCGCGATGGAAACGCTGGAGAGGCTTGGCGCGCTGTGAGGCGACCAGGATTTTTGCGGAAATGGCGAAGCGACGGCGAAAATTTCTGAGCCGGCTCATGAAACGTACCAGGTTCACCCTATGTAAATCTGACTAACATTATTGGATACTTGGAAAGGAATGAAACGTTGCTGAAATTCGACGTGATGAGTTGATACGGCGAATTCCTAAATGTACCAAAGTTTTGCACATGTCTTGGAGGATGTAACCTAGTTTCATTAGGGGAATTGTGGACCCTGACGTGCACTGGAGTCTTGGGGTAATACCGAAGTTCGGAGAGGGCGATGCGGAAAACATTCTTTATTGCGGCGGCAATGTTATTTCTGACCTGCACTGCGGCGTTTGCGGATAGCGTGACCTATACGGTGAGCGGGGCGGGCAAGAAGTTCGATCTGTCATTTACGGAGCCCAGCACTTTGAATTCGCTGGACACGTTCGCGCCGCTGACCATAACGGCGACGGGGAAAACGATCGGGGACGCCGAAATTACGTTCTTTGATGACAGTGACTCGGACGGCGGCCTCTTCGACGTAACCTTCACCAACAAGAAGGGCGTCACGAAGATAATCAGTTTCATTGGCCCGCAGTTGTTCTCTGGCGATGGGCCGTTCGTGCTGTCGACCGGGGTATTTACGATTGGCGGTGGGGCGATCTTCAAGAACGGCAACCCCGGGAAATCTTTCCTGGGCGGGGATGCCACGGTAACCGGAACGTCGACGTCGATGCCGGAGCCGGCAAGTTTGCTGATGCTGGGCTTGGGGCTGGCGGGAGTGCTGGGATTGCGCAAGAAGCAGGTGGCCTAGTTTTTCAGCAAGACGAAGCGCTTGGGAAGATGGATCGACGGCCGCGAGGATCTCGCGGCCGTTTTTTTTTTGGCGCATCGCAGCAATTCGCTATTCGTAGCGCAGGGCGGTGATGGGGTCGACCTGGATGGCGCGTCTCGCGGGGATGATGCAGGCGGCACCGGCCACGGCGAGCAGGAACGCGGCGACGCATATAAAGGTTAGCGGGTCGTGGGGGCTGACGCCGAAAAGCAGGGTCGACATGAATTGGGTGAGGACGGCGGCGCCGGCTAGTCCGATCACGACTCCGGCGGCGGCGAGGCGAGCGGCTTCGCTGAAGGTGAGGCGGAGGATGTCCGCGCGTTGAGCGCCGACGGCGAGGCGGATGCCGAATTCCTGGGTGCGTTGCGTGACGGAGTAGGAGACGACGCCGAATACTCCGATCGCGGCGAGAGCCAGGGAGATGGCGGCGAAAATCGCGAGCAGGGTGAGATTGAATTTCTGCGGCGCGGTGGAAAGGGAAATGACCGCGTCCATGGTGCGGACGTCGGTGGGCGGCAGAGATTTGTCGAGGGCCCAGATTTGCTGCTTGGCGGCGGCGATGACGTCGGCGGCATCGCGCGGACTGCGGAGGACGAGGGTCATCCAGCGTTTCCAGGATTCATTATTCTGGGAATAGAGATCGTAGACGGCGGGCCTTTCGGGTTGGTCGAGGCCGAAATGTTTGACGTCACCGGCTACGCCGATAATGGTTTTCCAGTTGGGAGGATCGTCGTGGGCCCAGCCGATGCGCTGGCCGACGGGATTTTGGTGGGGGAAAAACCGGCGGGCGAAAGTCTGGTTGACGATGGCGACGGTGGGTGAATCAACGCGATCGTTGGAATTGAAGGCGCGGCCCTGCAGGATGGGGACGCCCATGATCTGGAAATAATCGCCGAGGACGGAGCGGGCGTCGGAATCGGGTTCGTCACCGGGTTTGATGGAGGGTCGCGATTCGATGGCGAGATCGTGCGAGACGGTTTCGCCGCTCATGGGCAGTTCGCTGATCATGGCAGCCTGCACGGCGGGAAGCGCGTTGAGCGAATTGAGCAGCGCGGTGCGGAATTGGAGCTGGGGCGGAATTTTTTCGTAGCGGGTGGCGGGAAGCTCGACGCGCATGGTCACGATATTTTCGGGTGCGACGCCGGGCGGAACCGACGCGAGGCGGGCGAAGCTGCGAAGCAGCAGACCGGCGCTGATCAGCAAGACGATGGCGAGCGAAAGTTCGGTGACGACGAGCAGGCGGCGGAGACGAAGGCTGGCGGTGCCGCCGGCGCCGGTGCGGCCGGCTTCTTTCAGGCCGGAATTGATGTCGAGACGCGAGGCGTGAATGGCGGGAATCAGGCCGAAGACGATTCCGGTGAACAGCGAAATGAAAAAGGTGAAGGCGAGGACGCGAGCGTCGATGTGCGTGGTGGCGAGACGCGGAAGATTATCGGGCTTGAACCAGAGCAAAAGCTTGATGCCCCAATTGCCGAGCAGCAGTCCGGCGGCGCCACCGAGAAGCGAAAGCAGCAGGCTTTCGGCGAGCATCTGACGGACCAGACGGAAGGTTCCGGCACCCAGGCTGGAACGAATTACGATTTCGCGGCGGCGCGCGGCGGCGCGGGCCAGCAGCAGGCTGGCGAAATTCACGCAGGAAATCACCAGGACCAAACCTACGGCGGAAAGCAAAAGCAGAAGAGTCGGACGGGAGTCGCCGACGATGCTTTGGAGCAGAGGAATGAGGCGGTGGACGCGGCCGGCGTCATGTTCAGGATATTGCTGACCAAGGGCGGCGTCGATTCCGGCCATTTCGGATTGGGCTTGGGCGAGGCTGACGCCGGGCTTGAGCCGCATGTAGGTGATCATGAAATGAACGCCGCGTTCGCGCGCGGCGGCGGGGTAGACCACGCGCAGCGAGGCGTAGACGTCCGCCGGTTTGCCTTGCAGCCAAAAATCCGCGGGCATGACTCCGATAATTTGGTAGAGATTGCCGCTCAGCGGGATGAATTTGCCGATGGCGGCGGGATCGCCGGCGAAATGCTGGGCCCAAAACGCGTGGCTGAGCAGCACGACACGCGCGCTGCCGTATTGATCTTCGCCGGAAGAGATCAGGCGTCCGAGGAGCGGATGCGCGCCGAGCGTGGGGAAAAGTTGCGAGTCGGAAAGTATGGCGTGAATCTGGATGGGATCGGATTCGCCGGTGTAGTCGAGGCTTTGCGTGGCGTTGGCGCCGATCGATTCGAAGGATTGGGCGCGGGCGCGGATATCTTCGAGGTCCGGAAGCGATTGATTGGAATTGGTGGTGACCAGATTTTCCGGCGCGGCGTAGGGCAGCGGGCGAAGCAGGACGGAATTGACGACGGTGAAGATGGCGGTGTTGGCGCCGATGCCGAGAGCGAGAGTGAGGATGACGACGGCAGCGAAGCCCGGATTTTTGCGGAGCGAGCGGAAGGCAAAGCGGAAATCTT
>Ga0209333_1001517_pt1 | contig 11213 bp, 11 predicted proteins | sample BlaSpr_A8_OM2_O3_FD_187982 | JGI IMG/M metagenome (GOLD analysis project Ga0209333, IMG submission 187982) | Forest soil microbial communities from Thunder Bay, Ontario, Canada - Black Spruce, Ontario site 2_A8_OM2_O3 (SPAdes) (version 2) | ecosystem: Environmental > Terrestrial > Soil > Boreal...
CGATCTGGTGGCGCTGTGCCAGTTCCTGCCCGGCCCGTCCTCGACCGAATTCGGCATTGCCGTGGGCCTGATTCGCGCCGGGTTGCTAGGCGCGCTCGCCGCCTGGATCGGCTTCACCTTGCCGTCAGCGCTGCTCATGGCCGGTTTCGGCTATGGCATGGCGAGCCTGAGTGATCTCGCGCATGCCGCCTGGCTGCATGGCTTGAAGCTGGTCGCCTTGGCGGTGGTGGCGCAGGCGGTGTGGGCGATGGCGCGCTCGCTCGCGCCCGACGCGCAACGCGCTTTGCTGGCGCTGGCGGCGGCGATCTTGGTTTTGGCGGTGCCGTCGATCTGGGGCCAGTTGGGCGCGATCGGCCTGGGCGCGCTGATCGGCTGGCGTTTCCTGCCGGGCGAGCGGCGCCACGCGGCCAAGCCGCTCACGCCGCCGGTGTCGCGCGGTGTATCGCTGGGTGCGTTGGTTCTGTTCTTCGCGCTGCTCGCGCTCTTGCCGCTGGCGGCGTCGCAGGGCGGCAATGCGTGGAAGCTGTTCGACGGCTTCTACCGCGCGGGCTCGCTGGTGTTCGGCGGCGGCCATGTGCTGTTGCCGCTGTTGGACGCGGTGGTGGTGCCGAAGGGCTGGGTCGGGCAAGACGCTTTTCTCGCCGGCTACGGCGCGGCCCAGGCGCTGCCCGGACCGCTCTTCACCTTCGCGGCCTATCTCGGCATGGCGATGGGACCCGCGCCCGGCGGCTGGCCGGCGGCGTGTCTCGCGCTCGTCGCCATCTTCCTGCCGGGCTTTCTCCTGGTGGTGGGATCGCTGCCGTTCTGGAGCGAGCTGCGCGCCAACGCCGCCGCGCAATCGGCGCTCAAGGGCGTCAACGCCGCGGTGGTCGGGCTGTTGCTGGCGGCGCTCTACAACCCGATCTTCGTCAATGCCGTGTTCGGCGCCGGCGACTTCGCCTTCGCGCTGGCGGCCTTCGCGTTGCTGCAATTCGCGCGCGTGCCGCCCTGGGCGGTGGTGATGCTGGGCGCGCTCGCCGCCGAAGGCCTCGCGCGCCTGACATGAAATTCCTGCCCGAAGGTGTTTCGCGCGAAACGGTCACGCTCTATTGGGGCAGGGGCCTGCGCGCCTTCGGCGATGGCTTCGCCAGCCTATTGTTGCCGGCCTATCTCGGCGCGTTGGGCTTCGATGCCTTTTCCATCGGCCTGGTCACGACCACGACACTGCTGGGCTCGGCGGCGTTCACGCTCGGCGTCGGATTGACCGCGCACCGCTTCGGCAACCGCGTGCTGCTGGTCGCGGCGACGCTGCTGATGATCGGCACCGGGCTGGGATTCGTGTTCGAGACTCGCTTCTGGCCGCTGCTGGCGATCGCCTTCGTCGGCACGCTCAACCCTTCGACCAGCGACGTCAGCATCTTCCTGCCGCTGGAACAGGCGCTGCTGAGCGACAGCGCGCCGAATCGAAACCGCACCGCGGTCTTCGCCGGCTACAGCCTAATCGGATCCCTGGTGGGCGCGCTCGGTTCGCTGGCGGCGGGCCTGCCCGAATTGCTGCGCGCCGCGTGGCCGGTCGGAACAATCGCCGCGCTGCAGGCGATGTTCGCGCTCTACGCCGCGCTGGGCTTGGCCTCCTTTCTTCTCTACCGCCGCTTGCCGCGCCATAAAGACGCGCCCCTGGAGCATCGCGCCACGCCGCTCGGGCCGTCGCGGGGTATCGTCTATTCGCTCGCCGCGCTGTTCAGCCTCGACGCCTTCGGCGGCGGGCTGGTGGTGCAGAGCATGCTGGCGTTGTGGCTGTTCCAGCGTTTCGGCCTGTCGCTGGCCGCGGCCGGGACGATCTTCTTCTGGAGCGGGTTGATCTCCTCGATATCGTTCCTGGCCGCGCCGCGCATCGCCCGGCGCATCGGCCTCATCAACACCATGGTGTTCACGCATTTCCCGTCGAATCTGTGCCTGCTGGCGCTGCCTTTTGCTCCCAACCTAGGGATCGCGGTGGCGCTGTGGTTCCTGCGCTGCTCGCTGTCGCAGATGGACGTGCCGGCGCGCAGCTCCTACGTCATGGCGGTGGTGACGCCGCCCGAGCGCGCCGCCGCCGCCAGCGTCACGGCCTTGCCGCGCAGCCTGGCGGCGGCGCTGGCGCCGATCCTTGCCGGATGGATGTTGAGTCTTTCGCCCTTCGGCTGGCCGGTCTTTCTCGCCGGCGCGCTCAAGGGAAGCTACGACCTGCTGCTACTGACAATGTTCCGCCGTCACAAGCCGCCGGAGGAACAAATTTAAGGCCACAACACCGCCGGCGGCAGCGACATCAGGATCGCCTCGACATTGCCGCCGGTCTTGAGGCCGAACAACGTGCCGCGGTCGTAGAGCAGGTTGAACTCGACATAGCGGCCGCGCTTCACCAATTGCTCGTGGCGCTGCTCCGGGGTCCAGGGACGCAGCATGTTGCGGCGGACGATGCGCGGATATATCCGCGAGAACGCCTCGCCCACGCCGCGGGTGAAGGCGAAATCGTCGTCCCATTGGCCGCTGTTGAAATCGTCGAAAAAGATGCCGCCGACGCCGCGACTCTCGTTCCGGTGTTTCAGGAAGAAATATTCGTCGCACCATTGCTTGAAGCGCGGGTAATAGCCGGGATCGTGCGCCGCGCAGGCCGCTTCGAGCGCGGCGTGAAAATCCTTGGTGTCGGCGGCTTCGGGGAATATCGGAGTCAGATCGGCGCCGCCGCCGAACCACCATTGGGTGGTGCGCAGATGCCGCGTGTTCATGTGCGCGGCCGGCACCAGCGGCGAGCGCGGATGCGCGACCAGCGAAATTCCGCTCGCCCAGAAGCGCGGATCCTGCGCCGCGCCGGGAATCTGGCCGCGGAACTCGGGCGAGAACTCGCCCCACACCGTCGAGACGTTGACGCCGACCTTCTCGAACACGCCGCCATGCATGAGCGCGATTTCGCCGCCGCCGCCGCCCTCGCGAGTCCAGCTTTTGCGCTCGAAGCGTCCCGCCGCGCCGTCGGCGGGCCGCGCCGCGGCGTATTCGTCCTCGATGCTCTCGAACACGGCGCAGATGCGGTCGCGCAACTCGGCGAACCAGGCCACGGCCGATTTCTTCTGCGCCTCCGCCGTTTCCGCTTCGCTCATGCCTCGTCCTTCGGCAACAGTCCGGTCTGGCGTAGCGCCTCGCCCAGCGCCAGCGCCGCCGCCAGCGCGACATTGAACGAGCGCAGCCCCGGACGCATCGGGATCCGCACGCGCTCGTCGGCGGATGCCGCCACCTCCGGCGGCACGCCCGCCGATTCGCGGCCCAGCAGCAGCGTGTCCGTCGCCGCGAAAGCGAAGCGATGATAGGGGAGACGCGCCTTGGTCGAAAGCAGCACCAGCCTTCCGCCGCGCGGCGCCTGGATATAGGCGTCCCAGGAGATGTGGCGGCGGATCTCGGCCTGGGCCAGGTAATCCATCGCCGCGCGTTTCAGGCGCCGGTCGTCGAGCACGAATCCGCAGGGCTCGATGATGTCCACCGCCACGCCCAGGCACGCGGCGAGGCGCAGAATCGATCCGGCGTTTTGCGGGATGTCGGGCTGGTAGAGGGCGAGGCGCATGGTGGAGAACCTTGTGGATAGATTCGCCCCGTGTCCAGCACGCGGCGCGCGTGCGGCGCGGGCCCTGGATTTTGGCCCGCGATGCGGCAGGATGTCGCATAGAAGTGTTCGTTCAACCGTATAGCTTCGCGGCCAACCCTTTAAGACGGGGCGGGGAAAAGGGAGCTTCATGGCGGAATCGGTGCAATCGCAACCGGCCGGCGCGCATGCCGAAGAAGGCACGCGGCGCGATTTCCTGGTGATCGCGGCCAATGCGCTGATGGGCGTGGGCGCGGCCTGCGTCGCGTGGCCGCTCATCAAGAGCATGAATCCGGCGCAGGACGTGTTGGCCGCCGGCGCGCCGGTCGACATCGACATCTCCAGCGTCCAGCCCGGCCAGCAGATCGTGGTGCTGTGGCGCTCGCGTCCGATCTTCATCGTCCGCCGCCCGCCCGACATGTTGACCAAGCTGCAAAGCGACGCCGACCGCAGCCTGTTGCGTGATCCCGATTCCGAGGTGGTGCAGCAGCCACCCTACGCCAAGAACCAATACCGCTCGGTCAAGCCGGACGTCCTGGTGCTGGTCGGCATCTGCACGCATCTCGGCTGCATCCCGAATTTCGTGCCCGCCGCCGGCGGCAGCCTCGGCGATAACTGGCCGGGCGGCTATTTCTGCCCGTGCCACGGCTCGCGCTACGATCTCGCCGGCCGCGTCTTCAGCGGCGTGCCCGCTCCCTACAATCTCCCGGTGCCGCCCTATCACTTCGTCAGCGACACGGTGGTGCGCATCGGCGAAAACCCGCCCGACTCCACCTTCGATTTCGCCTCGATCGAACAGATCTAGGACGGCGCGATCATGGCCTTGCCGCAGAACAAAATCGTGCGCTGGATCGACCACCGCCTGCCGGTGTTCAGTTTCCTCGACCACGAACTCAACCAGTATCCGACGCCCAAGAACCTGAACTACTGGTGGAACTTCGGTTCGCTCGCCGGGATCATGCTGATGATCATGATCGTCACCGGCATCTTCCTCGCCATGCAGTACACGCCGCATGTCGATTACGCCTTCGATTCGGTCGAGCGCATCATGCGCGACGTGAATTACGGCTGGCTGATGCGCTACATCCACATGAACGGCGCGTCGTTCTTCTTCATCATCACTTACATCCACATCTTCCGCGGACTCTATTACGGCTCCTACAAGACGCCGCGCGAGCTGCTGTGGATGCTGGGGGTGGTCATCCTGCTGCTGATGATGGCGACGGCGTTCATGGGCTATGTGCTGCCTTGGGGCCAGATGAGCTTCTGGGGCGCCACCGTCATCACCAATCTGTTCTCGGCCTTTCCCGGAATCGGCAACGGCATCGTCACCTGGCTGTGGGGCGGCTTCGCGGTCGGCAACCCGACCCTGAACCGCTTTTACTCGCTCCACTACCTGCTGCCCTTCGTCATCGTCGGCGTGGTGGGCCTGCATCTGGTGGCGCTGCACCAGCACGGCTCGAACAATCCCTTGGGCATCGACCGCAAGGGGCCGCAGGATTCGATCCCCTTCCATCCCTATTACACCATCAAGGACATGTTCGGGCTGGGCGTGTTCCTGATCGTGTTCGCGCTGGCCGTGTTCTATTTCCCGAATCTGCTCAGCGATCCGCAGAACTACATCCCCGCCAACCCGATGCAGACCCCGCCCGAGATCGTGCCCGAATGGTACTTCCTGCCGTTCTACGCCATCCTGCGCTCGATCCCGTCGAAGCTGATCGGCGTCTGCGCCATGTTCGGCTCGATCCTGGTGCTGTTCATCGTGCCCTGGCTCGACACCTCGAAGGTGCGTTCGGCCTATTTCCGCCCGATCTATAAATGGGTGTTCTGGCTCTTGGTGATTGATTGCTTCGTGCTCGGCTGGGTGGGCGCGCACCGGCCGGAAGGCTGGTTCGTCGTCATCGGACGCATCGGCACCATCTACTACTATCTCCACTTCCTCATCCTGCTGCCCTTCATCGGCTGGTTCGAACAGCCGTTGCCGCTGCCGCCCAGCATCTCGAGCCCGGTGCTGAAGAAAAAGGGCGGCGGGCGCGTGGCCCGCGCCGCCGCCGCGCGGGAGAAGCCATGACGCGGCGTTTGCTGATGCCGGCGCTGGTCGGATCTGCGTTGTTGGCCGCTTCCTCGGGCGCCTGGGCCCAGGAGGCGGACAATCCGCCCCTGCCCAAGATCGATTGGTCCTTCACCGGGCCGTTCGGCACCTTCGATCGCGCTTCGTTGCAGCGCGGATTCCAGGTCTATAACGAGGTCTGCTCGGCCTGCCATTCGATGAACCTGATGTCGTATCGCGACCTCGAAGGCCCCGCCGCACTCGGCTATAGCGAGGACGAGGTCAAGGCGATCGCGGCGACCAAGCAGGTGACCGACGGGCCCAACGACCAGGGCGAGATGTTTCAGCGCCCGGGCCGGCCGGCGGATCGTTTCGTCGCGCCCTTCGCCAACGAAAAGGCGGCGCGCGCGGCCAATGGCGGCGCGCTGCCGCCCGATCTCTCGGTCATCATCAAGGCGCGCGACGGCGGTCCCGATTACGTCCATGACATCCTCACCGGGTTCCGCGACCCGCCTGCGGGCTTTTCCATGGCCCAGGGCATGAATTACGACGTGTATTTCCCCGGCCACCAGATCGCCATGCCGCCGCCCTTGACCGACAACCGCGTCACCTTCGCCGACGGCACGCCGGCGACGATCGACCAGGAGGCCCGCGACGTGGCGACCTTCCTCACCTGGGCTTCGGAGCCGACCATGGAAGAGCGCAAGCGCACCGGCGCCAAGGTGATCATCTTCCTGCTGGTGATGACCGGCGTGCTCTACGGCGCCAAGCGCCGCGTCTGGTCTGATCTCCACGACAAGGACAACCACGGCGACTAGCCTTGCCGCCGTCTCGCCGATTCCTGTTGCCGGTTGCGGGTTGCGCTGGTTGACTGGCGCCCGCAGCGGGGGAAGAACGGCGTGGTTTCGCGCATCATCGGCATCATCGGCGGCAGCGGCCTCTATCAGATCGAGGGGTTGACGGAGGTCGCCTGGAAGCGCGTCGAATCGCCCTTCGGGCGCGCCTCGGACGAGCTGTGCTTCGGCAAGCTCGGCGGAACGCAAATCGTGTTCCTGCCGCGCCACGGCCGCGGCCACGTCATCCCGCCGAGCGAGATCAATTTCCGCGCCAATATCGACGCCTTGAAGCGCGCCGGCGTCACCGACATCGTCTCGCTCTCCGCCGTGGGCTCGTTCCGTCCGGAGTTGACGCCCGGCACCTTCGTGCTGGTCGACCAGTTCATCGACCGCAGCTTCGCCCGCGCCAAAAGCTTCTTCGGCACCGGTTGCGTCGCCCATGTGTCGATGGCGCATCCGGTGTGCGGGCGGCTTTCCCACCACCTCGCCAAGGCGGGCGAGGGGGCGGGCATCGCCGTCGAGCGCCGCGGCACCTATCTGGTGATGGAAGGCCCGCAATTCTCGACCCTGGCCGAGAGCAATCTCTACCGCCACTGGAATTGCGACGTCATCGGCATGACCAACATGCCCGAGGCCAAGCTCGCCCGCGAAGCCGAGATCTGCTACGCCACCGTCGCCATGGTCACCGATTACGATTGCTGGCATCCCGACCACGACCACGTCACGGTCGAGATGATCGTCAAGGTGCTCACGCAGAACGCCGACAAGGCCAAGGCGATGGTCAAGCAGGTGGTGCCGCTGATCGCCGCCGACACGGACGCCTGTCCGCAGGGCTGCGACCACGCGCTCGACACCGCGCTCATCACCGATCCCGCCAAGCGCGATCCGGAGCTTTTGAAAAAGCTCGACGCGGTGGCGGGCCGCGTCCTCAACAAGACATAGACCATGAAGGTCGGCGGCACGGCCACGCGCACCATCTGGCTCGAGCCGGACGGGGCGGCCGTCGGCATCATCGACCAGACCCTGCTGCCCTTCGAACTCAAGAAACGCCGGCTGATCACCCTCGACGAGGCGGCGCATGCCATCCGCGCCATGCTGGTGCGCGGCGCGCCGCTGATCGGCGCCACCGCCGCCTACGGCATGGCGCTGGCGATGCGCGCCGATCCCTCCGACGCGGCGCTCGAACAGGCGGCCAAGACGCTGCTCGCGACGCGGCCGACCGCGGTCAATCTGCGCTGGGCGGTGGAGGATTTGCGCGCCTTGCTCACTAAGTTGCCGCCGGCGGCCCGCGAAGCCGCCGCTTATGCCCGCGCCAGCCAGATCTGCGAAGAGGACGTGGTCATCAACCGCGCCATCGCCAGCGTCGGCTTGCCGCTCATCCAGAAGGCCTGGGAGAAGAAAGGCCGGCGGGGGCCGGTCGAAATCCTGACCCATTGTAACGCCGGCTGGCTCGCCGCGGTCGATTGGGGCACGGCGCTGGCGCCGGTCTATCTGGCCTTCGACCAGGGCATCCCGCTCCATGTCTGGGTCGACGAAACCCGGCCGCGCAACCAGGGCGCCAGCCTCACCGCCTGGGAGCTCGGGAGCCACGGCGTGAAACACACGGTGATCGCCGACAATGCCGGCGGACATCTGATGCAGCAAGGCCGGGTCGATCTCTGCCTGGTCGGTACCGACCGCACCACCGCGACCGGCGACGTCGCCAACAAGATCGGGACGTATCTCAAGGCGCTGGCCGCCTTCGACAACCAGGTGCCGTTCTACGTGGCGCTGCCCTCGCCCTCGATCGACTGGTCGATAACCGACGGCCGCAAGATACCGATCGAGGAGCGCGACCCGGCCGAGCTGGCCGAGATTTCGGGCCGGCTCGCGGATAGCGGCGTGGCGCGGGTGCGCGTGATACCCGAAGGCAGTACCGCCGCCAATCCCGGCTTCGACGTGACACCGGCGCGTCTCATTACCGCGCTCATCACCGAGCGCGGCATCTGCGCCGCCTCGCGCGAGGGTCTGCTGTCGCTCTTTCCCGAGAGACGGGCAGCCGAGTAAATTTAGCCGATATGTTGCTTGAGGAACGCTGTCGTGCGTTCGAGCGCGAGCTTGCTCGCGGCGGCGTCGAAGGATGGGCGCGCGTCGCAGTTGAAGCCGTGGCCGGCACTGTAGACATAGATCGGCAATCCCGGCTGGGCCTGCTTGATCTTCTCCACGTCGGTCATCGGGATCGACTGGTCCTTGTCGCCGAAGTGCAGGATCAGCGGCGCGCGCGGCTTCTCGCCGGCGTTCCCGGCGATCATGCCGCCGTAATAGCCCACCGCCGCGGCCACGCCTGAAAGCCGCGTGGTGGCGAGGAAGGCGAGCGAGCCGCCCCAGCAATAGCCCACCACCGCCACCTTGCCGAACTGCTTGGCGTAATCGATCGCCGCCTGGGTGTCGGCGAGCGAGGCTTCCATCGCGATCTTGGGGCGCAGCGCGCGGCCTTCCTCGATGCTTTTGGGGTCGTAGCCCAGCTCGATGCCCGGCTTGATGCGGTCGAACAGCGCCGGCGCCACCGCGGCATAGCCCATCGCGGCGAAGCGGTCGGTCACCGCCTTGATGTGGTGGTTGACGCCGAAGATCTCCTGGATGACGACGATGGCGCCCTTGGGCTTGCCCTGGGGTTGGGCCACGTAAGCCCCCAGCTTGTGGCCGTCCTTGGCGCTCAGCGAAATCATCTGTCCCATGGAAATCCTCCTCGTTGTCGGGTTTTTGATCGGCGGCGATATTAGGGAAGGGCGCAGCCGAAGGCTAGAGCCAGAACTAGAGATTAAAGCGCACATGCAGGATATCGCCGTCCTGCACGGTGTAATCCGCGCCTTCGAGGCGCATCTTGCCCGCCTCTTTCGCCTGGGTCTCGCCGCCCGCGGCGACGAAATCGGCGTAGGAAATCACCTCGGCGCGGATGAAGCCCTTCTCGAAATCGCTGTGGATCGCGCCCGCCGCCTGCGGCGCCTTGGAGTTCTGGCGCACCGTCCAGGCATGCGCCTCCTTGGGGCCGACGGTGAAGAAGGTCACCAGGTCCAAGAGCCGGTATCCGGCGCGGATGATGCGGGCAAGCCCGGTCTCGGCGAGGCCCAGGCTGTCGAGGAATTCGCGCCGCTCGGCCTCGTCGCCGAGCTGCGCCACCTCGGCCTCGATCGCGGCCGAAATCACCACGCATTGCGCGCCCTGTTTCTTGGCGTAATCCGCGACCCGCGCCGCCTGCGCGTTGCCCTTGGCCGCTGCGCTCTCCTCGACGTTGCAGACATAGAGCATCGGCTTGGCGGTCAGCAGTTGCAAATCCTTGACGATGGGCAGGGCTTCGCGCGGCAACGCCACGCCGCGCGCCGGCTTGCCCGCCTTGAGCGCCTCCAGGATGGGCTCGATCACGTCGAGCTGCGCCTTGGCCTCCTTGTCGGCGCCGCGCGCCTTCTTCTCCGCCGCGAAACGGCGCTTCTCCAGGCTTTCGAGATCGGCCAGCATCAATTCGGTCTCGACGGTTTCGGCGTCGCGGATCGGGTCTATCGAGCCTTCCACATGCGTGACGTTGCCGTCCTCGAAGCAGCGCAGCACCTGGGCGATCGCGTCGACGGCGCGGATATGGCCGAGGAACTGGTTGCCCAGCCCTTCGCCTTGGCTCGCGCCGCGCACCAGCCCGGCGATGTCGACGAATTCCAATTGGGTCGGCACGATCTTCACGGAGTTGGCGAGACGCGCGAGTGTGTCCAGCCGCTCGTCGGGCACTGCCACCCGGCCGATATTGGGCTCGATGGTGCAGAAGGGATAATTCGCCGCCTCGGCCGCCTGGGTCGCTGTCAGCGCGTTGAACAGCGTTGACTTGCCCACATTGGGGAGCCCGACAATGCCGCAATTGAATCCCATGGCTAATCTGCGGCCGGCGGCGGGTTCTTCGGGTTGGGCCGGAGGATCGCCGCCACCTTGGTGGCGAAGCCGGCGGCGTCGTCCAGCACCAGCAGCGGGAAGGCCTCGGCCAATGCCTCGATCAGCGGCGTAACCCAGACCATCTCGTCGGCCTCGAAATTCTGCAGCACATAGGGCTCGACCAGTTCGCGCGCGCCGGGATGGCCGATGCCGACGCGCACGCGCCAGTAATCGTTGCCGATGGCGTCGTCGATCGAGCGCAAGCCGTTATGCCCGGCGCTGCCGCCGCCGCGCTTGACCCTGAGCTGGCCCGGATCGAGATCGATGTCGTCGTGGAACACGGCGATCGCGCCGGGTTCGATCTTGTAGAGCCGCGCCGCCGCACCGACCGAATCGCCCGAGAGATTCATGAAGGTCTGCGGCTTGAGCAGGAAAATCCGCTCGCCCGCCTTGGTGGTGGCGACCGCCAGCTCGCCCTGGAACTTGGCGCGCCAGGCGGCGAATTGGTGACGGCGTTGAATCGCGTCGACCGCCATGAATCCCAGATTGTGGCGGGCGCGCTCGTAGCGGGCCCCGGGATTGCCGAGCCCGACCAGAAGCCGCATCGGATATTCCGGCTACTTCTTGGGCGGGGCGCCGCCGGCCGGCGCCTTGGCGGCCGCCGCGCCCGGAGCGCCGCCTTTCGGCGCCGCCCCCGGAGCCGCGCCCGCCGCGGCACCCGGCGCCGCGCCCGGGGTAGCGCCCGGCGCCGCGCCCGGAACGGCGCCCGCTTCGCCTTCGGCCGGCGTGCCGGCTTCGGCCGCCGCCGCGGCTGCCGCCACCGCCGCCGCCGCGGCCGCCG
>Ga0209333_1001518_pt1 | contig 11209 bp, 12 predicted proteins | sample BlaSpr_A8_OM2_O3_FD_187982 | JGI IMG/M metagenome (GOLD analysis project Ga0209333, IMG submission 187982) | Forest soil microbial communities from Thunder Bay, Ontario, Canada - Black Spruce, Ontario site 2_A8_OM2_O3 (SPAdes) (version 2) | ecosystem: Environmental > Terrestrial > Soil > Boreal...
ATATCTTGCTCAAATGGTGTCGGCTAGAACGGGACTCAGCCAATCCGACGCCGAAAACCGAGTTTCCGATGTGTTCGCACAGGTTCAGGTTTCCGCTGAGAACGCGAGGAAATTGTTGGCGCATTTGTCATTATGGCTCTTCGTAGCACTGTTGAGCGGAGCGTTTTGTGCGAGTTATGCCGGAACTATCGGCGGTAGGCAACGCGATCACGTTCCGGTTTAGAGCACGTCCAAATTTGAAAGGAGACATGCCATGCGCTCCATACTACTTTTGCTGCTAGGGGTTCCGATTCCAATCGTCATCTTAATAGCCTTGTTAAGCCACTGACGAAAACGTTTCCATCGGGGAGAGTGAGCGAACCTTGCCGCCTGCCAGTTCTTCATTTCCTAACAGGAGCTTGAAATATGAAAAGTGTTGGCTTCGTCGGTGTCCTTTTGGTCGTGCTTGGATTACTGGCCTTCGTTGTTCCTGTGCCACACAGTGAGAACCATGGTGTGAAGATTGGAGATGCCAAGATCGGTGTTCAGACCCAGACGAGTGAAAAGCTACCCCCGGCTGCTGGTATTATTCTGCTGGTCGGAGGAGTCGTCGCCTTGGCACTTGGCGCACGGAAGTGATCGTACCTGCTACGATGCCGCGCTGTAATACACCCATCGCATTCGCGTGCTTCAATTGCTGTTGATTTATTCAGAAAGCAAAGGACGTTGATGTGTCGCATCTTATGCAGTCTGTGGAAAACTGATCTGTCTTTTTTCCGCTAAAATGCCGTCGGAGGTCATGATGACAACCCCAGCCGCTGCCATCAAAGACGAAGTACGCGTTCTAATCGACATACAAGTCAGAACCTTCGGCCAGCCAGCACCGCTGACCGCTTCTCAACTGAGCGATTTTCATTATCGCTTCAAAAGATTCCATGCGCTGTGCCAAGAATTGAATCGCCTTGGCACGCAGAGCGTTATCGAAGACCGGCTGCGGAACGCGGCATAATCGCACTGCTCGTAACGTGCTTGCAAGTGGTTCCGTGTCTGCGAGCACGAGGCGCATCACCCAGGACAAATCGCATTCCTGCGAACACGCCTGCCCGATGCAAAACCAAACTCCCGAAAGTAGCTGAGAGTTTGAGTTCTTAGAAAATCAAGTCCTGCGTCAGTGGTCGCTATGAGTAGACGGCGATTTTCAAGCTATCGCTGTCTCGCAGTTGGAGAAGATGGTATTTCGCTGATCACCTTTCCATTTGCGTCAAAAATGAGAGGTGCGAGCCTCCGTCCGCCGCGACTTCCATCGAGATTCGCTTCCTGCCGTTAGCGTCCATGATCGAGACCGCCGCCGTGCCATCTCTCTCTCGCCCGACCCATACGCGACGACGGGAGTCGCCAGCCCTCGGATTATCCGTAACCATCAACCCAGCGAACCTGTCCTCTTTGTCATCCATGCCCGCCAATTGCACGATCTGATTTGCCTCGTATTTATCGAATGAAAGACTTCCTCCCGAGTCTTCCACTTCACCTTTCGCATTCTTGCCGCCGCCAAATACCAACCCGCCGTTCTCTGAACCTTCATCGTTGTAGAAAAGCATCCCCGCCTGCGGACGTGGAAACGCTTGTTCCTTGCCCCGCACAATAATTCCGGGCAATCTAGCATGGTTCGATAGGACCATGCGAAGTGTTCCATCCGGCTCAACAATGTTGATTCGCTCTACTTGATCTCTTCGAACGAAGTGGTGTTCGATGACCTGTTAGCCATCAGGATCATGACACCCAAGACGGTGCTCACAAGAACCGAGTATGCAAGGAGAATTTGTTGCCCAGTCTTCCGCATCGTCAGCCTCCAAAGCGATCGAGAACGTTGCTGCATCCTCTTTTTTTTAGCACACCAGAATTGGGGTGGCATAGTTGACGAAATTCCACAGAGGAGAGTTATTTATTTATCAGTTGAAAAATTCCCGCCACTGGTTCGATAAGGCAGTTGCTGAGGCCGGGATTCGGGATTTTCCCTGGCACGATTTGCGCCACCTTCGCCAGTAGACTGGTTATGACCGGGGTGCCGCTTTTAGTCGTCAAAGAACTGATGGGCCACGGAAGTGTAAAAGTTACAGAGCGTTATGCGTATCTCGCCCCGAATTCCCTCCAATATGGGAGTCGAAAAGCTGGATGGGTATAATAATTTCACCGGGGAATTCAATGGGACTACTATCGCTCCTAAAGTCGCCGGTTCCCTGTAAGTTGTTGAGGGCCCGTAGCTCAAACGGACAGAGCATCGGATTTCTAATCCGAGGGTTGCAGGTTCGATTCCTGCCGGGCCTACCAGATTGTCCTATCGAAGTGCCACGTTCGTGCCATTCCCTCAGCGCCCATCCAGAAGTAGAGTTGTCAGTGAGCAGACTTCGGGGGAGGGCTGTTCAAACGGGCGTCCGATGACTCTAAACAGAGTCCGGGCGCTTTCGTTTTTGCTATGATTGCTTCTACGACACTCGAGCCCAATGGCAGTCTTTCAGTACCGCCCAAACGATATCGTGATTCGTACCAAAAATCCTTAGTCTTGATCCTGCAGCTTTCGGCGGGCATCAAGCCCTCGGCGGAACTTTCTTCGGCTTCATCATCTCCCACTCTTTTTCCGTTAGTTCCCGTCCCAGCGCAGTGAACTCGCCGGCACCTTGCAGCCACTCGCCGCCATCCATGGTTACGACTTCGCCGTTGATGTATCCGGAGCCATCGCTGACCAGAAACGCGGCCAAGTTAGCAAACTCTTCTATCGTGCCAAATCGTCCCAGAGGATTTCGTTTCTTCGCCGATTCCTCCAGTTCCGGGCGCGGCAGCAGCCGCGAGAATGCGCCCTCAGTGGGAATTGGCCCGGGCGCGATGGCGTTCATCCGAATTCCCCGATTACCCCACTCGACCGCGAGGCTTCGCGTGAGTGCTTGCACACCGGCTTTTGCCACCGCCGATGGCACTACATATGCCGAGCCCGTCGTCGTATAGGTGGTGGTCACGTTCAAAACTACGCCTCCACGCCCAGCGGCTAGCCAGCGGCGTCCGCAAGCCAAGGTTGTGTGCAGCGTGCCCATCAGGACAATTCCAATCACCGACTGAAACGCTCCCAGCGAAAGTTCTTCGGTGCGCGCCAGGAAATTTCCGGCGGCGTTGTTCATGAGCACATCGAGTGCACCTTCGGCCTCGATGATCTCAATCATCTGTTCGACAGCCGCGGCGTCGCGCACATCGCAGCGACGGGAATGGATCTTGCCGCCTGTGCGTCCGTGCAACTCCTGCTGCGTGGCGAGAAGCACCTCTTCACGGCGCCCGCAAATGTAAACTTCCGCGCCTAGCTCAAGAAACCTCTGCGCTGTAGCCTTGCCTAAGCCGGTGCCGCCGCCGGTAATGAGGATTCGTTTGCCGTGAAGCAGGTCTTGTTGGAACATTGATCCCCCATGAATCAACGGTGATGGTAAATGGACGGTTGGTTGCGCCGTTGAGAGCGACACGGGCAAGGCTTTCTCTACGCGAATGCTGAGTCTCGCTCCAGTGTTTTCATGGCCCAGCGCGCATGCTCCGCAACCACAGGGTCTGAATCCTCGCAAAGTCTCTTCAGCGTCGGAACAAACTTTTCGTTGCCGCTGTTTCCCATCGCGATCACCGCATTCCGCCGCAAGCCAGAAAGTTTGGCGCGCCGAATGGGAGATCCGCGAAACTTCACTTGAAATTCTTCCTGCCGCATTTCAGCCAGCCAGTCGAGCGCCGGATTTACCAGTCCTTCACGTGCTTCGAACTCGGCCGTCGAAGTTACCGGCGCCTTCCGGTTCCAGGGACACACATCTTGACAGATGTCGCATCCGAACACATTCAGTCCCATGCCGGAGCGTAGTTCTTCCGGAATTCTGCCCCGTTTTTCAATCGTCAAATAGGAGATACACAGTCGCGCATCCAGTTCGCCGGGTGCGACAATCGCCTGGGTCGGACAGGCAGTGATGCAGCGTGTACACGTCCCGCAACGGTCGGGTGCCGACATATCAGCGCTGAGGTCATTTTTTATGAGATCAAACGAGCTAAGGATCACGCCCAGAAACAGCCACGATCCAAGTTTCTGGTTGATCACGCAAGTGTTTTTGCCGATCCATCCGATGCCCGCGTACTTGGCATACACCCGCTCGACGAGCGGGCCTGTGTCGACGTAGGAACGAAGTTGCAACCTGCTGTCACCCGGCGGCTCGTTGTCAGTGGAGTCGAGTAGTCCGTGTAACTCCTGTTCCAGTGTCCGCAGGCGGTATAGGACAGCGTCGTGGTAATCTTCACGCGCCCAGGCGTATCGCGAAATCCAACCTCGGCTGGAGTCTTCGAGCGCTTGCGTCGAGTAAGGATAAGCAGTGTTGTAGTTGATGGCACACACGATCACGCTCCGCGCCCAGGGAGCAACTCGGGCCAGCGAGGCGCGCTTCAGTTTGCCCATATCATCACGAGCTTCCAGGTACTTCATTTCGCCGTGCTTCCCGGCAGCGATCCAGCGGGGAAAAATGTGCAACTCGCCGAAGTCGCGGACGGGCGCAATGCCGCAGAGATCAAATCCGGCATCGCGGGCACTCTGCTTGATACGGGTTGGGAGACCTGAAGACAATGGGCAGCGGCCGACGGCTAGTTTAGCCGCTCGGGGTACTCACAGAGGTTACCACTTTCGCAATAGTTCGTCCGGTGGTTTCGGGCTTACCCGCGTGGCTAATGCAGAACACGAGTCGAAAAGCACGAGCAACCGAAACCAAACTACGTAGCGTGCAATTTGAATTGCACACAAACTACCCCGCAACCGCTTCTTCCAGCCGACACTCGGCTGCTGACTTGTCAACTCTCAGCCCCATAAATACTGGAGCCCGCAATTTCATCCCGCCCTCAGAAGTCTCATGAGTCCACTCGGAAAACTTGATTTCCGCGACCAGCTCCGGGCGGACGAACTGGACTTTTCGCAATCCACCAATCTCGCCATAAAACGGATTCTGTTGCATCTTGAGCGGCTGCAAGCGAGCAAATATTTCTTTAAGCGTTTTTTGGTCGAAGCCGGTGCCAACCTGCCCAACATGGATGAGACGTTTTTTCTCGTCATACAGCCCCAACACCAGTGCGCCGAAATATTCGCGGTTGCCCTCGGGAGCTGTGTAACCTCCGATGACGCATTCCTGGCGCTGCGTGATTTTGATCTTGAGCCAATCGCGCGTGCGCTTTTCTTCGTATGCACTGCTTCGCTTCTTCGCGAGAATTCCTTCCAGCCCGCGTTGTTTCGCTGCTTCGAAAAGATCAAGACCCTTCTCGGCATAGTGGTCGGAAAAACGAATAATATGGCCATCCTTGATCGTGTCTTGCAGCAGCTGCTTCCGTTGTTCGAGCCCGACGCGGCGCAGGTCGAAGCCATCGAGATAGAGCAGGTCGAACGCGTAGTAGATAACCGGCACGCCCTCATGTCGTTGCAGGCGACGCTTCCCGGATTTAAATCCCGTTCTTTGCTGCATCAGGCTGAACGACGGCCGGCCCTCACCATCGAGCGCGACGATCTCGCCATCGAGAATTGCGCGTTGGGCCTTTACAAATTGCGGCACGATGCTCAGCTCGGAAAACTGTGCGGTAAGATCATTCTGGCTGCGCGACACCAAACGCAAACTGCCGTTTTCGATAAAGGAGACAGCGCGGTAGCCATCCCATTTAATTTCAAACAACCAGTCGGGATCATCGAAGGCTTTGGCAGCTGAGCTGGCGAGCATCGGATGGATGATTGTAGGCATCGGCTTTTTCTCTGCGCCAGCGATATATTCCATCGCAGAAGGCGCGCCCTCCGCGAGTTTCCCGCCAACTGCCTTTTGCGCTATTTGTTTAGAGACTTTTTTTTTACTCTTACCAGCGAGTGTCCCACTTTTCGCTGTTCTTGAGACCTGAGTTTTTTTCTCCGTGTCCCCGGCGCGCGTTGTGGCAACAGCCTTGCGCCTGGAGTCGGCGCGAGCGATGGCGTCCGCCAGCCATGCCGCCTTCACTTTGCCACCCGTTGCCGGGCGGCTGCTCGTCCATTCCGCGGAACCCGCATCGCCCGCGATTTGTACCATGGTTCGACCGGTGAGGATCGAAGTGTCATAAGCGTCGATGTCGAATCCAGCGACGACATAGTTATCTTTTTTCTTGATCAGCAGCCATTCATTCCCTTTACTCCCGGGTCGCCGCGCCTTGATGTGTACCAGCGCGAAATCGCCCTTGAGCCGCTTCCCTTTTAAGCGAAACTTGAGATCGCCTTTCGCCAGCATGGCCGCAGCTTCCTTCTCTGTGCCCGGAACATAAACGCCGTTGACCGGCACCGGCGATAACGGCTCCCACGTGCCCGCATCCCAAACCATTACAGTGCCGCCGCCATAGTTACCCTCGGGGATGGTTCCCTCAAAGTCGAAGTACGATACGGGGTGATCCTCAACCTGCATAGCGAGGCGCTTGTCGGCAGGGTCAAGCGATGGACCTTTGGGGACGGCCCATGACTTGAGCACACCTTCCATCTCCAGCCGGAAATCGTAGTGCAGGCGTGACGCGTTATGGCGCTGCACCACAAACCGGTGTCGCGATTGTTTTCCGATTTTGGCCGGAGGCTCTGGTGTTTGTTCGAAACGGCGTTTCCGTTTGTATTCGTCGAGAGACATGGTCGCTATTGTAATTCCAGTTTGTGTGTGGGGGACCGGTGCTTGCGCGAGCCTGCCCGGAGCGAAGCCCTGGGGTCAAGCCGGGCGCAGTCCGGCAGCTGTTTTTGGTCGCGGCACGTCTGGATTCGTTACGAGGCTGCTCCGCGCGAGCAGCCACTCGTCGGGATGCGAACCCCAAGCCGTATACTGTTCCGGTTTCTTAGGAGTGCTCCATGATCTGCCTGCTGCGGCCGCGAAATCTGCTCGCCGTTTTCGTTCTGTTTGCTGCTTCACTTCTGCAAGCGCGAGCCTCGCCGCCAATCTCTGCCGAGTTGCGAGAAAAAGTTGATGCCATCGTGCGGCAAGCGCTGACTACAACCGGCATTCCGAGCGCTTCTATCGCACTTGTGCAAGGAGGAGCGATCACCTATCTGCAGGCCTATGGCGACGGCCGCATCGAGCCGCCTACGCCAGCGTTGCTTTCGATGCGCTACAGCATCGGTTCGATCAGCAAACAATTTACGGCAACGGCGGTGCTGCTGCTCGCCGAACAAGGAAAGCTTTCACTCGACGACCACGTGTCGCGATTCGTCCCAAACCTCACCCGAGGCAATGAGGTTACGATTCGTGAATTGCTCTCGCATACGTCGGGTTATCAGGACTACTGGCCGCAGGACTACGTGCCTCCCTTCATGCTTGAGGTCGTCACGGCAGACAAGATCCTCGATCAATGGGCGCGGAAGCCGCTCGATTTTGATCCGGGAACGGAATGGCAATACAGCAACACCAATTTCGTGATTGCAGGACTGATTGTAGAAAAGGCCAGCGGCGAGCCTCTGCTGCAATTCTTAAGCGAGCACATCTTTGCACCACTGCGTATGAAGAGTGTCATGAACATCGACCAGAATCGGCTCACCGAAACCGACGCCGCCGGCTACCTGCGCTATGCGCTCGGCCCGCCGCGGCTGGCACCGAAAGAAGGTAAGGGCTGGCTCTTTGCCGCGGGCGAACTTGCCATGCCCGCAGAAGATTTGGCCAAGTGGGACATCAGCATGATCAATCAGACCGTGCTCCAGCCGGCCTCTTATGCGGAGATGGAAAAAGAAGTCGTGCTCAACAATGGTATGGGAACGCGCTATGGACTGGGGGTGGATGTGCGACAGGAATTTGGACAGCGCGCGATTGAGCATGGCGGAGAAGTTTCCGGCTTTACGGCGCACAACATGGTTTTCCCGGACGCACGCATGGCGGTCGTCGTTCTTGTCAATGAAGACTCGGTTGGGACCGCAGAGGACATTGCCCACGAGATCGCTGCATTGCTTTTCCGCGAGAGCGATGCAGGCAAGCAGGAGGAGCAGTCCCGTGAAATATTCGGGGCGTTGCAGCAAGGCAAGATCAATCGCACCTTATTCACCGACAACTGCAATCGCTACTTCACCGAACAGGCGCTCAAGGATTTCGCCGGCAGCCTTGGCCCATTAGGATCGCCCACGGAGTTCACTCAGACCTACAAGCAAGATCGCGGAGGCATGACGTTTCGCTTGTTCGAAGTACATTTTCCGCAAAAAACAGTCGAGGTATGGGAACGGATCATGCCCGACGGTAAGATTGAGCAGTATCAAGTGAGCGCGAAATAGCAAGCACATGCGCGTTTTTTGCGTGAAATCTGTTCCATGAAGCACATCGAATGAAATCAGTCCTATGAAACGTGAATACCCGGAATCTCCGCTGGTGGGAGTGGGCGCGGTGGTCGTCGATTATCGTGAAGTGGGCCTTCTTCGCGACGATTGTCTTCACAAAGATCGTCGCGTCCTGTTGATCCGCCGCGGAACCGCGCCGCTGCTGGGCGAATGGTCGTTGCCGGGTGGAGTTCTCGAATGTGGAGAAACACTCCGGGAAGCAGTGGTTCGCGAAGCACGCGAAGAAACAGGTTTGGAGGTCGAACCGGGCGAGATGCTAGGGATCTATGAGCGCGTGATTCGAGATGATGACCAGCGCGTGCGATATCACTTCGTGCTGATCGACTTTCTGTGTCGTAGGCTCAGCGGCGATCTCAAAGCGGGTAGCGACGCAGCCGATGTGCGGTGGTTTACGGGAGACGAATTGCCAGCGCTCAACCTGGCATATGATGCAAATGACGTGGTCCGCAAAGGGCTGGACCGGCAGCCCGAATGGCGGGATAACGATTGACTGTCCACGCGAATCAGTCTGCCATCTTGGCCACATGCACCGCGAAGCCTGTCTTTGGCAATAGTGACTTTAATTCGAAAACCTTGAAGCCATCGCCGGTAATCTCCATCTGGCGATAGACACCAGGTTCGGTCTCGGCAGTTTCGTGCCGTCCTTGCAGGTCGTCGAGAAACTTCTGCGCGTCTTTGAGGCTGGCGTCCCCGCCTTTGGCGCGCGTTACCACCGCCTCGGTCGCATAAGAGCGCACCAGTTTCGGCCAATACTTTTGCAGCAATTGTGTGCTGGCGAAAATGTCGGCCCAAACGATTTCCCCGTTCACCGCCACCACGACCCCCACTGCATTCTTGTCGCGCAATCGGCTGATGACGCTTTCGTAGTCGCGCTGCACCGGTTCGGCGACGGAATCGACCGTCTGTTGCACTTGTTTGTTATCCATCACACGGGAATAAGAGGTGGTCGAACTCACTTCGGCAGCAGCCTGCGCCGGAACATTCTTTTCCATTGCCTGCTTCGACTTATCCACATTGGCCCAAACCTGCTGCTGGGTCTTGGGCCGCCATCGCACTTCCGCGCACCCCGAGGGATGCGAGAGTGTTCAGACTGGCTCGCCCGGCGCTGAAATCGGACTTACCGTTTGCTGCCACCCAACGCCCAGGCTCGACACAGAAGACACTCAGGTCGACCGGATCGCTCTCCGACCGGACGATGCGGTCTTTGCCAATGACGCGATCTTGTTTGCCACCCGTCACGATCTCGCCCGCGAGCAGTAACAACGGTCGTTTCGAATTATTCACCAGGACCAGCCGGTTCACTTCCGCATCACTCACGGGATGGATGATCGCGGGGCTGCCAGGACGGCGACGGATGAGTCCACGCGCCTGTCCAGCCTCCGTGACAATTACATCGCCGCTGCGCAGGCCTTCATCAAGAGTGATAAATTCCGCCGTATCATAGGATTTACCAGACACGACCGGGAAGACGGCGAGGTTGCCGCTTCGAATCGGGCTGAGGAGAGTGTAGCCCGGAGTTGTCGCTGATTCGTCTGCTTGCAAAAGACACGGAATCACAATCGCAGCGGCAACCAACAGAGTTATTCCAACAACCACGATGACCAGCCGCATAATTGGGCCTTCCCCGTAGTCAGGACATTTGTTATGACACCTTGAATACACGTATGACTTCGCGTACACGAATACTTGCGTGCGCCGCCGTTCGCCGTAATCCCCACCCCGGCACGCTGAGGTAGAGCGTGCCGGGGAGCTGATCCGCGAGGCTTCCAGGAGTGTCTTTCTTGCTCGCTGATCGAAGAACGCACGATTTATTATTCCTTGCGTCAAAAAAATTGCTAGCATTGACTGGAATATGTCAAGGTAGAACGTGCCCAGATCCGCTTCATCCGATCATAGTGCGGAATTCGCCGCAGCTCTTTACGAGCGCAGCGGAGCTGCGGCCTATGGCATAAACGCCGCGCAATTCGAAGACATCCTTGACGAAGTTCTACGCAAGTATCTTGCTTCCAGTTCGTCACCCAATTCGGCGCAAGCTTCGACGGAGCAGAAGGCTGACTTCTGCGCCGTGCTGCGCCTGGAGGAACTTGCGCTGGCGCGTGCGTGCGCTGCGGGCAACGAGCGCGCTTGGCAGGACTTTATTAGCCGCTTCCGACAAAAGCTGCATAAAATGGCGCTGCATATTACCCGCGATGGCGCCAGCGCGGCCGAGTTGGCCGATTCGCTCTTTGCCGATCTGTACGGGGTGAATGCGCGCGACGGAGTGCGCAGCTCAAAGCTCCTCTCTTACACCGGCCGCGGCTCGCTTGAGGGCTGGTTGCGCACCGTAATGGCGCAGGAGTTCATCAACCGCTATCGGAAGCAGAAACGCACTGTCAGTTTGGAGGAGCAGACCGAAGCGGGCGTGCAATTTGCGGCGCCAGTTAGCGACCCGATGTATGCTTCAGGCCCGACTTCGCTGCACAATTCGGAACACACCTCGGAACAATGGCTGGCAACGGCTACGGATGAAGCGCTGGCGGAGCTTTCGAAGGAGGACCGGTTTACGCTGGTGTCCTATTATCTTGATGGTCGAACGCTCGCTGAAGTCGCGCGTGTGTTGGGGCTGCACGAATCGAGCGTCAGTCGCCGGCTCGATCGGCTCGCAACCGGGCTCCGCAAGCGCATTCTGGCAGCTCTGCGGGCCCACGGGCTGAGCCATGCCCAGGCGGCAGAAGTCCTGGAGATCGACGTGCGCGACATAGAGCTGAATTTGCGTGCACGTTTGACGCAAGATTCAGGAGCCCAAACGTTCCATGGAAGTAGTAAGATCCCGGCACAGGACACGGGTGAGGGAAGCAGCGACTGAGTAACCGCAAGGTAGGAAGAGGGAAACAG
>Ga0209333_1001521_pt1 | contig 11191 bp, 3 predicted proteins | sample BlaSpr_A8_OM2_O3_FD_187982 | JGI IMG/M metagenome (GOLD analysis project Ga0209333, IMG submission 187982) | Forest soil microbial communities from Thunder Bay, Ontario, Canada - Black Spruce, Ontario site 2_A8_OM2_O3 (SPAdes) (version 2) | ecosystem: Environmental > Terrestrial > Soil > Boreal...
ACGGGAAGTCGAAGGACTCATCAAGCAAATGAATTTGTTGACACAGGATGATCCAAAGTATGGACTAGCATATTATAGAGCTATGAAATTAGATACCGATGTCAGTAAAATTGTTAGCGAACCCATTCGGCGTCAAGAATATGTACCTATGCAACCGTGGATGAACGCATCGACTTTCCAACAATCGGTGCAGCCTTTTGTGGCGCCGCGCAATCCCGTACCACCGATGCCCGCCAATTTCCCCCCCAGGAACATTGTACCCAATCGACCCGTGGTTCCGAATCTATCTGCGCCTCGTGGATCCGAAATAATATGTTACGGCTGCGGAGAAAAAGGTCATGGCATGATGTCATGTGTGATAATTAATGACTTAATATCAAAGGGATTACTTACCAAAGATGGAGCAGGACGTATAGTAAACAAGGATGGGACAACCATCAGGCGATTGAACGGAGAAACATTTGTCCAAGCTTTCGAACGCGAACAACGGCCTCAGGCCCATTTGATTACGATCCCGGATACTGTTGAATATTACGAGAGCGATAAGGAAAGTGATGACGAAGAAGCGGAGGATTTGGTATATGCGATAAGAGGAAGTGATTTTGAGACGTATGGAGTGGAACGGCCAGCCAAACAGATAGCGACGAAGCGGAAAATGGTGATGGACGGAGTGTATCCACCTCGCGTGAAAGATTTGAAGACCGGAAAAGAGAACGAGCCAGTGAAGAGCCCTGAGACTGGCAGGACAATTCGGACAACCAAGAATCAGCCAGGACCAGTGGGAGTGCCTAGAGAAATAAAGAAGAAGGAGAAATATGGAGATCCAATGCCAGTGGATGTCCATGAGCCAAGGTATGACGGAAGACAAGACAATCAGATAATCGAGGATGCTGTGCATCCAGGACAAAAAGGAAAACCAGTTAAGAAAGATCATCCAAATTTGGCAGCTGAAGAAAAATCTGTTGAAAAGAAAGTACCTCGCAAGTCAGCAGTATCAGCCCATGTAAACCCATTTAAAGTACTTGACCATGTTCTAAACACCAAGGTAGAATTAGCTGTAGGAGAAATAATTGGAGTTTCCCGGGAATTATCTACTTTGCTGGCGGATTCTATCAAAATCAAATCTCAGGTATCGGCGCCCGTTGGATTAGCTACGTCATTTAGAACAAAAACGCGAGGACTATTGATTAAGCTATCTATGGAGTGTGATGGAATTCCCATCCAAGCAATTATTGATACCGGGTCACAATTAAACATCGTAAGCGAGACAGCGTGTAACGGGAAGATAAGGAGACCGATTGACCGGAAAACATCGGTATCAATGAATGACGCGAATGGTGGTGAAGGTAACCTAAACGGAATAGTTGAAAATGTCCCGCTTAATTGTGGGGGTGTGATGACTCAAGCAAATTTGTATGTTGGAGCTCATGTACCTTTTGACTTACTATTAGGACGACCCTGGCAACGAGGAAACTATGTATCAATAGATGAAAGACGAGATGGGACCTATTTATTATTCAAAGATCCAAAAGACTTGGAGGCAAGATATGAGGTTTTAGTCACTCCTGATGCAATGAACCCAGTGGAATGGGATTTTGATCCGTCCACATGGCTCACATACGAACCACCAACGTCATTTTTCATCAATGCTGATAAGGAGATAAGAGATGATGAAGACCAGACAGAGAGTTTGGTAACTGATATACCTAATTTGGAAAAGAACCATAATTTGAGTTTCAGCCACACCCATAAAAATAATGAAAATATGACCGCATTACACAAGGTGCTGACTGATGAATTACTCAGGTATACTTCTGAACTCCTTCCAAAACAAGAAAGCAGTAAAAGTATAAAAGAGCTCGAGTCAAACGACAAGAAACAAGCCATTTTTACCCCAGCCGTATTGCAACCCAATATGGCAATACAACTTAGTCCTGCACGTGTGCAACACGATGTCGAACTTCCTTCGCTTTTTACTACTCCTGTAGCTGTCCGTACCGAGGCAGAACGACTGCTCATGGGTCAAGGTGACCTCACTCACTTTGGGAACAACCACCATATTCGTCATATCATCGCGAGCTCTGGAAGCGGTGTAATTGTTGGTCACCTTCCGGACCAGCACGGCAATCGACGAACGGATGTAATGTTGTTTAACATGGGCCTTATCACCTCGCTTGCTCCCAATGCCCCCAATTCTTCTATTCCTCTCAATCCATCCCCTGGGGTTGATATTCAGCACGGACTAGGAATCTTACACTTCTATCCGAATTTGGGATCTGAAGCACCAAGTGACTGGCAGCTTCCTGTCTTTGTGCCGCCAGTTCAGGCTGCGGTAAGCCTTGATCAATGGCCTGATCGAGGAAAATTTACTTATTATAAATCTCAGGTTCCATCGGATTCTGCAGTCGTGTCTCCGTTTCCAATCGTGGAATCGGATTCAACTATCGATTTCCCGCGTACTAGGAGTCGTCCCTTTGGCTTCGCAACGGATTGTGACTCGGACTTCGAGTTCTCGTCAGATACCACATCTTCAGCATCGTCTGACGACGAAGCAGTCCCCAGCAATGAGACTGCTTTCCCTTGTACACGTTGTCTCTCTTCTCACTTTGATCCCTGTCCCCGTCTTCGTCGTAACACGATCATCCTTAATCGTGTCTCCTCAACCGGAACCGTTGACTCGGACATCTCGATGCCCGCTCTTGAAGCAATCAGTGATTCTTCGGACAGTGACCCCTTGTCAGTCCAGTCACTTACAGACTCCCAATCGGACGAACCAACAGGATGGAATCGACGTCTAGTTGACATTATGACTGAAGATAGAGCACGAAGGATGACAGGATGGGAGTCGTATGAACAAGAGATAGACGAGGAAAGAGACATGTTCAGGGAGCACGAGATGAAGAAGGGCCTTCAGCAGGTACTCGCTGAGAGGGACAGGTTCCCCACTCCCGAGTTACTCGTTAGACCCGCCTCTGTTCTCTCATCTGATGACGAAGAATCGTCTCCTTATACTGGCGAGTCCCCAGAAATGGTCAGGACCATTGACCCTCGCCTTCTCCAACGTCGCAAGGTCCTTAGCGAAATTTTGAACGACGCTGAGGTCGAGATTTCCCCCTCGACGCTTTATACGCCTGAACAGATTCTGCGTGTCAACCGTGCACGGCGATTCGCATCCGGAGAGATTACTCTTGATGACGAAGACCACGCAGTGCGGTCACGTATCAATGGCAGTACTCCAATCAGTGTATTCAGTGTAACCCTTCCGTCTCCGTCATCTTCACCTGTTCAAACTCCTGTGATCCCAGCATCTCGTGTTTCATCCCCAGAGCTCCAATATCCGGATTCCCCTGTTATATTCGACCACCCCGCGGTCTTAGCAATTGAGACTGGAAATAACGATCCGAGGCAAGTTACATTTGCGGGACTACATGTCCAGGTTCCAGGGTACCTGAGCCCGCAGATGTTAGCTCTCGAGGATCGATTCCCAGAGACGCTAGCCGAAACTATGGAGTATAATGAATTGTACATTAATCTTCCGTCCCCCACGGATACAGAACCAGTTGATCACTCCATCATCCCAGCTCGTCGACAATTCCCTCCCCCACCACTTTCAACTCCAGTACGTGACCCGTCACCCGACATTGACATGGAGTATAGCTTGAAGATGCCGCAATTTGTGCAACCGTTTGTAGACAGAGAACTCTCTGGAAACATTGGTAACGATATTTTCCAGGTGCATAGATACACACGTCTTGGCCCGGCCACCAACAAATCTATTCCTATCCATCTTCGGAAATATTACCCATATGCCGACTCTAGAGTTCACCTCCCCATCCCTCGTGTTGATAGGATCGCTATCATAGACATGGCTACCATGATCTATCCCGGCCCTTTCGAGAGCTTGGTTCAAGCCTCGCAGAATGGGACGGCTCAGGTATTCTCTGTGCTGGCACCTCGACCCCCGCTGCTTGAGACTATATTCTTCCCCGGGTATATTTCACCTGCTCATTGTGGTCCGCTTGATTTTCCTAATGTCACGGCGGTGATCATCGAGGACCGTTTTCATCAGATCCGCGAGGCGCGCCACATTATCCTTACTCTTTATATTCGCACTCGGATGTCTCTCCCTCATTGGTTGGTCGAGCAGCTGGATGACCCTAAGCTTGTACTTTACGTGGCTAAAGAAGGGAAGTTGGTAAGAAAATATGTTGACCGTGGTGATTTTTTTCGCAGCCTTCATCCCGTCTACAATCCTCTCATCAAGAGTGATGAAGCTACCTTTCTACGAGGAGCTGCCTATGCATTTTATCGATTCAAACAGGACTCGCTCGGGGATTCAATTGACCACATACTTCGTTCCCCCCACTTTGACTATCAACTCTGCCGCGAATTGCTTGAGCTCGGATGCCTTGATGATTATAGTAGGGAAGATGAGGCATATAGGTTTCTTGAGGATTATGAAGAGCACGCAGAGGGCGAAGGAGAGCCAGAGCCAGATGCAATTGGCCCTGGAGGACTCGAGGTCAATTAGGAGTGAGTACCTGACGGCACTTACCCACCTCGCAGTGCTAACTCGATCTCAGAATTCCAACAAACCCTCGGACAACAATGTAATTGTACTGGACTCAATCTTTCCCCGGAAAGTGAGGTATGATGTTGGCCGGGCAACAGAGTATCATCCTTACAAAATTATGCACTCCATTTTTACGATCTTGCTCACACCCATTACGAACAGTACCCCTATCCGCTATATGATACTTCTCATGACTATCTTGACTCGGAAACAGAATCTTGTCATCTCGTCCATCCATGGTTCATTTACTTTGCTTACATCAATCATCTATCAGAGTACACTTCTTGTATTGTTGAAGGTAGTAATCTGGAGTCTGACATTAGCTATGAACTTGGTGGTCTATTTACAATTGTTCCATATCTATTTCAAAACTACTTCGACTCGTGTACACTATTATCCCTTATCTCCATCTCGCCAATCGAAGTCTGTTTTTGTTTTGTATAATTTGTCTGATTCAAAATCTGCTAAGTCCACTTCCGAAAATTTTGCTTCAAAAATTCCACAAGAATTTGATTTTCGAAACAGATTTGGACTTGCAACAAATAACTTATATTTTGATGGCGAGATTGAGGATTTTGATTTACAGGAGGACTTTATTCTAATCCCAGCTGGAGCTCAGGATCTTGACTTTGAGGCAGCCAGGGCTTATACAGCTTATAAGAAAGTTGATCGGAAAGTGAAGCCAGTATCAGGGACATTTCCTCAAGATGCATTAGTAAAAAGGACCTTTCCTCATGAGCCACTTGAAGGACTGAAAATTCTACCCAAGAATCCTCCAGACTTTGTCCCAACCAAGCATATTACTGAAGAAAGATATAAGCAAATTAATATTAATTCAGAAGGCTTTTTATGGCCAGAGGAAGAAAAATTATTTATGCAGGTATTAATAGCCAATGAGAAAGCCTTGGCTTTTGAAGAGACTGATCGAGGAACCTTACGTGAGGACTATTTCTCACCATATGTGATGCCCACAATTCCACATACAGCTTGGGAAGAAAAGAATATTCCGATTCCTCCTGGAATTAAGGACAAGGTGATTGAGCTTCTTAAGCACAAAATGGATGCAGGTGTATATGAGCACTGTCAATCAGCTTATCGATCTAAATGGTTTTGTGTTCTTAAAAAGACTGGTAAACTCCGAATAGTCCATGATCTTCAAGCCTTAAATGCAGTCACAATTCGAGATGCGGGAGGACCTCCAATACTGGATGATTTTGTGGAGCCATTTGCAGGACGACAGTGTTATACAGTCTTTGATCTGTTTTGGGGATTTGATGCTCGCAGAGTACACCCAGACAGCCGCGACCTAACAGCTTTTTCTACCCCTTTAGGATTACTTCGACTTACAAGCATGCCCATGGGATACACAAATTCACCAGCGGAATTTCAGAAATGCATGGTATTCATTCTCAGAGATGAAATTCCAACAGTGGCCAACATCTTTATTGATGATTTACCTATTAAGGGGCCAGCAACAACTTATCCAGACAAAACTGGAAACCCTGAGACTTTGCAGGAAAATTCTGGAATTCGACGATTTGTATGGGAACATGCAGTTGATGTAAACAGGGTAATGCACAGAATAAAACAAGCAGGAGCAACATTTTCTGCCAAAAAGCTTCAGATATGTTTACCCGAAGTCCTTATTGTAGGAACAAAATGCACACCAGCTGGTAGACTTCCAGATGACTTGAAGGTAGAGAAGATTCAAAACTGGCCCATACTGAAGACCCCATCAGAAGCTCGAGGATTTTTAGGACTTTGTGGAACAGTCAGAATCTGGATTAATGGTTATTCTGAATTAGTCAGGCCCTTATCTGAGCTCTTTCACAAGGATAAGGAATTTGAATGGACAGACAGAAGACAAGAAGCTTTCAATCAATTAAAAAAGTTAGTGGCATCAGCCCCAGCTCTTCGGTCCATTGATTACAGTTCAGAGTTACCTGTGATCCTTGCAGTAGACACCAGCACCAAGGCAGTTGGAATTGTAATTCTCCAAATTGACGAGAATGGGAAGAGGAGGCCAGCTCGTTATGGGTCTATCCCACTCAATCAAGTTGAAGAAAGATATAGCCAACCTAAGCTTGAATTATATGGTCTTTACCGTGCACTTAGAGCATTCCGTCTTTACCTTATAGGTGTTAAGAATCTAATTGTGGAAGTGGATGCAAAATACATTAAAGGAATGCTGAATGCACCCGATCTTCAGCCTAATGCAGCCATGAACAGATGGATTCAAGGAATTTTAACATTTGATATCACTTTAAAGCATGTGCCTGGTAGAACCCACTTAGCTGCTGATGCTCTTTCTAGAAGACAACTTGGAGAAGGAGAAGAAATAGTAGATGATGATGATTCATGGCTAGATGACATTTCTCTATATACAGGAGTGGCAGATGCGAAGTTATTTGCCACACCTGAGCTTAGTTATTTATCCCAGGTACCTTTGAGATACAGTCCCCAAACTCTCCCGTCATATGTATTCTCAGCAACAATTCGCTTGGATGAGACTCTTAAGGACATATTTAAGTTCCTGACGACTCTTGAAGCACCACATTCCAACTCTACTCAAGAACAAAAACGATTTGTCAGAAAGGCGACTCAATTTTTCGTAAGGGATGGAAAAATGTGGAAACGTAGAAGTGAAAGGCCACCTTTGCTTGTAATATTAGATCATGCTAGAAGACTTGCAATACTCACTCAAGCTCATGAAAGTTTAGGACACCGAGGAGAACAGGCAGTCTTTGAGACAATCAGAGAACGATATTACTGGCCTCATCTCCGAATTGATGTCAAGCATCATGTTCAATCTTGCCACCAATGTCAAATTCGGAGTACAGTCAAAATGAAGATTCCTATCACAGTCTCCACCCCAGCTACAATTTTTACTAAAATATATGTTGATGTAATGGACATGACAGAATCACATCATGGTTACAAATACATTGTATGTGCTAGAGACGATTTGTCACGTGCAAGTGAAGGAAGAGCTCTCAAGCATAATGACTCAATATCACTCATGCGATTTTTCTGGGAGCAAATTTATTGCAGATATGGAGCTATAGCTGAGGTAGTAACAGATAATGGTCCAGAAGTGAAGGGAGCATTTGATCAGCTTCTCAGACGTCTAAAGATTCCTCAAGTCAGAATTTCAGCCTACAATAAGCAAGCTAATGGAGTTGTTGAAAGGGGACACTTTATTATACGAGAAGCAATCATGAAGTCAGTTACTCATAGAAAGGATTGGCCTACTCAAGTTCCAATTGCATTCTTTGCAGACAGGGTCACTGTCAGCAGAGTCACCGGATTTTCAGCTTATTATCTTCTTCATGGGATTCACCCAGTCCTGCCTTTTGATCTTGCAGATGCCACCTTTTTAGTGGAAGGATTTAGGTCAGGAATGTCCTCTGTTGAGCTTTTGGTCTTGAGAATGCGTCAACTGGAAAGGAGACAAGAAGACATTAATGCAGCAGCCAAAGCCTTGGCTAAGGCTCGATTCAAGTCGAAAGAGGAATTTGAATGGAAATATAGAAGGCGATTGAAGAAGTCATTTTACAAACCAGGTGAACTTGTATTGGTTCGAAATTCTGAAGTGGAAGTTCGACTTAATAGAAAAACCAAGCCAAGATACTTGGGGCCATATGAAGTATGCAGAAGGACTGAAGGAGGATCATATGTACTAAAGGAGTTAGATGGATCTATTTTACAACAAGGAGTTGCAGCATTTCGTCTCCTTCCATATATATCAAGGTACAATAAGAAGCTCCTCAAAGAAATTGCTAAAGAAGTTATGGAGGAAAGATCAGATTCAGATTCAGAAGATGACTGGTACAGTGGGTCTGATGACATGGATGCCTTCATAGAAGAAGATGAGGATGATGATTACCAAGACTAGAACTATTAAATTATTTTTATTATTATTTTCCCTTCCCTTCCTGCAGCAGTAACCGGGGACGGTTACAATTTCTTGTGTTGTGCAGATGTCATACTCTGGAAATGTTTCCATAGTATTGACATGGTATTTGATTAGTACAAAAGAAACGGAAGGAGAGAATTACAGCCCAAGCCATCTACAGTATTCTCGAAAGCAGAGGAAGATCGGCCAGGTAGAGGTTTAGAGAAATGAGGTAATGGGAGGTTATTGCCATCACCCTCTCGAGGCAGATACCACTCTGAATCCAGTGCTCTTGAAAGCCCCCAGGGCCAGATATTGCTCCAGAGGCTCACCACCAAGTTATCTGACCTATCCACCCAGGATTTCTCTAAAACCAGGAACCTAGTAATCGGTCTCCCCGATTCGGCCCAACCCATACACTCCACCACTAATTCTCTCCTATTTTCAGCTGCAAACCGAACAACCACCATTGGTCCCCTCCAAGAATAATCCTGAACCCACTCATTGACCCGAAATCTACCTTCCACCCAGTTTACTTTGAAGTGATCCGGTCGAACCTTGCAGACATGCGTAATGATCATAGTAGGTGGACCGATAGGACCCGAATACAGGGAAGGACAGATGTATGATGAGGATGGATGATATGAGATGACAGGTGGGATGTAAGTCGGGTCTGGCAGATATATTGGAATGGCATTGGACTGGCTACATAATAACGTCATCAGGAGTTTAAATTAAATGATTATCTAAGCAGGGGTGATGCTTACCTACGCAGTGGTCCACTAGTACTCATAATAGGCATGTCTGATCCGGATATGTGACACGATGCTGTATTGTGTGGGATCGTTGTGACTTGATGAAGGTGCCGCGGGAAGCAATTCAAGGAAAATGTCGGAACCAATCGGAATCGATGGTGAACCTTCCAAATCTGATCACATGAAACACGCTCATAAGTTTCTTGAAAGCTCTCGACCCCTGCCCCTATCCCAATTTGTCCATTCAAAAAGGCATGACATTGCATAGAGATCAGATAGTATGAAAATTGGAAAAGTATGGTGAGGGAAGGAAAACGACAAAGGAAAAATGTATAAAGAACGAATGAATGTCCATTTATCCAACATAGTCCAAGCCTCCATTAGCTCACATGCTATCTTCCATCTTCTCCTCATCCGCAAAATCCAGCATCGATCCAAGGACTGGTTTGAACAGCCGCGAGACAATCCAATGAAGAGTGGCGATCCAGACTGAGCTGGGACGAGAACTGACGGCCATTCTCTGGATTGAAACTTCTCCCTGCAGAATTCCCCCCAACTCTATGACCTTCATCATGACGTAATTCCTCCCTAACCCACAGACTCCCAAGATCCTCACCCGCCTTCCACTAGAACCCAGAATGACTTCCAAACCCTTCTCAAAAAACCCTTCTTCAAGTACAAAGCAGTCTGGGTGCTTTTCGCTGATATATCCCACCAACCGAGGGGTGGAGACAGGACAAGTGCTGACAGAAGTGTCTTTGGAAGATGTAGATTTGTCGGAAAGAAGTTGCGAGTTGCGATTATAGTCGGTCTCAGTTAAGAAACGATAAATGTCTTCAATGGAAGGACGACCAGGAGCAGTAGAGATACCGAGTTGAGAATCGGCATAGATAATGGCTCGGCCTCGGGCCTCACGAAGGAATGGTCGAATTACGGTAGATTCAAACTGACGATAGTCAGTCGAATTTCGAAATGTCTCGATCGGATGAACAGGTTTTTCTTCAGGCGCAAATGACGACATATGGGAGTGATAGACGCTAAGGTTGTTTAAGGAAGGAATGAGCCCGAGTAAAGAACACAGCAAGGCGGTATGAAATTGAAGAACGCGTAAAGAATCGCTTACGCGTCGGGTGCCACGTGGTTCAGGCCAAATTCGGAATTTGGAGGATTTTCTCTTCCAAAATTGGAGGATCTGCTCAAATAGAAACAAACACTTCTGGAATCTCACTCATTTTATGTTGGAAAATAATATATAGAACATACCATGGGTTTTATAAAAATTAAACTACAAGGGATCTAGAAATAATAATGTAATAATTAAAAAGATAAGACCCTTAAATAATAAAAGGGCAATTTTCATAGTAAAATAATATTCTAGACCAGCAAACCAGAAATCATGTGATACTCCACATCTGCTCAGTCATCATGAGTCATACCCCAGTCATGCTCAGTCAGCTGTGGAGAGTGGTTTGTAAGATCAGTTCCAGTTTAGTAATATTTTTCTCTGGATTTATAAGCCTAGCTCCACAATTTGTCGTATTAGCTCCACTGCCCTTTGTCATGATATTCCTGAGAAATCTCTTGGATTCTTTGTATATATTTTAGCAGATGGGAAAACTGCTTATGTAAGCCGAGGATTTAGTATAAAAGGGCGACCCGATTTGGCTCAAAGAAGAAGCAATCTCTTGATCCAGAACCAGCATCATCAGTCCCCCTTTGATACTAAAGTCTCATAGTACTGTGCAATAAATCAGACTATTGACCCATAGTATCATCATTGCTCATCACTAACCTCTCTCATCTATAGCTCTCTCATCTTTTTAAGTTTCTGTAAGTTTCTGTAAGCCATAAGTTAGCATTTCAGTAAGATATTCCCTCAGGTGAGTCTCTGAAAGGAAGTAGGCAGTCTACTACCAAGATAAGAGATAGTCTCTTGTGTGTGAAAGTTCTATCAAGTCAGTCAGTCAA
>Ga0209333_1001524_pt1 | contig 11181 bp, 10 predicted proteins | sample BlaSpr_A8_OM2_O3_FD_187982 | JGI IMG/M metagenome (GOLD analysis project Ga0209333, IMG submission 187982) | Forest soil microbial communities from Thunder Bay, Ontario, Canada - Black Spruce, Ontario site 2_A8_OM2_O3 (SPAdes) (version 2) | ecosystem: Environmental > Terrestrial > Soil > Boreal...
CCGAGTAGAGCAGCTTGCCGGTGGAATGCGTGCGGCCCTTGTCGTGCTCGAAAAATACGCCGGGCGAGCGATGCAGCTGCGAGACGATTACGCGCTCGGTGCCGTTCACCATGAAGGTGCCGTTGCCGGTCATCAGCGGAATCTCGCCGAAATAGACCTCCTGCTCTTTGACGTTCTTAATAGAGCGGCGGCCGTTCTCGACGTCCCAGATGACGAGCTGAATCTTGACCTTGAGCGGCGCGGCGTAAGTCATGCCGCGCTGATGGCATTCCTCGACGTCGTACTTGGGGGTGCCGAGCTCGTAGGAGACGAACTCGAGCGACGCGGTCTCGTTGAAATCCTTGATCGGAAAGACCGACTTGAAGACCGCCTGCAGACCTACGTCGGCGCGGTCCTCGGTCGAGACGCCGACCTGCAGAAAATCGTCGTACGAGCGCTTCTGAATCTCGATCAGATTCGGAATCTCGATGATCTTCTTGATCTTGCCGAACGAGCGACGAATGCGAAGATTGCTAGTTACATGAACCTGAGCCATTAGCTACCTCACTGTATGCGCGCCACATACTTCGGCGCGCCGTGAAGCAAAAGAAGTCGCGGACGCAGGAGTTTCCCCCGTGCCCACGGCTTCATCGATAAAGACCGTATGAAATTCCCGCGCGCTCCTGAGCGGCACGCCGCGTGAATTTCCCGACCCTTGGTTGTGCGTCAAAAAGACTAAGTCCGTCCTACTTAAGCTCCACGCTGCCGCCGGCTGCTTCGAGCTTCTTCTTGATCTCTTCGGCTTCGGCCTTGTTGACGCCTTCCTTGACCGCCTTGGGCGCGCCGTCGACCAGGTCCTTGGCCTCTTTGAGGCCGAGTCCGGTCAATTCGCGCACGACTTTGATCACCTGGATCTTCTTGTCGCCGGAGCCGGTCAGGACGACGTTGAACTCTTCCTTCTCGGGGGCCGCCGCGGCCGCACCGCCGCCGGCCGCCGGAGCAGCCGCCGCCGCGACCGGAGCCGCAGCCGATACGCCGAGCTCGGCCTCGAGTTCCTTGACCAGAGCCGCTGCGTCGATCAGGCTCAGGTTCTTCAGATAATCCTTCACCTGATCGCGGCTGAGTTGTGCTTCTGACATTTACCTTCTCTCCTTGTTCACGCATCCGGGAGACGTGGGAGCGCCCCGAAATTCTTTTTATCAGTCGAGTGGATCAATCAACTTAATCATCATGCCTGCGTTCTGCACGCGAGCATCAAAATCGCCTCATCAACCCTCAGACGGAGCCGCTTCAGACGGAGCCGCCGGAGCAGCCGGAGTCTCGGGAGACGGCGGTGCTTCGGGCGCGGGCTCTGAGGAAGCCGCGGCCGGAGGCGGTGCGCCGGCGCCGTTCTTTTTTCCAATCGCGTCGATCACGCGCGCCAGGTACGAGCCCGGCTCGTTCAGCAGGCGAACCAACTGGGTCGCAGGAGCATTCAACAGCCCGAGCAACTGGCTGAAAATCACCTCGCGCGACGGCAGTTTCGACAGCGCCTCGACTTCCGCCGGCGTCAGCGCCTTGCCGTCGAGCACCGCGCCGCGCAGCTTGAGCTTGTCGCCGAGCGGTCCGAACGAAGTGAAAGTCTTCGCCAGGACGACTGGATCTTCATAGCTCAGGATCAGCCCGACCTGCCCGCCGAGGTTGCTGTCGAGCGCCTCGAACTTGGTGCCCTTGATAGCGTGGCGCACGAGCGTGTTCTTGGCGATACGCATCTCGCCGCGCACGGCGCGCAGGCGCTTGCGCATCTCGGTCGATTCCGCCGCCGTCATCCCGCGGTATTCGGACACCAGCGCGATACTGGCGCGGCCGAAGCTACCGGCGAGATCTTCAACGAGCGCGGTCTTCTCTGATTTCTTCATTATACTGATCCAGCTCCAACGAACGAAAAACTCTAGGCAGCCGCCGCGAGCGCCTTGGCCGCCGCCTGGCCCGTATCGACCCGGACGCCGGGGCCCATCGTCGACGACAGCGCGAGGCTGCGAACGTAGTTGCCCTTGGCGCTGGCGGGCTTGGAACGGACGATCGCACCAAGCAGCGCGCGCACGTTGTCGAGCAACTTCTGATCGCCGAAACTCACCTTGCCGACGCGCGCGTGCACGACGCCCGCCTTGTCGACCCGGTAATCCACTTTACCGGCCTTGATCTCGGCGACCGCCTTCGCGATGTCGAAAGTCACGGTGCCGACCTTGGGATTGGGCATTAGGCCGCGGGGCCCGAGAATTTTACCGATACGTCCGACCTGGCCCATCATGTCGGGGGTCGCGATGACGCGATCAAAGTCGAGCCAGTTCTCTTCCTGGATTTTTTTGATTATTTCTTCGCCGCCGACGAAGTCCGCACCGGCCTCGCGCGCCTCGCGCTCTTTCTCGCCCTTGGCGACGACCAGCACGCGCGCGGTCGAGCCGGTGCCATGCGGCAGCACGATAGTGCCGCGGACGTTCTGATCGGCCTGGCGCGGATCGACACCCAGCCGCACCGCAATCTCGACCGTCTCGTCGAACTTGGCGACCTTGTTATCGACCACCAGTTTGACGGCCTCTTCGAGCGTGTAGCGCTTTTCGCGATCGATATTTTTGAGCGCTTCCTTAAATTTCTTGCCTGCCATTTTTTCAGCCTTTTTCAGTCTCTATTCCGAAACCTCGATGCCCATGCTGCGCGCGGTGCCCGCCACCGTATTGACGGCTGCCGCCAGGTCGGCCGCGGTCAGATCCTTCATCTTGGTCTTGGCGATTTCCTCGACCTGCGCGCGGGTGACCTTGCCGACCTTGTTCTTGTTGGGCATCGGCGAGCCTTTTTCGATTCCCGCCGCGCGCAGCAGGAGAATGGAGGCGGGCGGGCTCTTGGTGATGAAGGTGAACGAGCGGTCGGCGTATACGGTGACGATCACCGGGATGACGAGGCCCTGCATGTTCTGGGTCTGCGCGTTGAAACTCTTGCAGAACTCCATGATATTAACGCCGCGCTGGCCGAGTGCGGGTCCCACCGGCGGCGACGGGTTGGCCGCGCCGGCCGGAATCTGCAGCTTGATCGATCCGACTACTTTCTTAGCCACTTTAAATTCGTTCCCGGTGAATCAGTTACTCAAGTCGCGAACGCCGCTCGTGCGCTCTGGGAGCGCGCGTCGGGCGATTCGATTGGTTGTCCTCAGGCCTTCTCTACCTGCACAAAATCGAGCTCGACCGGAGTCGCGCGCCCGAAAATCGAAATCAGAACGCGGACCTTGCCCTTCTCCGGCTTGACTTCCTCGACGGTGCCGTTGAAGTCCTGGAACGGGCCGTCGACGACTTTGATCGCCTCGCCGACTTCGAACAGCACTTTGGGTTTCGGGCGCAGCGCGCCCTCTTCCATCTGCTGCTCGATTTCTGCCACTTCGGACATCGGCACTTCGGGTGGATTGGTTGAATGCCCGACGAAGCCGGTAATCTTCGGCGTATCCTTGATGACGTGCCAGGTCTCGTCGTCGAGCACCATCTGGACGAAGATGTACCCGGGGAAAAATTTGCGGCTCGAGACTTTGCGCGCGCCGCCCTTGCCGAGTTCCTGTACGCGCTCAATCGGGACCAACACCTTGCCGATTTTTTCTTCCTTATGAAGCGAGCGTACCCGCTCCTCGAGCGCGGCCTTGGCCTTGTGCTCGTAGCCCGAATAGGTGTGGACGATATACCACTTCATTGCGGGCTTGGCGGCTTCGGTATTGGGTTCAGTCATGGAAATCAGCGATTCTACGTCCGGTCGTTAGTCCTAGCGGAGCAGCATCTGGACGCCGCGCACCGCAAAAAAATCGATCACTCCGAGCCACAAAGCCATCACAAACGTCAGACCGACAACCACCACCGTGGCCTGCATGGTCTCCTTGGGCGAGGGGTAATGGACCTTGGCAAGCTCCGTCCACGCTTCCGAGACGAAACTTACGCCCTGATTGAAGTAACTTTTCAGACTATTCATTTTTCGTGCCTAACGCAAGAACCGTGTTTTTCGTTCGGTGACCGTCGTAAATTTTGGCGGGCCAGCCAGGGGTCGAACCTGGAACCCTCGGATTTGGAGTCCGATGCTCTGCCAATTGGAGCTACTGACCCTTGTTTTAGTATCTACGCGGGGTGCTGACCTGCCAGCGCTTCTACTCGTTAAGTAACTTTGCCTTCTTTGTGTACGGTGTGGGCGCGGCACTTCGAACAGAATTTTTTGATGGCAAACTTGTCGGTCTGCGTCTTCTTGTTCTTGGTGGTCGTGTAGTTGCGTGATTTGCAGGTGTCACACGAAAGCGAAATCAGATCTCTCATTATAGTACGCCTCGAAAAAAACTCCTGTTCAGTGGACCGGTGCTCGATTCTGGAAAGCCCACGACGGGATTCGAACCCGTGACCTCTTCCTTACCAAGGAAGTGCTCTACCGCCTGAGCTACATGGGCATTTTTCAGTAAAAGACGATTCGTAAATTCCTCTTGTCATCATCGAAAAATCTGGAGCGGGAAACGGGACTCGAACCCGCGACCCCGAGCTTGGAAGGCTCGCGCTCTACCAACTGAGCTATTCCCGCTCTCCCCATCGGAACCCATCATTATACTGGTGGAGAGGGGAGGATTCGAACCTCCGAAGGCATAAGCCGGCAGATTTACAGTCTGCTCCCTTTGGCCACTCGGGAACCTCTCCTCCCAAGGCAATCGTGCCGACCAAGCCGATGGCGAGAATCGAACTCGCAACCACCTGATTACAAATCAGGTGCTCTACCGTTGAGCTACATCGGCAAACGACGTTAAGAAGGAAAAGTTATTCGGCGGCGATACGACTGTCAAGCTAAACCGGGTTTTGGGGTCTGCTTCTTGCATTCCGACGAGCCTCCCCGCGGAGCGCGCGGGAGTCGCGGGCGAGCATCGCGAGCGGCAGGAACGGGCCTCCCGGACAGCTTCGCGCGAGCGAAGCCGGTTCCGGTTTTGAAATCGCGCAGCGAACCTTTGCTGATGGCGTCGCGAACGATACGAGCGAACCTAACGCTTCACGCTGGTGATCGCGCGAGGAGTTGTGATTTTCGCAATGTTCCGCAGGTGACAATTTTACAGACTTGCGGCTGAGGTCTTGATCGGCGACAGTGATCTCGATGCCAAAATCGAAACCAACCAGCAGCACGCTGATGGACCTTGAATGGGCCCGCGTGTACGCGGACCGGATCAAGGACGAGCTCAAGCTAATCGCCAAGACCCTGTCGGACTTCAACGCGCACGCGATGCATCCGCATCTGGTCAAGGGCGCCGTCGCGCTCAAGGCGCAGATGAAGGAGGCCAGTCAGCAGGTTGGCGGGATGAGAAAAATCGCGAGCCAGTACGAATCCGATTGGATGAGCACAATAAAAAAAGCGCTGGCAAAAAAGTACCCCGGTTTCGAAGACGGCAAACCGGCGCGCGCCAAGCCGGCGGCAAAGAAAACCTCGAAGAAGTCGCAGACGGCGACCCGCTCCTAGGAGTGTCCGCCGAACAGGCTCCCGATCCACGTCGCCAGCGCGCCAAGCCGCGCCGGAAACGCCGCCCCGAGTAGTACCATTATCGGTATCAGCGCGTGGGTGGTTAACTGGAGGACCAAGGTGGAATTCCAATCGGTCTGGCCGGGCGTAGTTCCCGCGATCATGCTTGCAACGCGATCGCGATTGAGCGAAAAAAACATCCACATCATCGAGCCGACAGTGGCCAACACCACGAACCAGCTGAACCAGAGCAGGTCGTCGCGCGCCGGGAACGGATACGAGCTGACCGCGAACAGCATGAGGAGCATCGCCAATGTAGTGCTGAGCGCGAGCGACTCCAGTTGCGGCATCACCTGGCGCAGGAAATCGACGACGCGGCTCGCAACGTAAATCTCGCCGATCGTGTCGATCGAGTGTGGATCTTTCTCGCCCTTCTCACGCGCCGCGTTGGCGCCGGTCGTTCGCCAGAGCGGCTCGAAGATGTGCGCAATTGTGCGCGAGAGGGAGCCTATCCGGACCTCGATCTCACGTTTCTTCTCTACCTCGTCGCGCCAATTTCCATTGGCCTGGGCTTGCTCAGTCTCGTCGATACCGCGCTCCACCCAGGAGAGCAGGATCCTGAGCCGGAGACGACTTTCGCTGAGCCGCGCGTTCACCTCAGGCACGACGCTAGTGCTTGGGTCATCTGTTGTAATGACCAACTGGCGAACCTGATCGACGGCGACTTCCAACTGCGACATCGCGGGCACTTTGGAAAGAAGATCAATCGCCGGTTCCTTGAGAAAATGCAGTTGCTGGCGGTACGCATCGTAGCCACCTCTGCTCGGATGGGTATAGATGCGGTGCAGCAGCTTTCGCACCGAAAGCCACACTGAGACCATCTTTACAATTGCGAGGCCGATCCCCACGTATACGGCGAGCGAGAGAACAGAGAACAAACACTTGAATGCGGCCGTGTCGATGTGGCTGTGGAACAGCTGCCTGAAGGGCAACGCGAGAAGGTAGGCGAGCCCGATCGGCAGAGCGATTGCGCAACGGGTGCGCCAGGACCAGGCACCGGTTCCAACCAAATTGCGCACCCGTTTCTCGAGGTCCGCAAAGCCGCTAAATGAATCTTCTCCGAAATTGAGAAATGGGGTAAGCACCTGGCGCGATTCCAGCAATGCAAGGCGGAAGAGTGCGCCCAGTATCAACGCGATCGCGGCGGCATAAGTGAGCAACATCGGCACCAGCTGGGAAACCTTGCTGCCGAGATCGGCGGTGCGGAGAAACACAAACAGTCGCGCCGCAGGATCAGCAGGCGGAAGGAGCCAAACGATCATGCAAACCACCACAGCTACGAATGGAAACAGCACCAGCAGCGAGAGAATTATGCCCGGCGGATTGCGCCACGGAGGTTGTCCCGTCCGAAGCGGATCGATGTCAGCAAGCCATGATCGCGGCGCGAACAATACCAGCCAGACAGCTACTACGGCCGACGTCACGAATAATGTGGCCCAGAACTTCCAGGTAGCGTTTAACTCGCCCGCCATACCCATGCGAAAGGGTAGAAAAAAGTAATAGGCCATAGTGCCCAGCAGGCAGAGAAGTACGATCGAAAACAACCGCGTCACCCTTCGGCGCGCGGCCGAGTATTCTGGCAGGACTGCCGGGCCTAAAACCTGCCGTATGAAGGCCGGCGTCTTCGAGCGTAACCAAGCAGTCGGCTTGCGGGTGTCACTGCCCAAGATAAAGCTGCAGACGGGAAAGCACCCGAGCACGATGAGGAAGCAGGTGATCAGGAACGGCTTCGAATAAAGGTTGAATTCATAGTCGGTCGCTGTGGCGGCGGTTTGGACAAAGGGGTGTTCGACCATGAAGCCAGCTGGAACCTTTGGATCGCGAATCGAGACCGGCCAGAGTTGATCCACTCCAACAAAGGAAATCCACAATGGAGGTCCTTTGAAATTCGGGGAGAACGGCGTGGCGTAGTCGAGCAACGGAGCTGAAGGGTCCAGTAACTCGAGCGTCGCGTTGTAGATGCCTTCGGACGTAACCAATGAAAATTGAATAGGATATCGGTCGCTGGTCCACAATTGATTCTCAAGGTAAAGCGGATAAGTCGAAGCGACGATCATCCCACGCGTGTCGGGATTGGCCGCGCTGTGCAGGTACAAAAGATCGGCGTCGAGCACGATCGGGATCACATTGGGGCAGTTTTGACGAATCCAATGCACCAGAAATAGAGTGTCGGCCGGATCGGTGGCCGTAATAATTACGTAGCTTATCCGGTATTCATTGATTTCCCGCAGGTTTGCATCGAGGACAAGTTCCTGCCGGTTGGTCTCAGCGCTGGAGTAGAGCGGCAACAGATCTTGTGGGTTGCGAGATTCCTTGGAATCCAGGGGAAGGTTCGGATTGCTTAGCGACGGCGTCGTCGAAGCCCCAGAGTTCGCCGTTTGCGCGGCGCGCTCAGCAGCCCGCTGTATCTCAGCGATATGCAACGGGTACCGCAACCTGAGCATGTCAGGTATGAGCTGAGGGCCCACAAGAATTTTCGGTTGAGTCAAACCTCCATTCAGATTTCCGAATGATGTGTTCTCTTCGTTCAAGATAGCGACGCCTTTCCCGTTCGACTTACCAAGCCATTTCAAGAGTGCCTCGATCTCGGCATCGGTCGGGATAATAGTCGTCTTATAGGTGACCTGCGGACCTTTGAACGTGTTCGGGGCAACCGCAGTAGCGGCGCCCGAGATGATTTCGACGTTGGGTGAGCTGCCCTTTGGGCGATGGTCAGACCATTCAGCTATCGCCAGACGCATTGAGGTGGCGGAGCCCGAAAAACTGGGGCCCATTACTCTTAAGCAGTTCGCGCCATTGGAACAAATTGACGGCGGGAGTTCCGATGCCTGCCGCAGAGCGTCTTCGAATGCGGCTTTGTGAACCCCCGTCGTGGGAGTCTCGCCCACGAGGAACACCACCAGCAGCCGCCGCTGGTCAGGCGCTCGGAAGAGGATCAGACCGGGTTGAGTCTCGTAAACCGGCACTAGCTGTTTTTCCGCCTCGCTTTCGTCGCTCGAGTCATCCGTATCATCCGATTGATCACTCTTCCGCTTCCTGGCGAGTTCCCCCGGGGAAGGCCAAGGATTGTAAAAGTGATCGAGATCATAGCGCTCGGCTGAAACTGCCTGCTCGATCGAATCAACGTAGTCGTCGAACACGCTCGGCAGCCCCGATTCGACCGGGTCCGGCACGATGGCTATCAGCGAATCGATCTTCCAGTCGGGTGGCAATTTATAATGGTCGTCTTTGAACGATCCTGAAAAAAATTCTTCGACGATTCCTTGTGCATCATTCGCTCGCAAAGGGGTGGTCGGCGAAGTTGCGCTTCCATTTCTAGATTGCGATGACACCGTCGGCGGCGCCATGTAAGTTGGACTGCTCGACCTCGGTGCTAGCGCGGCTGAGCCCAGGAGGACGGCCACGAGGATTACAACCAGGCTGTTGCGCTGCTCCATCGGGTCGCTCCGCAGCCGGCTAGCTTAGCCGGACTCGTGTCGGTCGTATGATTTCCGGGTGCGATCGGAAGTTCCCCCCTTGGAAATTCCGCGCATTTGCGCGTGTGGCTATTTGCTTGGTCGCCTTATAACCACATTGGCGGAGTTAAGTACAGACAGGTTATGCAGGCGGGAAAGACGGCCTAGACTGGTTGTTTCGCGGCGGCGCGGCGGCGAGAGATTTCGAATAGCGCGACTGCGGCGGCGACTGAGACGTTGAGCGATCCGACTTTGCCGCGCATCGGGATGTCGACGACGAAGTCCGCTCCTTTCTTGACGATGTCGCGCACGCCGCGGCCCTCGGAGCCGACGATGATCGCGAGCTTGCGCGTGGTGTCGAGCGTGTAGATTGACGTATCGCCACCGGGGGCGAGCGCCGCGGTCCAGTAGCCGGCCTCTTTGAGCTGCTCGATTGTGCGCGCGACGTTGCCGCATCGCGCTATTTTCAGATGGATCCACGCGCCGGCCGACGACTTGACCGCGGCGGGCGTGATGCCGGCGGTGCGGTCCTTCGCGATGACGATCGCGGCGACGCCGGCGCCTTCCGCCGATCGCATCAGCGCGCCGAGGTTGCGCGGATCGGTGACGCCGTCAACCAGAACAATGGGATCAGGCTGCGCAGCGAGAATATCTTCGATGGCTGCGTACTCGTACTCGCGCATCAGGGCCGCGATTCCTTGATGGCGCGCGGCGGGTCCGGCGAGCCGTTCCAGGCCCGCATCGTCGGCGAACTCGACGCGGCCGCCGCCGGTTCTGACCAGATCGATCTCGGCGGCGAAGCGCCGCTCGTCGCCCGATTTCACGTAGAGCACTCGAATCGAGGTGGGCGCCGCCGCGACCAGTTCGCGGATCGGCTCGACGCCGTACACGATTTCGCGATCGTTGCCGGCGGCGCGGCGCGGCTCGCGCGGGTCGGTATCGACGCGTCGATGATCGCGCGCGGGAGGCGGCGCGGGCGCAGGCTTGGCGGGTGCCGCGGGCGAATCGCGGCGCGGCGGGCGCGGCGCGTTGCGGTTGAAGCGGGGCGTGCGGCTCTTGTCGCGAAAATCTCTCATCGTGAGGCGATAGTATCAGAGCGACGGGGGAGTGGCGCTGTTTTGAATCGCGTCGAGGTGAGGGTGAGGGCGACCTGCCAACAACCTAACCCCTAACCCCTTCCCGAGCGGGAAGGGGAACCGGATTATTTGTGGAAGTTTCATTCGGACGGCGGGATGTTTAGACTTGGGTGCGGCGCCGCATCGTCGGGGCCGATTATCGGATGAAAGTTCCAGGGTTTGCGATTGTCGATCGCTACGTTGCGCGCGAAGTGCTCGCGCCTTTTGCCGTCGACGTCGGCCTGCTGACCTTCGCGCTGGTCACCGGCAAATTGCTCAAGCTGATGGACCTGGTCGTCAATCACGGCGTCAGCCTGGGCGAGGTCTGCGGCATCATCGGGTACATCATGCCCGCCTTCCTCGAGCTCACGTTTCCGATGGCGGTGCTGCTCGGCGTGTTGATGGGCTTCGGGCGGATGTCGAGCGACCAGGAGATGACGGCGGCACGCGCATGCGGGATAAGCCTGTATCGGCTGGCGGTGCCGGTGATGATCGTGGCGCTGGGGGTGTACGCGATTTCGAGCTACTTCGCGTTCTCGCTGCGGCCGTGGGCGAATTCCAATCTGCGCAACAAGCTCTACGAGCTCAGCCAGACCCGCACCAGCGCCGGCATGAAGGAGAAAATCTTCAACAGCAATTTCCCCGGCCTGGTGGTTTACGTCGACGAGATGTCCGATGTCGATTCGAGCATGAAGGGCGTCATGATTTCCGACGCGCGCGATCCGCATAACCAGAACACGATAATCGCCAAGCGCGGCGCGATGATCCCCGACACCAAAAACAAGTCGATCACGCTGCGGCTGTTCGACGGTTCGATCTTCGGGATTGAGCCGCAGGACAACTCGACTCACGTCACCAGCTTCAAGACCTACGACCTCAGCGTCAATTCCGAGGAGTCGATGGGCGTCACCGACGTCGAGCCGGACGAGATGACGTACGCGGTCCTGCGCGCCGATATCAAGGCGGCGCGCGCCAAGGGCAAGCCGGATTACGATGCCGAGACCGAGATGGCGACCAAGTTCACGGTCCCGTTCGCGACGATGCTGTTCGCGCTGCTCGGTATCTCGCTCGGGCTCAAG
>Ga0209333_1001525_pt1 | contig 11174 bp, 5 predicted proteins | sample BlaSpr_A8_OM2_O3_FD_187982 | JGI IMG/M metagenome (GOLD analysis project Ga0209333, IMG submission 187982) | Forest soil microbial communities from Thunder Bay, Ontario, Canada - Black Spruce, Ontario site 2_A8_OM2_O3 (SPAdes) (version 2) | ecosystem: Environmental > Terrestrial > Soil > Boreal...
GGTACCTTTGCGTAGACGGGGCCGAACCAGCCGGGCGCGGAGCGCCGGGTGCCGACGGACGCAAGGGCTGACCCGGGCGCGGCATGGATGTACTGAGCGGGCCGGTAGGCCGAGAAGTCTGAGTGGTAGCGGATGAGCCTGTGGGGACAGGGGGAGCAGGCCGAGGCGCCGTACCAGAGGGCGATGCGGCAACCGGAACATGCGTTGCGGCGGTAGCTCCGGGTGCGGCTGGACGCGTCGGCACAGCTGGCCGCGCGGCTGGCGGCGTAGCGCCCGCAGTCGGCGCGACTCCCGGTCGCGCTACGCTCGCCGGCGCAGTGGCCGACACGGGCGCGGCCGGCTTCGCCGCTATCGGAGCCGCAGCGGTTACCGGCGCAGCGGTCGGAGCCGCAGCCGGTTTCGGCGCAGGCTTTTTCGCCGCGGTAGTCTTCGCGGACTTCTCGGCTTCGGCCGCTTCTTCAGCCGCCGCCAGATCGCGAAAGTGCTTGCGCACCCGCTCGGCGTGCACGAGATCGATCGAGCTCGAGTGCGTCTTCTTTTCGGTGACGCCGGCTTCTGGGAGGTACTCGATCAGGACTTTCGCCTTGATCTCGAGTTCTCTGGCCAGTTCGTTGATCCGGACTTGATTGGAATCTGCCATTCGCCTCTTGTCTGAACTGCGACTACGTACCTCGGTACGGCCGCGATACTACGCGCGAAAATGTTCAAAACTTGCTTACGGCTTTTCCGCGCCTTCCACTGAATCGCCGATCTCTTCTTCCCGCACGTCCTCGGTGGCCTCGGCCGTGGCTTCATCGAGCGCCGCAGCTTCGGCTTGAACGGTTCCTTCTTCGGGGACTACGTCAGCCGCAGCTTCGTGCTCGCCACTCGCCGCCACTTCGCTCTCCGCTTCTTCCGTAGCTTCGTCGAGCAACGCGGCTTCAGTTTCCACCGTACCGGTATCGGGCGCTCCACCTTCGTTCAAATCTTCAGCGGTGGTGGCCCCACTGGTCGCCGCCGTTTCCAGCGCTTCGAAATAGGCGGCGACGGATTGATGGATCTTCTCCACCATTTTCTCGCCGATGCCCGGAATTTCGACGAGTTGTTCCGGAGTCATGTCGGCCAATTTCTCGATCGACGTTATGCCGGCAGCCTCGAGCTTCTCAATCGTCTTCGGTCCGACATTCACCAGCTCCGTCAGCGGGGTTCCCGGCGCAGTCAGGGCGGCCATCTGCGCTTCAATTTCTACGCGCTTTTCTTCCTCGCTCTTGATGTCGATGTTCCAGCCGATCAGCTTGCTGGCCAGGCGCACGTTCTGGCCTTTCTTGCCGATCGCCAAAGACAACTGCGTATCTTCGACAATCACTTCGAGCCGCTTTTCTTCCGGATCGACGATCTGCACTCGCGTTACTTTCGCCGGGCTCAGGGCTTTCTGCGCGAATGCGACGGTCTCCTCGTTCCAGGGAATGATGTCGATTTTTTCACCGCGCAGTTCGCGGATGATGGATTGGACGCGCATGCCCTTCATACCGACGCAAGCGCCGACCGGGTCGACATCCTTGTCCCGGCTTTCCACGGCGATTTTGGTGCGCTCGCCCGCCTCGCGCGCTACCGCGCGAATCTGCACCGTACCGTCGTAAATTTCCGGAACTTCCATTTCAAACAAACGCTGCACCAAGGCCGGATCGGCGCGGGAAACCACCACCTGTGGGCCTTTGGCCGCGCGCTCCACCGCGCGAATCGTTACGCGCAAACGGTCGCCCACGTTGTAGGCCTCGAGACGGGACTGTTCGCGCTTGGGCAGCCGCGCTTCGGTGCGTCCCATGTCCACGATGATGTCCGGGCCTTCCATGCGTTTCACGACGCTATTGATCAGCTCGCCGACCCGCGTGTGAAACTCGTTGTAGATCGTGTCGCGCTCGGCTTCGCGAACTTTTTGCAGAATAACTTGCTTGGCCGTCTGCGCCGCGATGCGGCCCAGCACATCCGTCGGCTTGCCCTGAGTGATCTCGCCACCGATTTCAATTTCGGGCATGCGCTTGCGCGCGTCGTTCAGGGAAATTTCGCGTATGGGGTCGACGACTTCGTCGACTACTGTGTGCACCGAGAAAACGTCAACCTGGCCGGTGTCCGGATTGAACTTCGAACGGAGTTCTTCTTCGGTGCGATAGAATTTTCGCGCCGCCACCACCATCGCATCTTCAATTGCGGCGACGATGATCTCCGGTTCAATGTGCTTTTCCCGGCTGATCAGCTCGATCTGCTGGTACAGCTGACTCGCCATTTGAGTTTCTCCCGTACAAAATTCGATAAAAGTATGAATGCTTTAAGAACGACCGCCCATCTACCCGGCCCGCGCTACAGTTCGACAACTAAGTTCGCCTTCTTGATCCCGGCATAGGGGATCTCAATTTGCTTTTCCTGATCTTTGCTGCGCTGCGTTACTTTCACCATGCCATCCGCGTACCCCGCCAGGCGACCTTCCAGAAATGCCTGTTTGTTCACTGGATCCGCCAACCAAATCTTGGCCAGCCGTCCGACGAAGCGTTCATAGTCCGCCGGCTTGATTAATTTCCGGTCAAGACCCGGTGAACTGATTTCCAGCGTATATGCCGGACCGGGCACTAACTCCTCGACGTCGAGGATCACACTTAACTGCTCGCTGACCTGCTGGCAGTCGTTATGACTGACACCAAGGTCATCCGGGTTCTGCGGGCCGGGCAGCCGGTCGATGTAGACACGGAGCAAACGCTCCTTGCCTATCTTCCATTCTACGTCGAAAACGTCGAGGCCGAGCGATACCGCCACGCGCTGCGCTGCCTCTCGAATCTTGCCCAGTTCCATTCTATTCCAAGCGCGACAGTTAGCTGCATCCGGCGAGAACTCCCGGAGGCGCCCCAAGCGGCAGAGCCGCCAAAAATGTCGCCTCCAACAAAAAAGTGGGCTCGCGCCCACTGGCTCTTGCGACCTGTCTGGAAGCACCACAGTATAATTTCTCAGCGCCAAAAACGCAAGAACAGCTCGAGGCCAACCCCAAGTCCTGTTAAATCCGTGATTTCCGCGACGTTTGAAGCTAAGAACAGTCTCCCAGAACGACTTTGCAGGAAAGGGCCAATGTGTATATTCTCGGTACGTTCCCGCCGCTTCACCCAGGAGGTTGCCATGGGAAGCCGGTGCCTGTTCACTGCTTTTCTCGGTTTGCTGATTCTAGCGATGTTCCAGCCCGCCGTAATGCTGTTCTCCCAGCAAAAAATGGACTCTATCCAGCGCGCGCAGAGCGAGCAGATTTTGCGTGATGCCTACGATAACGTTAAGAAACACTATTACGATTCGAAGTATCACGGGCTCGACCTGGACGCCCGCTATCACGATTTTGACGCCAGGGTAAAAAATGCTCCGAACCTCGGCCAGGCTTTCCGCATGGTCGCGGCATTTCTTGACGGATTAAATGACTCCCACACTTTCTTTGAGCCGCCGTCGCGAACCTCCCGGACTGAGGATGGTTATCAGCTGCGAATATATGGTGACAACTGCTTCGTAGTGGCGGTTCGGCCGGGAACCGACGCGGAGGCCAAAGTGCATATCGGCGATCAAGTGCTGACTTACAACAATTACAACGTAAATCGGGCGGATAAGTGGAAGATGGAATACTACTTCAAAGCCTTGGCGCCCCAGCCAGCGTCCGTCCTGGAGCTCCGCGACCCTGCCGGACAAGAACGAAAAGTAACCGTCGATGCCAAGGTGCGCGAATTGAAAAAAGTCATGGATCTGACAGGAGCCAACAGTGGCGGCGATATGTGGGATCTGGTGCGCGAAGGGGAGAACAGCAATCGGATCATGCGCCAACGCTGGGTGAATGTGAGCGACGTTATGATTTGGAAGATGCCGATATTCTTTCTGGAAGATACGGAAGTAGATCACATATTCGCCGAAGCCAGGAAACATCGAGCGCTGATAATTGATCTGCGCGGAAATCCCGGAGGCGCGGTCGTCACCCTGGAACGCATCATCAGCGACATGTTCGAAGGCGAAGTGAAGGTGGCGGATCGCATCGGGCGCAAAGATCTGAAGCCCGAGATAGCGAAAGCCCACGGAGGCGACAAGTTTTCCGGAAAAGTCATCGTAATTCTGGATAGTGGATCAGCCTCGGCCGCTGAACTATTGGCGCGGGTAATTCAGCTCGAGAAGCGAGGAACGGCCATCGGTGATCGTTCCTCCGGAGCAGTGATGGAGTCGTTGCGTTATCCGGCCTCTCAGGGCGTGGACACTAAAATCTTTTACGGGTTTTCCATTACGGAAGCCGACTTGATCATGAAAGATGGGAAAAGTCTGGAGCACGTCGGGGTCACGCCCGACGAAACGGTCCTGCCCACCGCCAAAGATCTCGCGCGCGGATGGGATCCGGTATTATCGCGCGCCGCGGAACTCGCGGGGGTGACTCTCGAACCTGCTGCGGCCGGAAAATTATTCCCGATCGAGTGGATGCCAAACTGAATCCGTCCGCCCCAAAACAACCCGCCCCGGGATTACTCCCGAGGCGTTCGACGTTCGGAAAACTGATTCTACAGATCGAAAAAGCGTTTACTGCTGAGGTGCCACTGGTTTAGCAGCAGCCGGCGCGCGCGGCGTGGTGGATTTCGGCGTCGCGGTGGTGGCTGCCTTCGCCGGGTAAGTCTGGTCAAACAGGCGAATGATTTCCTGGGTCACGTCGGTCGAATTCGCCGCGAAAATCACGGGGGAGCTTTGGCCGGAGCGATCAAGGATGATCGAGTAGCCGTTGTCGCGCGAATACTTGTTCAGCACGTCGATCATCCGGCGGCCGATGCGATCCACAACCTCGCGTTGGGCTTCGTTGAAATCGTCCTGCGCGTCCTGCGAACGGCGTTGGTAGGTGCGCTGGAGCTGTTCGCCTTCGCGGCCGAGCCGGGCCTTTTCATCGTCGCTCAACGTGGTTTGCCCGGTACGCAACCTGGTCTGAATATCTTCCATTTGTTTCTGCATATTCGTCAGTTCGGTCTGGCGAGGCGCGAACTGCGATTGCAATTCTGCCGCTGCTTGCTTTCCTTCAGCCGTGCTGGTAATCGCAACTTGCACGTCAATCACGCCAATCTTGCCGGCGGACGCTGGTGCCGCCTGAGCCCACATGGCCGCTGGTGACATCAATACAGCCGCCAGGGCGGGTACTGCCAATCGAATCTTCATTCTCACTCCTTCATCAGGTTAACGGTTAGATAGTCAAACATTTAATCATCAAACAAATCGCAGATTATAGCGTTCCTCGTGGAAATTGGTCAATTCCTTTTGAGTCTCGCCACCTTTGAACGGAACCAAAGCCGATAGGTCTTAGATGCAACCCTGCAGAAAGTCGTTGTTTTGCGCCATCGCGCCGCTCGTTTCTAATTCGGAAGCGGTATCAGCAAAATCCGGTTGTTAACCTGATCCACCTCGACCACCAGGTTGAGTCGCAAATCGATCCCCACGGCCTTCACCCCGACTACTACCGCGGAAGATGGCACCAAGCTTCCAGCCGCCAATACGCTCTGCACCTGGGGCGTCGGACAACTCGTACCGCCGCCTGGCGGGCACACGTAGTCGATGACCGAGATGGTGCTGGTTCCGGAATTCGCCGTCACGATGGCGCTGGTGTTGTAATTGTAATCAAGCGATGTGGGATTGATGCTGGCGGCGATCGAAGAAAGAACGGTCGATCCCGGGTTCACTACCAAAACATTGTTGCTGCCACTGTCCGTCGCCAGAAATACCTGATTCGCCGGATCGAAAGTGACATCGGTAGGCAAGTCCAGATTGCTGACCCGGGGTAGCAACGTTCCCGCCGAGGACAGAAAATCCAACGCGCTGGTGCCAGCGCCCGTAGCTTGATTTAGTCCCGCGGCGGTCGCCACTACGGTAATACTCTGCGTAGTATCGCTGGCCAAGCTCGGATCAACCGCCACACCAAGCGGCAGATAATCAATTTGAGTGGTGCTCGCACCTGCAACCGAACCCGTAGCGGCATCTGCGATTGAAATTTCGCCAAGAAACCCTTCGGGATTCGTGGTCCCCTCGGACAAGGTGAACACGGCGAGAGCGGTGTCCGGGTTAATCGTAGCCCCGATTGGCAGAATACAATCGGCGCATAGCGGTACGGTGATGGGCGGGTTAAATACTCCGTTTAAACCGACTTCGTCCAAGACCGTTGCGGTGTTCGATGCGTTGTTCACCACGAACGCCAACCCCAGCCTCGGAAGTACGGCAACGCCGAAGGGGCTCGCCCCAGTCAAGAATGAGGTGGGCGACTGGGGATTGAGCAGCGATCCATCCAGCAGGTTAACCACCGAAATGCTTCCACTACCGGAATTGGTCACGACGACCTGATCCCGCACGTTATCGACCGCCACAGCCACCGGAGAATTTCCGACGGTCACCGGTTGAATCACGTTGAGATGCGCCACATTCGAAATTGCCGATGCGGAATTCTGGACGTAAACCACGTAGCCGCGGGCTCCGGAAAGCATCGAGGCCGATACGGACGCGGTGAGTTCCCTGCTGCTGACGAAGGTCGTCGGAACTGTTGTCCCGTCCAATACGATCTTGGAGGCCGCGGTAAATCCGCCTCCAACAATCGAAAGTGTTAAGCCGGCGTTCGGCGTCTGCACATAAGTTGTGGCCGGACTCGACTCGACGATTTGCAGGGGGTTAACGGTAGAAGTGCTCAGCGGCACGACCGAAACCGTGTTGTTCCCGGAATTCGCCACGTAAGCGGTGTCGGTGATCGCATCGATCGCCACACTTTGCGGCGCATTGAGACCTAACAGGGTTTGCAAAACGATCCCATTCGCCGCGTCGATCACGTACGCGCTGCCATTGTCATTCACCGCAATTCCAATATTGTCGAGCGGATTCACAGCCGCGGCCACGAAGCCCGAAATATTCACCGCGGCCCCATTCTGTGTAGCCAGCACCGTTTTGACCGTTTGGTCTAGCAGGCTGAAGGTCGACAGGCTGTCCGTGACTCCTCCCGTCTGCAGAATTCCCCCGTCGGGATCGGCAAACAGGGCCTGATGGGTTTCGGAATTTATAGCCACGCCTTGAATCGTAGAGGAAATCGTAATATTTGCGATCACTGAAGGCGCGCGCAAAGGGTCAGTCCCCGGATCGCTGCTGGAAGCATTGTGCCCAAGGTCGACGATGTTGATGATTCCCTGCCCGCCCGGTGTCGCGATGGCCCAGTTCAACCGGGGATCCACTGCGACCGATGGGAACGTGGCGGTGCTGAACAATGTGAAAGTCCCGCCGACGCTTTGCACAAAGGTTGGAACGCCATTCGTAAAGTCGACAATTTCCGCGGTGTTGCTCTGCTGTATCGCCACCAATCCACGATGAGTCAAAGAATTGATTCCGATGGCCCAGGGCACGGGTGCCGGGTTCGGCGCAGTGTTGGGATTAGGCAAATTTAGGGTGGTCACTGCAAGCGTGGTCAGGTTGATGACCGAAATCGTGTTGTCCGCACTATTCGTTACCGCTGCGATGTGGTCGGGCAACTGATCGTCGATCGCTACGCTGGTGGGAGCAGTTCCTACCGGAACGGGCGAACCGGGAACCGCCGTTTTCGTCGCGAGATTAATGATACTGACGTTGTTGGAACCCTTGTTCGCGACGACGGCTAGGCCCAACCCTTGATCGATCGCAATCGACTGCGGCGCCGTGCCCACCGCGAACGAAGATTGCGGCGCGGTGGGAATGGAATTGGAAGACGGTTCAACCGAAATATTCAACGCCGAGGCGGCCGGATTCGGGGCCACCACATCGCCATTCCGCACGATCAAAGGATACAAACCGGGGCCTGGCACCGCGCCGCTGGCGATATTGGCCGTCAATTGCCGGCTGCTAGTGAACGTCGTCGCGAGAGTTTGCCCGTTGAAAGACGTGGTGGTCGGTGAGTTCGGCGAAAAATATCCGCCAATCAAACTCAGGTTTGCGCTGGTTCCTGATGGCGTCACGGTGTTGGGCAGAGTAGCCAGCAGGATCGGCTGGGTCGGCACAATTGTTAAACCTTGCGGTCCAGGCAGGGTATTGGAAGTGCTCCCATCCTGGGTCTGCACCACAATCGCTACCGGAGTTGGGCCGGGCCCTACCAACAAATTTGCTGGAATCGTAGCTCGCAGCAACTCTGCGCTGATGAATACGGTCGGCACTGGAGTGAGCGGATTTCCGGCCAGGACCGTGCTGGTGGTCAGAAAGTTGGTCCCGGACAAATAGACATCCTGCTGAACTGAACCTTCGCCTACCGTGTTCGGCGACATCGAGGTCAGCGTCGGATCGGCAGCACCGGCGATGGTGACGGTCGCCTGTCCTTCCTTCGAAGGGTCTGCGGCTGAAACCGCGGTGACCGTTATTGCGCCGGATGGAGCGACCGTCGGTGCAAAGTATTCGCCAGCCGTGCAGTTCGCTGGCAGTGAAGTGCTGGGACAAATGAATCCGTCAGCCGTGGATCCACCCGCGACTCCGTTCACTTCCCAAGTCACGTTCGAGCCACTGGCCGTGCCGCCATTCACGCTGGCCAGAAACTGCTGGTGCTCGCCAACAGCGAGTGACGCCGAGCTTGGCGTCACCGTCACACCAATGCCGGAACTGATGGTTACCGCGGTCGTGGCAAATGCGGTCGATTGGATGGTGCTGGTCGCTACCACCAAAAATCCGTTGGTCGGCGGCAAGGTCGCGGGGGCGGTATATAAACCTCCCGGAGTGTTATTTGCACCGGTGGTGATGGTTCCGTATCCCGCAGGCAGCTGAGTCTGTCCAGTTGCGGCCGGACTGCAGACCGTGGGCTGCAAGTTGGTCGGCGAAGGCGGCAGGCAAATCTGCCAGGTTACCGTGGTGGTCGCCGCGCCAGTCACCGACGCGCTGAATTGCACCGGTTTGCCGAGCAGGATGGTCGGATTAACCGGGAACACCGTGATTCCGACCGGAGTCGAATTGCCGCCGCATCCCGAAATAATTGTCATCCAGGCGCCCAATAGGGCCACCGTACCAGTCTTAAAAATATTACGCATTTCTTTCATCCTCTCCACGTTTCGGCGAACCGACGCTGTGCGTTCGCCCTGCCCAGATTACTTTTTGTAATGATTCCCTATTAAGAATTAGAAAGTCTTGCCGACCGTAAAGCGGAACGTGTGGGCCGGCTCCAGCAGGCCCGCCGGAATTTTTTGTTGCGCGGCGGCCACGTCCAGCATCAACTGCGGAACAATTTGGGTCTGTAGCACGCCGGGGGGCAGTTCGTTTTTGACTGCGTCGGTCAAATCGTACCCTCCGGTTGCGCCGGTGATGGTGCTGTTCAACCGCAGGTAATTGTAAGCGTAATAGACGCGGAAAGGAGCATTCACGATCGGCAGAATCACGTCGAGCTCGACTCCGGCCGAGGTGCGCGGACGGTAATTGGTGCCGCCCAAAATCGGCAGTTGGCTGGCAATTTTCAAATTCGGAAAATCCGGGTTCGGAAATCCCTGCTGAAATTTCGCGAGCGCTTCCGAATCCAGGGAGAGCTGCGATTTCCGCAAGATGGTGTTGAATCCGATGTCGTTGAACAGCACCAGGGTAACCGGTCCGGCGATCGGAATTCGATATTCCAAATTGTTGACGTTTTGAAAATCCCCGCCAGGTCGCGTCGGGAAGAATTCCAGCGTGGGCACGGTCAACGTCCGAATCGCGGGCCGGCCGTTGTTGAGGTTTCGGGGGTCGACATAGGACACGGTCGCGGTAGTGGAGAACGGAATCTCCACAAAAGGCGAAATCGTGTAGAAATTGAATCCGCGAACGTCGTTTTCGCCGCCCAGATAATAGCGGCTGTTGGGCGGAATGTTTTTCCCACCGTAGCCGGTGATCATTCCACTCTGGAATTTCACACCGATCACGTTGCGCCGCTTGTTGACCGGATGAAAATAGGTCGTGACGAACGAGTTGGTGATGGTATTGACGTTGCCCTGCAGCGGGCCACCTTCAAATCCGAGCCCATAGTAAAAGCTTTTTCCGCTGGTCGGATTTTGCGGATTGTTCACTGTGCTATAGGAAATCGTCGGTGTGATCTTGCTCGAAACGATTCCATTCAGCGCCGAGGGTCCGGCGAGGCTGGTGAACTGAATGCTTTCAAATAGCAATTGCGCAGAGGTGCTGAAGGTTTGAATGTTCGTCGTTGAATAGCCGTAAGTGATGCCAATGCGCGTAAAGGAAAACTTGCGCAGCGGGTAACTCGCAAACACCGTCACTCCTTTGGAGTTCGTGGTGTAGTTTTCCTGCAATGCCGGATTCAGTGCGATTTCCTGCCCCAGTTGGATACCGAGCTGCTTGGCCTGGTTGTAATCGAATTTGTTGGTGAAAATAGTGAAGCCGGTGGCGATGGGCCGGTCGAAAAGATATGGCTCTGTGAAACTGAACTGAACGTTGCGCTGGAAGCTGCCGATCTGAGCGGAAAGGGACAGCGTTTCGCCGAGCCCTAGGAAATTATTGGTGCTGTACGAGGCGCCCACGAAGGTTCCGGCGATCCCGCTGATGCCGCCGGAAAAACTGATGGACTGCTTTCCTTTTTCCTTGAGCTTCAGGCGAATGTCCACCGTTCCGGCTTTCACGTTGCGTTTCAGTTCGGCGTTTTCCGGCTTGATGGTGTCGAAATAGTTGAGTTGGTTCAAACGGAGCAGGCTGAGTTCCCACAGCCGGTTGTTGAAGACCTGGCCTTCGTCGAGCAGGATCTCGCGGCGAATGACTTTGTCGCGCGTGGTGGTGTTTCCCGAAAATTCGATGCGCCGCACAAAGAACTGCTTCTGTTGGTCGAACTCCATCGTGAGGTTGACGATTTTTTTCTGATTGTCGATATCGGTCAGCGGGGTTGCAACGAAATCGATGTAACCGTATTCACCGTATAGTTTTTTATAGTTCTCCAGCGCCTTGCGGATCTTTTCCGAGGAAAAAATATCGCCTTCTTTCAAGGGAAAAGCTCGCGCCAGGAGTTCGGACTTAAATACCAGCCCTTGATCGAGATCCGCGCTTTTGAAGTTCAGCTTGCCCATATGGAACTGATCGCCTTCTTCAATGGTGATGGTGATGTCGGCGCGCTTTCCATTTTTGGAGCCAATCAGCGGCAAGGGCCCGAGGCCGCCGTGGACGTCGTCGACGATAGTGACGACCGGGTCGCTGACTCTGAC
>Ga0209333_1001527_pt1 | contig 11161 bp, 11 predicted proteins | sample BlaSpr_A8_OM2_O3_FD_187982 | JGI IMG/M metagenome (GOLD analysis project Ga0209333, IMG submission 187982) | Forest soil microbial communities from Thunder Bay, Ontario, Canada - Black Spruce, Ontario site 2_A8_OM2_O3 (SPAdes) (version 2) | ecosystem: Environmental > Terrestrial > Soil > Boreal...
TTATTCGCCTGGCGGCAGCGCGAAGACTGTATTTCGCGCGGGATTCGGCACGTTCTACGATGACCTGGCTCAGAACGGATGGGCGACTGCCTTTCAAGGCGTCAATAACGCAAACGCAACTACTGGAACGTGCAGTTTTACTGGCGGACCGGGCAGCTATGCGCTCAGCGGCAGCGGATGTCTTACTGGGGGCGCCGCGGCCACTGGTAATCTGATCGGCTCTGACTACAAGACGCCCTACGCCATTCACATTACAGGCGGGGTGCAGCACGCCTTCAACCAACACTGGCTGGTGAGCGCCGACTATACCCATGAGCAGGGGAATCACGGGTACCGCGCCTTCCCTTACACCGGCGGCAATGATCTATTCACGCCGCTCATTCCCCCGTCGGATCCAACCTATGCGGCCGATCAAGCGGCGGTTGTGCCGAATGTCAACCTGTTCCAGTCTGATAATCGCTCCAGCTACAACGCGCTGATGTTGCATCTGCAAGGCAATGCGCGACGCTTCAGTCTGGTGGCGAACTACCAACTTTCCAAGGCGCAGACCTGGGGCTGCCTGCTCGGCGAACTCTTTGATTATGTCGATGGCGTCTGTCAGAATCCGAATACTGGATTGCTGGATGCATTTGGGCCCGGCGACTATGGCCCATCAGGGGAAGACGTTCGTCATCGTTTTGTGCTCGCGGGTACTGTGCATATCCCCGGCGGTTTCGAATTGAGCAGCATCACCCAGGTGGAGAGCGCTCGTCCCATCACCATCACCAACCAGGACAACACCGGGCGCATTTACGTGAACCGAGTGTATACCAGCCTCGACGAATTCCGCGGCACACCTTACATCCAGTCGGACCTGCGGGTCACGCGTCCCTTGAAGATCGGCGAGCGCTGGCAGATTAACCCGTTCGCGGAGTTCTTCAACATCTTCAACCGCAACAATCCTGGAGCGAACTTCGCGGTCAATGTGGTGCAACTCCCCGTGCCAGCCTCCCAGATGGTGCCCGATCCAGTCACCGGTATAACAAATGTCACCAGCATCTGTACGAATACAAGTTGCACTCAAACCACGCCCATCACCAGCTTGAAGCAACTTGAGATACCAGAAGGCGCATTGGGAGATTTCTTCGGCCCTGGCACCACTGTAGGCATCCCGTTCGCGGCACAGGTGGGCGTGCGTGTAACCTTCTAAGACGGTTCCTCGGTTCACGTTGTCTGTCACCCGCTAGCCCTCTTACCTAGCCCTCATACAATGAACCGATGATCATTCTCGCGCTGCTTGCCGCCCTTGCACTTCAATCTCCCAATGTCGATCAGAGGACGAAATTGCTGCGCACCGAGGACCAGGCGCTCCAGACGCTTTTGCGCTCGGCAATCGAAAGGTTTGGGACGATGCGCTCGCCAGCGACGCCGTCCACGTCGACGAGAACGGCGCCATCCTGAATCGCGAAGAATTCCTCAAACAGCTGGATCCATTTCCGGCCGGTACGTCCGGCAGCCTTCAGATTACGTCTTACTCCGTTCATTTTCGGGAGACCTGGCTACCATGGTTCACACCGGTGACGAACAAGAGAATTACCACGGCCAGACGCTATTGGCGCGCTATCTCATGACCGAGACCTGGCGCAGCGAAGCGGGCGAGTGGAAGTTGCCCCTGGTTCATGCCTACGCGGTGCTTAAAGATCCTCCTGCAATATCGTTAGCGCCTGAACCGCTGCAGCAATACGTGGGTCGGTATCTTGGTGGCAACGATCTGGTCTACTTGATTGGGTGGGACGGGAAGCAACTGCAAGGCGACCGGCCGGGCGGAACGACGAAACCGTTAGTGGCGGAGGTGCGTGACGTGCTTTACATTTCGGGCCGGCCGCGAAGCCGTAAAATCTTCCAGCGCGACATGAGTGCCAAGATCACGGGATTTGTGGATCGACGTGAGGGTTCGGATTTCGTCTGGCGCTGCGAGGGTTCCGGGCCTTCTTAAATCGAAATCTAGCGCACCAGCCACTCCGTAGCCGTGTGTGCGCCCAGGAGCAATTCCGTGTAACTCACCGCGAAAGTTGCGATGACTGTGGCCGTAGCGCACAGTGTACATGCGTACCAATATCTACTTGCCGGAACCTGTCTGCGTTCCGTCCACCCGATTAAGCGCTTCACGCGCGCATCCACCGACTCAGCGGGACTGTGCACGAGAGCCGTCGTCAGTTCGACGGGTAGCTCCAGCGGAATCAGGCGCGACAATTTGATCAAGGCTGCGGCCAGGTCCAGAGCTTCGGACGCGCTCGATACGGCCGCATCGTCGGCGGCCATTTCAGTCGCTTCTCTCCAGGCGCGCTCCAGCCCTGCCATCCCTGGAAACGCCGTCAGGCAGAGAAACAGTTTCCTCAAGTTATCCCGCCGTCGCAGATGCACCGCTTCATGCCGGATCGCGCCCTGCAATTCTGACTCGTTTAATACGAACTCCGCGGCGCCCGATAGCCATACTCTCGGCCTTAAAATACCCGCCGCAGTCATCGGGGGCGCGATCGCCGCAGTCCGCAGCACAGAGACGGATTTTCCAGATTTTATAGGGCTGTGGCCGATCATGCGCGATTCGCTCGACCATCGGGCTACAGCTCTCGAGGCCTTCATCAACGCCACTGTCGCGTTGCGCGCTCCCCCCAGTATTATGGTCATTCCGCAGAAACCGCACACACGCGGGAGTACTCCCATGGGTTCGTCTACGGCGCGAGGTTCAAACAATAAGAACGACGGCGCCGCCAGCGTCAGGGTCACTGCAGTGGCCGCGAGGAAAGGGGCGATACGCAGAAGAAAAAGCAGGTCGGCACAGTGTCTAGCTGAACGCTGTTGGCCATAGTTCCGCACCCGCCTCCACACCAGGCACACTACAAGAGACAGAGAGGTATAGAAGATGAAGAATGCCGAAAAAGAAACTGCAACGCCACGTATGGCGAACATTACGCTCTCTCTTTCCGGTCTGCGTCAGCGTGCCCAAGTTCGTGGCGCTTGCGTTCCACAAGCTTCCACAAATCGTCGAGCAGTTGCGCATCCCGTTCGCTCAGGATTTCCACCAGAAACGATAACGGCAAAGAAGACGCCGGACTCACATCCAACAGTTGTTGAATGGCGTGATGAGCCGCCTCGCGATGCAACTCCTCGCGGCTGAACTTCGGAGCGTAGCGGTATGCCCTGCCCTCCTCGGATCGCGTAAGAAGCGTTTTCTTGAACAAACGATCCAGCGTGGTCATCACCGTGGTATAGGCCAGATCCTGGCAAACCCCGTCCACCAATTCCCGTACGGTGGCGGTGCCTCGCGCCCACAATACCTCCAGCATGCGTTGCTCAAGTGGGCCAAGTTGTCCCACCGGCCTTCGAAAGGGATGGAATGTCCTTTTCATTCGCTTTCCGTTGAATTCCGCATTCTATCGCGAGCGGAGCATCCCAGAATCATTCTTCGTCATTTCGGCGATCGGAAGCTTTGAGGGAGGGGGAATTTGGGGTGGGAAACGGGAATCGAACCCGCAACCGTCGGAGCCACAGTCCGGTGCTCTGCCAGTTGAGCTATTCCCACCGCCACGTTGATTATAGCAATTGCGGTTCGCCCATGTCAGAAACACGCGGCGAACGCGGAGCATCATTGCGCGCGTGGATTGGCTGACTGCGGATCGACCGACTACTCTTCGGCAGTAAGGCGGCTCCACAGAGTGTGAAGCATAGGAGCCAGAGAGGAGTAGGACAGATAGAAGAAAGCGAGGGAAAAGCTCTCCAGGATTCCAGCTAGAAAGACGAAAAAGCGAGAACACAGCGTCAGGCGCTCGGAGTGCGCAGCGGAACTGGCAAATTCTTCGTTCACAGATGCTACGGAGAAGTTCGTTCTGTCTGAAACTTTCTTAATCTCAATGAAGCAAGTTCGGCGGGGTCAAAGCGCTCATCCCCGGCCAACGCCAACATACTCGAAGCCCATGGCGCGCAGTCGGACGGAATCCAGCAGGTTCTTGGTGTCCACAATGATGGGCTTCTTGAGTAGATGCTTGATGCGCTCAAAATCCAGAGCCCGGAACTCCGGCCAGCCAGTGCCCACGACCAGGGCATCCATGCCTTCAGCGGCGGCGTAAGCTGATTCGCAGTAGCGCACAGATCCGTTCAGCCGTGTTTTGGCATCGGAAAGAGCTACGGGATCGTAGGCCCTTACGCGCGCACCTTTCGCGACCAGGGTTTCGGCCAGCCGTATCGCGGATGAACCGGCCACCGAGTTCGTGTTCGGCTTGAACGCCAGACCAAGAATTCCAACATCCTTGTTCTCTACGGAATTCAACGCCAGGGCAATCTTTTCGACGAGCCGATCCGCCAGCGTATGGTTGACGTCCCGCGCCGCACTCAGCACTTTCAAAGAAAGCCCGTTGGCTTTCGCCAGTTCGGCCAGAGAATCCATATCGGATTCGGCAAACACTCCACCCATGCCCGCTCCGGGCTGCAGGCACCGCGGGGCGATCTTCTTATCGAGGCCGAGGGCCAGCGCGAGGTTCACCGCGTCCGCACCCACGCGTTCGCAGAGAGCCGCCACTTCGTTAATGAAAGAAATTTTTGTAGCTACAAACGCGGTGGCCGATTCCCGCACCAGTTCCGCGGTAGCTTGATTGGTCACGATGACGGGCACGCCGCGCATCACCAGGGGATGGAAGATCTGCTTCAGGATCTGCACCGCGTCGTTGGAAGTGGACCCCAGAATCAGACGGTCCGGCCAGTTGAAATCCTCCACCGCGCAACCGTCTGTAAAAAACATGGGCTGCGAGACGATGGTTCCCGGCAAGCCTGCATCCTTCAAACTTTTCTCGAGTGCCGATGCCGTGCCCACGGATACGGGTGTGACAATCGTGAGAATCGGCGGTTTGGGAGCAAGCCGGGCGATGCGCATCACAACGTCGAAAAGATTCTCGGCTCCGTCTTCGGCCAGAAAAATAACCTGCGCCTTGCGCGCAAAGGATTCGATGTCCGTGGAATAAGCCAGCCGGCCGGCGCGTACATTCCGCCGGATGATTTCCTTCAGGTTCTTTTCAAAAAATGGGATGTTGCCCTGAGCCATCTCGACCATGCGCGAGCGGTCAGGGTGACAGCAGGAAACGGGGGTGCCAAAATCCGCCAGGCAAGCCGAAATTACCGTTCCCAGAAAACCTGAACCGTAGACTCCTATCTGCATTCCTTGCCCTCCGAGGCTCCTGAAACCCGCGCCCGAAGCGGCTACCGGCGCGGACCTAGTAATTCCCTGTCATCTGTTTACAGTGGGCTCCATGCCTGCGCAATGCACGGGAGTGAGATGTACCAGGGACCATGCAGTCTCGGCACGGAGTAACTCTGCCCGGGGTAACCAGGGGGAGGTTACCGCGGAAGAGAATGAATGGATGGATGGATGAGCTCTGGCTAGTGGTTACGGGGAGACGAGCGTACCGCCGAGGGGGACCGGGGCAAGATCAATCCAGCGGTGTTGCGCCTCTTCCCGAACAAAGGTGAGCCGGTCGAGCAGAATGCGGCGGCTGCCGGGATAGTTTCGCCAGCGCTCGCTAGCGATCTTTAGAGCTTGTTCCGCCTCTTCTTCCGTTGGCATTTTCACAACCGTCAGGTGAGGGGTGTAGGGCCACTCTTCGGCAAAAGCCAGAACCTGCGTGTTCAACTGGTCGTGCAGGTCGCGCAGCCGCGATGCGGCATGAGCCACGCGAATGTAGACCGTGGGAGTTGTGGGAACAAAGGTTCCCATGTCTCCCAACGTCACTTCAAAGGGCTCAGTTTGGCCACAGATTCGAGCCAGAACCTGCAGCGCCGCATTCTCCGTTCCTTGCAGAGGCCGCGGCGGCAGAAGGGTGAGGTGAGCCGCAAGATGGGGCTGAGCCGGATGCAGTTCTCGCCGGAGGTTCTCCACGAACTCTCCTACGGGACTTCGCAAGTAGGCGACTAAGGCATACCGCAAGCTCGGCATATACGGGAAAAATTATAGCGCGTTCCGTCGTTTAAATTCGGAACTGATCATTGAGGCACAAGAGTCACCCTGTTGGCGGAGTCGGGTGACAGGTTCGGGGCATAGTGCAGCCTGGTAGCGCACCTGCCTTGGGCGGACGGTGATTCTTTTTCCAACGATTCCATTCTCAACTTTGGTTTCTTGTCTTTCCAACAATTTGGGGAATCTGTTCTTCGTTCAAAGTTAAGCCAAATGACCTGAATTTCGTCCACCTGCGGGCTTCGTCCGCATCCGCCAGTCGGCTTCCTCGCCAATCGTCGGCGCTCCACCACGCTACTACCACTATGTTTCGCCGCACTCAGTACAGTTCCATCGCAGAGTGCACCAAAACCTTCAACCCTCGGCAATTCCACCCTCTTTGGCGCTGCCCCGAGTATGGTGGGCCCATGGCGGTCATCGAACGACTCACCGCTGCTCAACTCCGACTCCGTTTTCCGCCGCCGTGGCTTACTACTATTGCATGAAATCGCTCATCCACAACTCGAAAACTTTGCATGGTTCACCGCGCTCCGGCTACGCCCTGGCTGTTGGCCCGATCCCTATTTCGTTTCCCCCATTTTCCACCATCGACTCCTGCTTCCCGATGCTCACAGCTCCCCTCTCCCGCTTCCGTGCCTACTGCCATCAACTGCAACACCTCTCCTCCGCTCCATTCAATCTGCATATTGCCCGCGTCCGCCGCGCCAGCGGCTTCCTTCTGACGGCTTTTTCGAACGCGCGCCTCAACCTCCGCTTCGCCTTAAGCACTCAACAAAGGCGCGCCTCCGAAAAAGCACTAGCGTCACTGGGGCGCGATCCGGCAATCCGCAGTCGCCAAAGATTCGTTTGCCGGGCGTAGTTCAGTTGGGGCATGCCTGCGGGTCCATTTGAGTAAAGATCCGCCGTGATGCACTTGTTTTGCAAAGTTCTCGCAGGCAGGAGAGCGGCCTGTATACTGCGCTTCTGCCGCGCGAGCCTTTTGGTCTTGGTGAGGAAAATCTAGACACGCGTGGCGACATCGCGAGCAGTTCTTCATGCTGCCTTTTGTGTTTGAATCTAGTAATCTAGTTCGCTAGAAACATGAATGACGACGTTCGCAATCAAATGCTGTCTGCAAACGCGGGCCCAATAGTCCAGCGATTGACGCGCGTATTTAGTGAACTCCCGCAGGTCGTGGCGGTAGTATTAGGCGGCTCGCGCAGCGCGGCTACAAGCGACCCCGAATCGGATTTCGACCTTTACGTGTACACGCTGCGGGATGTACCCGTAGAGTTTCGGCGAGCGCTCCTGGGCGACAGCGCGGAAATCGACAATCGTTTCTGGGAGCCAGGCGATGAGTGGACCGAGTCCTCGACCGGCACACAGATTGACATCATGTATCGCTCGCCGGAATGGATGGAAGGCCAACTTGACCGGGTCTTGGTCCGCCAGGAAGCTGCGATCGGGTACACGACATGTTTTTGGTACAACGTCGTCCGCTCCAAAGCACTGTTTGACCCGCGAGGTTGGTTCGAGCAACTGCAGAACCGCGCACACGTTCCGTATGCCGAAGGCTTACGGCGTGCCGTGGTGATGAAAAACTGGCCCGTTCTGCGCCGGAACCATTCATCCTATCGGCGGCAAATTGAACTCGCCTTGAACCGTGGGGATGTGGTCAGTGTTCAACACCGAGTGACGGCCCTTTTGGCGAGTTTTTTTGACGTGTGGTTCGCGGTAGAGCGGCAGCCTCATCCCGGTGAGAAGCGCCTTTTATCTCATCTCCAGGAACCTTGGGTTTCGCGCGTACGGGCTTTGCTAGACGCGGAGCCAAAGATGCTGCTTACCCATATTGACTCGCTTCTGGATCCACTAGACGCACGACTGGTTGAGGAAGGACTGCTGGGTCCGGCCGGGTAAATCGAGCATGCCGCCGCGTGGGTGGCCGATCTTGAGAGAGCATGTGCTTTGTATGACCGCTGGTTTAAGGCAACGATAGGCCCAAAATATTCAAGCACAAAGCGGCCGTTCACATCTCGCTTTCTGTGGCTAAGCTCGGGGACGCGTTTGGAACTGATGGCCAGTCCAGAGGAGGCCCCACGACTGGCGCACATCGCAGTTTCGGTGGGCTCGCGCGAAGCTGTCGAACGCCTGGTGGCGGAAATGAAGGCGGCAGGAGTCCCCATAGTCAGTGGCCCGAGGGTGACCGGCGACGGATATTACGAAGCGGTGGTCACCGACACGGAAGGTAATCTCGTGGAGATTACGGCCGAGAGGCAGGGGTAGAGCGGTCGAAAGGTCGTTCAGCATATCGAGAGCGCTTGCACCAGCCCGAGAGGGCTGAACTAGACGGGCATGCAGTGAGCCCGGACTGAGCAGTATTGACCAGACGTACCGTGATGCACAGGTCGTACCATTTGTACAACAGAACGGAGTCGCAGTCCGCCGGATATCCCGAGTCAAGAAGGGGAGCCCCCACCTGTTGTAATCGGCCCCTTCAGCGGGCTTTCTCCTTCGAACCACATCCCCCCGATCCGGGGAAGACAGGAAGTGAAGTCGTGAAACGCATTCTGAAAATTGGCGCAATTGCTGCTGCGGTTCTCCTTGTGGTCCTGATCGCAGTACCCTTTCTAATCAACGTGAACAGTTTCCGCCCCAAGATCGAGTCAGAGATGACGACTGCGCTGGGCCGACAGGTGACGGTGGGCAATCTGAGCCTGTCGATTCTCTCCGGCAGCGTCGTCGCTCACAACATAGCGATCGCCGACGATCCCGCATTCAGCAAGGCTCCTTTCATTACGGCGAAGTCGCTGAAGGTTGGCGTGGAACTGATGCCACTTATCTTCTCCAAGCAGCTGAACATAACCGAAATCAAGCTGGACCAACCCGACATCACGCTGCTCAAAGCGGGTAATGGGAAATGGAACTTCTCGAGTATCGGCGGGGCTTCCGCCCAGAGGGCACCGGAAGAAGCGAAGTCCGGAGGGACCTCCAATCTCGCGGTGGCGAAGCTGAATGTAAGCAATGGTAAGTTGATTGTCGGAAAAGCGAATTCTTCGGCCAAATCGCAGGTCTACAACCAGGTGGACCTGGATGTAAAGAACTTTTCCTTCGCCTCGCAATTTCCGTTCCAACTCACGGCCCAGTTGCCGGGTGGAGGGAACGTGAATATCTTGGGGAAAGCCGGACCGATCAGTGCCGAGGACGCCGCCAAGACTCCGTTTGAAACCGCGGTGAAGGTAAACAACATGGATGTTGCAGCCTCAGGATTTGTCGATCCCGCGAGCGGGCTTGGAGGAACGGCTAGTTTGGACGGGACACTTAACTCGGATGGCAGCCATGCCAAGGCGGTCGGTACACTGACCGGCACGAAACTGAAGCTTTCGCCGAAAGGTACGGCGGCTGCAAAGACGGTGATCTTCAAACACACGGTTGATCTCGATCTCGATAAGCAGGTGGGAACATTGACTCAAGGGGATGTTGCCATCGGGAAAGCCGTGGCACATCTGACCGGAAGTTTCCAGACGAAAGGAGACGTCCAGGTGGTGAGCATCAAGCTAGATGCGTCCGACATGCCGGTGGATGAACTCGCCCCGATGCTGCCGTCGCTGGGCGTGGTGCTCCCCTCGGGGTCGCAACTCCAGGGCGGCACGCTCTCGGCGACCCTGGGCATCGCGGGACCGCTGGATAAGTTGGTGATCACGGGACCGGTGCGGCTGGCCAACACTAAGCTGGCCGGGTTCGACCTGGGATCGCAATTAGGGGCGCTGTCGACGTTCGCCGGCAAATCCGCTTCCAACCGGGACACGTCGATCCAGAATGCGAGCCTCAACGCCCGTGTGTCACCCGAGGGGACGAAGGCAGACGACATTAACCTGACAGTTCCGGCAATCGGTGTCGTTACCGGAGCAGGGACGGTGAGCCCGGCAGGAGCGCTGAGCTTCAAGATGCTGGCCGACCTCAAAGGCGGTGCGATGGGCGGACTGACGCAGGTGGCCTCGCTGGGCAGCGGCAAGAGCGGCATTCCCTTTGCGATCGACGGAACCACCTCGAACCCGCACTTCATGCCGGACATGACACGAGTCGCAAGCGGCGTCGCGAAAGGCGCGTTGGGAGAAGTCACGAGCGGGAAGAACGCTCTGAACGGAAGCCCACAGAGTGCAGTCGCCGGCCTCCTGGGAAAGAAACAGAAGTAAATCTGACACGCAGAATTGTCGTCGCCTTGGCGGTGGGCTGTCACGAGCGCACTCTTTCAGGTGCTCGTCTGCGCGAATCAACCATGCTTCATCGTTTCGCTCGCGGGCAAGAAGCGGCGTTCGACGAAGTTTGGGGGCATTTCGACGGAACCAGACTTGCCGGATAGGAACGAGGCGCGGACCGGGCTTCGCATGATGCCGACATTTCCTCGTTTCTCCCTAAAATTCAGTAATGCGGGATTCCCCCCTTTCGGCTCAAGGTCGGTATGTCAGGCGGGGCCTTCCCGTCGACGCGAGGTCTTCGCGTCGTGCAGTTTGCCTCCACCCCTTCATGCACCCCGCTCTCCTGCGCTTCGTCCTCGTTCTGAGCCAAGGAGCGCGCTGCGCTGATACACCTCCGTGCAAGCAGCTATGGCCGCTTTACCCCAGGGGCCCTCGCTCCGGTCCAGGTTATAGTGTCCCGGTCCATCCTCAATTAATCGACCCCATCCGTCCCACACTCGCAGGCACATCTCGATTTCACCGACACGGCTTATACGAGATGCCCTCGCTGTCGTCACACCCCCATGCCTAGGCGACCCACGAGACCAGCATCGCTGCAGCCCGCAACGGGACTTCTGGCCCGGGATAACGTCGGTTAGTCCGTCAAACGGGAGCATTGGACCGCACACAAGGGGCGTTCCGGAAATTTGGGGCGACCCTAGCGCTGTGCGGGTGCAGCGCGGAGGACGAAGGAAAGACCATGGGGAGCATTTTGGGTCACCGTGCTTTGCAGGTCGAGAGCTTCAAGTGGAATATGACTGCGTATGCCATCGGAACTGATGTATTCGAGATAGCCATCGGCGACCCAGTAGTCAATCACGGCGTGGCTGGCGCCATTTTTCAGCACCAGCAGTAAGACTCCCTCGCCCAGATCCCGTCCTTCGGTCGCTACGCGGGGCGCCGCCCCGGCGCGTACCGACGAATTCCCCTCTGACGTGGCGTCATCTGATGGATCGGCAGGAGGGGG
>Ga0209333_1001528_pt1 | contig 11160 bp, 5 predicted proteins | sample BlaSpr_A8_OM2_O3_FD_187982 | JGI IMG/M metagenome (GOLD analysis project Ga0209333, IMG submission 187982) | Forest soil microbial communities from Thunder Bay, Ontario, Canada - Black Spruce, Ontario site 2_A8_OM2_O3 (SPAdes) (version 2) | ecosystem: Environmental > Terrestrial > Soil > Boreal...
GCGACGTCGACAAACTTTGTCACCGCGTAAAAGAACTGGGCATGCCCGCCGTGGCCATGACCGACCACGGAAATATTTTCGGCGCGGTGCATTTCGTGAACGCCGCGCACAAGTACGGTGTCAAACCCATCATCGGCTGTGAACTCTACATCTGCAAAAAAGACGACCACAACATCGCGCGCACTCCTCCCGATGGCGATACCTACAACCACCTGCTTGTGCTGGCCCAAAACGAAGAGGGCTACCGCAATCTGGTGAAGATCACTTCCGAGGCCTCACTGCACGGTTTTTATTACAAGCCGCGCGTCAGCAAGAATTTTTTAGCCGAGCATTCCCGTGGATTGATCGGCCTCTCGGGGTGCCTGAAAGGCGAAGTAGCCGAGCGGTTGACGGAAGGGAAGTATGACGCTGCACTGGCCGCCGCCGCAACCTATCGCGATATTTTCGGCAAGGAAAATTTCTATCTCGAAATTCAGGATCAGGGCCTGGCCATGGAACACAAGATCCATCCCGGCCTATTCCAGCTCGAAAAAGATCTAGGCCTGCCACTGGTCGCCACCAACGACAGTCACTATCTGTGCGAAGACGATGCCCACGCTCAGGACGTCATGCTTTGCATCCAGACCGGCAAGTCGATTCACGATACCGCGCGGATGAAGTTCGATGGCACGCAGTTCTTCGTCAAGAACCACGACGAAATGTACCGCGTCTTCAAAGATTCGCCCGAAGTTCTCACCCGCACCCTCGATATCGCCGAGCGCTGTAGCCTGCATCTGGAAAAAGTCGCCACGCCGTTTCCGCAATTCGATGTCCCGCCCGGCTACACCATCGACAGTTATTTCGAGCACGTCTCGCGCGAAGGTTTCGCGCGCCGCCTCGCCGCGCTGCGCCCGCTGCACGACCAGGGCAAGCTCAAGCACCCCATATCGGATTACGAGCAGCGTCTCGAGCGCGAACTCTCCATCATCCAGCAGATGAAGTTCCCCGGATATTTTCTGATCGTCTGGGATTTCATCCGCTACGCCAAAGACCACGACATTCCCGTAGGCCCAGGTCGCGGATCGGCCGCCGGATCGCTCGTCTCCTACGCCCTCGGCATCACCGATATCGATCCTTTGCAGCACGAGTTGCTTTTCGAGCGCTTCCTCAATCCCGAACGCGTTTCCATGCCTGACATCGATATTGATTTCTGCATGAACCGCCGTGGCGAAGTGATTCAATACGTCACGCAAAAATACGGCCGCGATAACGTCGCGCAGATCATCACCTTCGGCACCATGGCCGCCAAAGCCGCCATCAAAGACGTGGGCCGGGCCATGGACATCCCTTACGCCGATGTCGATCGCATCGCAAAGATGGTTCCCACCCAGCTCAACATCACGCTCGACCAGGCCATCGAGGATTCTCCCCAGCTGCGTGAGGCCATGGAGAAAGATGGCCAGATTCGCGAGTTGATGGAGACCGCGAAGAGGCTGGAAGGCATGGTGCGCAACTCAGGCGTCCACGCCGCCGGTGTGGTCATTTCGCCTCGCCCTCTCACCGAACTTGTTCCGCTGCACAAGACGAAGAACGACGAAATTGTGACCGCCTTTGACATGGTCGCCATCGAAAAGATGGGCCTGTTGAAGATGGATTTCCTCGGCCTCACCACGCTTACCATTCTCACCGATGCGCTGAAACTGATCGAGCACACCCGCGGCACTCCGATCACACTCGAAGGCATTCCTCTGGAGGACGCCGAGACCTATCAGAAAGTTTTTTACAAAGGCTTAACCTCAGGCGTTTTTCAGTTTGAATCGCATGGCATGCGCGACGTGTTGCGCAAATACCAGCCGAATTCCATCGAAGATCTCACGGCATTAAACGCGCTCTATCGCCCGGGTCCCATCCAGGGCGGAATGATCGACGATTTCGTCGACCGCAAGCACGGCCGCAAAAAAGTCGAGTACGAACTGCCGGAGCTAAAGGAAATTCTTGAGGAAACTCTCGGCGTCATCGTCTATCAAGAGCAGGTAATGCAGATTGCCAACCGCCTCGCCGGCTACTCCCTGGGCGAGGCTGATCTGCTCCGCCGCGCCATGGGCAAGAAAAAAGCCGAAGAGATGGCGCAGCAGCGTGAACGTTTTGTCCAAGGTGCTGCCCAGCGAAAATTTCCGCCCAAGAAGATCGAAAAGATCTTCGATCTCATGGCGCAATTCGCCGGCTACGGTTTCAACAAGTCGCACTCCGCCGCGTATGCCTTACTGGCATATCACACCGCATACCTGAAGACACACTATCCCGTCGAATTCATGGCTGCTCTTCTGACCTCGGTCACCGGCAGCACCGACGATGTGGTCAAGTACATCAACGAATGCCGCGAGATGGGTATTTCTGTCGAGGCACCGGATATCAACGTCTCCGACGCGAACTTCACCCCTCACGGAGAAGCCATCCGCTTCGGACTCGCAGCCGTGAAAAACGTTGGCGGCAATGCCATCGAATCGATCGTAGCCGCACGCCAAAAACTTGGCTGCTTCGTATCCATTTATGAGTTCTGCGAAAACGTTGATCTCCGCCTCCTCAACAAACGCGTGCTGGAATCGCTAATCAAGAGCGGTGCCATGGATTCTCTAGGCCGCCGTTCGCAGTTGATGGCGGTGCTCGACCGTGCCATGGATCGCGCCCAGAAGGCCCAGCGCGACGTCGAGTCGGGCCAGCACGGCCTTTTCGGAATCTTTCAGCAGGAAGACGCCGAAGCGCACAATGACAAGCTCCCCAACATTCCCGATTGGGATGAACAGGCGCGCCTGGCCTCGGAAAAAGAAATTCTCGGCTTCTTCATCAGCGGTCACCCTCTGGAAAAATACAAAGACAAATTGCAAGACTTGCAGGCCTTGACCGTCCTGGAAATCGGCGCCATGACAAAGTCCACCGGCAAGGACGAAACCATCGCCACCGCCGGCATCATCGGTAACATTCGTGTCCTCAAGTCCAAGCGCGGAGATTTTTACGCCCAAGCCACGCTCGAAGACATGTCAGGCTCAATCGATATGATCGTCTTCCCCGAAGCCTACAAACGCCTGCAGGATAAGGTGAAGCTCGAAGTCCCAGTGCTGGTTCGAGCCGGAGTAAGAATTGAAGAGGGAGCAAACCCGAAAATAACCGCCGCCGAAATTATGCCGTTGGAAGACGCCAGAGTCCCCTTGCCGCGCGCCCTCCGCATTCGCGTTCCGCTCGAAACCACGGCTGAATCCACCGTCGATCATCTGCACACCTTATTTCAGGAGCGTAAAGGCGAAGCCCGAGTCTTATTCGACGTGGAACGTGCTGGTGATTTCATGGTAGTCATGGAGCCGGAAGGCTATAATGTCCTGCCGGATCGCAACTTCATCGCCCGCGTCGAACAGTTATGCGGACGCGGCAGCGTTCGGGTGATTTCCTGAAACACGATTCGCTGAGATTACGATCGGCTGAAATAAGATCAGCGAAAAAACGCCAACCGAAAAACATGGAATCACGCGATAAACCACAGCAGGAATTGGAAGACATCGAGCGCCAGGTGGCGCTCATTGAGGCCAGCGCAGGACAAAATGAGAACACTCGCCGCCAGTTGGCGCAGTTGCATGAACGGATCCATACCCTGAGGGAGGAGTTGAAGACCTCGCAGACGGCTTGGCAGAAAACTGAACTCGCTCGCCATGCCCAGCGTCCCCAGTCCCTCGACTACATTGAGCGCCTGTTCACGCACTGGAGCGAAATCCACGGCGACCGCACTTTTGGCGATGACCCTGCGATCGTCTGCGGTATGGCCCGCTTCCACGGCGAAGAAATCCTCGTGGTGGGCACTCAAAAAGGCCGGGACATGAAGCAGCGCGTCTACCGCAACTTCGGCACGCCGCATCCGGAGGGTTACCGCAAAGCGCTACGCGTGATGCAGCTCGCGGAAAAATTCCGGCGTCCGATTTTTACTTTAGTCGATACCGACGGCGCTTACCCCGGAATCCACGCCGAAGAACGCGGCCAGGCTGAAGCCATCGCCCACAATTTGCGCGAGATGGCGCGTCTCGAAGTGCCCATCATCGCAACGGTCATCGGGGTTGGCGGCAGCGGCGGAGCGTTAGCCATCGCCGTGGCCGACCGTGTAATGATGATGGAGAACTCCATCTACTCGGTGATTTCTCCCGAAGGCTGCGCTGCCATCATGTGGCGGGACGCTACCAAGAAGGAATTGGCCGCCGAGGCCATGCACATCACCGCCAAGGATCTCAGTGAACTGGGGTGCATCGACGACATCGTTCCTGAACCGGAGGGTGGCGCTCATCGCGACTACGAAGCCGCCGCCAACCTGCTCGACGTCGGCCTGCAGAAGCACTTTGCCGAACTGAAGAGGATCCCTTCCTCCGACTTGATCGTGTCACGATATAATAAATTCCGCAACATGGCGCAGTTCTTCAAAACGGAGTCCTGAATCCGGAGTGATCGTTCTCGTTTCAAAACAGGTTCCTCCCGGCTTCCGACGGGCGAATTGGCGTGCTCCGGGAGCGCCATCGCCGTATAATCATCTGTTCCCCCTCAGGAAATCCGGGCGGATGTTCCGCCCCGTAAATCGAAGGAAGGTGTTGGGATGGCCACTACGGATGTCGTGCCCCAGGGAGCAGGCGGGCAGTTGGGGCGCAAGCGCATCGTCAATGACATGAGCATTCAGGTTGCTACCGTGAATGGCTCAGGCTCGCAGAGTTCAAACACTGTATTGTTGCGCGCCATCTTTCAGATGGGCGTGCCGATTTCGGGCAAGAATCTTTTCCCCTCGAACATCGCCGGTCTGCCCACGTGGTATACCATCCGCGCCAACCAAGACGGTTATATCGGCCGCAAAAAAGAAATCGACTTTCTGGTTGCGATGAACGCGGAAACCGCGCACGACGATGTCATGTCGCTCGCGCCCGGCGCCTCCGTTCTCTACGACGAGCCACTCGCGCTCGATAAACTTCGCGACGACCTGGTGTTCTATTCGGTTCCTTACGATAAGCTGGTCGCACAGGTTTGCCCGGAAGCCAAGTTGCGCAAGCTGGTCAAGAACATGGTGTACGTGGGTGTGGTCGCGCAACTGCTTGAGATTGAGATGGGCGAAGTCGAGAAGGCGATCCGCAAACAGTTCGCCAAGAAGGTGAAAGCCGCCAACTTGAATCTGGCCGCGGCCCAGGCTGGATTCGACTACGCAAAAGCCAGCCTCCAGAAGCGCGGCGTTTTCTACATCGAGCGAATGAACAAGACCGCGGGAAAGATCATCATCGATGGCAACTCAGCCGCCGCGCTGGGATGCATGTTCGCCGGATGCACCGTGGTCACCTGGTACCCCATCACTCCATCGTCTTCGCTGGTCGAGACGATGATCGACTACATGAAGGAGTACCGCATCGGCCCCGACGGCAAAGCCACGTTTGCGATTGTCCAGGCCGAGGACGAGTTGGCCGCCATAGGCATGGTCATCGGCGCCGGTTGGGCGGGTGCGCGCAGCATGACTGCAACTGCCGGTCCGGGAATCTCGCTGATGTCAGAGTTCGCCGGCCTGGCTTACTACGCGGAAATTCCGGGCGTCATCTGGGACATTCAACGCGTCGGTCCTTCCACCGGTCTACCCACTCGCACTTCGCAAGGCGACATTCTCGCCACGGCGTTTCTTTCCCACGGTGATACCAAGCACATCATGCTGATTCCGTGCTCCGTCGCGGAATGCTTCAGCATGGCCGCGGAGGCCTTCAATCTGGCCGAGCAATTCCAGACTCTGGTTTTCGTCATGTCCGATCTCGATCTCGGCATGAACAACTGGATGTCCGATCCTTTCGAGTATCCCACCACGCCCATCAAACGCGGCAAGGTGCTCGACAAGGCAGATCTGACCAGGCTTGGTGGTTTCTCCCGCTACAAAGACCTCGATGGCGATGGCGTGGGATACCGCACCTTACCGGGAACCGAACATCCTGCCGCCGCCTACTTCACCCGCGGCAGCGGACACAACGATAAATCCAACTACAGCGAGCGACCCGACGACTACGAAAACAACATGGAACGCCTCAACCGAAAGTTCAATACCGCGCGTTCTTTCGTGCCGCGTCCGGAGATTGTTAGAGGCACGAACGCCGGGGGTGCAGAAGTAGCGATTGGAATCATCGCCTACGGAACTTCCCACTGGGGCATAACCGAAAGCCGCGACCAGTTGCGCAACGAATATGCTATCGAAACCGACTACCTGCGCTTGCGTGCATATCCTTTTACCCGCGAGGTCCACGAATTCATCGAGCAGCACGAGCGCATTTACGTCGTCGAGCAAAACCGCGACGCGCAAATGCTCAGCCTGCTCAAGCTCGATCTCAAACCCGAACTGATCGGGCGTCTTCGCAGCATCAGCCATCTTGACGGCTTGCCGCTCGACGCCCGCTCCGTCACCGACGAACTCAGCACCATGGAGGGTAAGTAAATGGCGACCACGCCAACCGCGGAACCCAGATCTCCGGAACCAAAGACCAACCGCATCGGCCTCACCGTTATCGACTACAAAGGCGGCAAGACCACGCTCTGCGCCGGCTGCGGCCACAACGCCATTTCCGAGCGCATCGTCGAATCCATGTTTGAGATGGGGGTGCTGCCCGAGCGCGTCGCTAAGCTCAGCGGCATCGGCTGCTCCTCAAAGAGTCCTGCCTACTTCATGAACCGCTCCCACAGCTTCAACTCCGTCCACGGACGCATGCCCTCCGTGGCCACCGGAGCGATGCTCGCAAATCGCGATCTAATCGCTCTCGGCGTCAGCGGCGATGGCGATACCGCTTCCATCGGCATCGGCCAGTTTGTTCACCTCATGCGGCGCAATCTTCCCATGATCTACATCATCGAAGACAATGGCGTCTACGGCCTCACCAAAGGCCAGTTCTCCGCGACTGCGGATCTCGGTTCCAAGCTGAAATCGGGAGTGCTCAACGATCTCCCTCCCATCGATACCTGCGGCCTGGCCATCGAACTCGGCGCGACCTTCGTCGGCCGCTCTTTCTCCGGCGACAAGCGCCAGCTAAGCGCCATGCTCAAAGCCGCCATCGCTCACCATGGCACGGTAATGCTGGACGTGGTTTCGCCCTGCGTTACCTTCAACGATCATGACGGCTCAACCAAGTCGTACAAATACGTGAAGGATCACGAAGAAACTTTGCAGGAGGTGAGCTTCGTTCCCCACTTCGAAGAAATCGATGTGGAGTACGATCCCGGATCCACGGTCAGTGTCACCATGCACGACGGCTCTCACCTGCAACTCCGCAAGCTGGAGGAAGAGTACGATCCTACCGACAGAATCGCAGCCATGACACGCCTCAGTCAGGCGCACGACAAAGGCGAAGTCCTGACCGGAATCTTTTACGTGAACACCAAAGCTCCCAGCTTCCTCGACATGCTGAACCTGGTCGATCAGCCCCTGGCCACACTGCCGGAATCACTGACGCGCCCGGGCCCTGAAGCCCTGAAAGCCGCGATGGCGGAATTGCAGTAAAAGTGAAACCGTAATCCCACTCTTGTTCCTTGTAAGAGTGGGATTACGGTTCCTATTTTTCCATCATTCCCCACCACGCTTCGCGGTACTTTTCAAGCCGGGCACCTTTTTGTGCTTCCATCCGGGCAGAATCGCAAATTTGCTCTGGGGGAGAACGCTCTCACCGGCACCACATACCAAATATCCCTGGTTGAAACGTGGGCGACGAGCACATCTATGTCCTTCGCCGTCAGGGGCACGGTCTCTTTTCCTACGGAGACCGACCCATGCACCAGAATTCAGTTCTCACGCACTCTCTAAAGCCCGCGTCTTCCTTGTCTCTGGACGGCACCCTTCGGCGCGCTTCGCTGGCGCAGGGCCGGCTAAGGACTGAACGTCGTGCCCTTCCCGAACCCATTTATAAGATAGCCACTAGCCGGAAGCCGAGGCCTACTTCGAACTCCCCGGCTGCAGTCCAAGCCCGGCCCCGTAATATTCTGCGAGAGCGTGCCGCTCATCTTCGCTGAGCAAAGCAGCGACGGTCCGCATAGGCTCGTTAATGTCATTGGCCCGGCTGCGGTTCGCAAATGCCTCGAGCTGGTTTAGAACATAATCAGCGTTCTGAGTCGCGAGTGACGGGACCCCTGGGCGGTAGGCAACCGGTCCATGACAAGCCTGGCAGGGCGGAATACCACGCTCTCCGTCGCCAAAAGAGACTAAGTGCGATGCAATGCCGGCATGGTTTGCCCCGGGCGGGTTCTGAGGAAAGACTCTGTTGTCCTGCGGATCCTCGAAGACCGGCAACTTGGTGTAGTAGGCGACCACATCCGCCACATCGCGAGAAGAAAGAGATTCGGCGATTGGTCCCATCACAGGCGATAGCCGTTTGTGCGCTCGAAAATCCTCCAACTGCTTCCAGATTGCAAGCTTATCGATGCCAGCCAGATTCGGAGTGTAACCCACGGAACTGAAGCCCTCTGCGCCGTGGCAGTGCTCGCAGCGTTTCGCCAGCAGCAGCCCGCGAAACGCATCTCCCGCGGAAGCGGCGGCTATTGTTTCCGGCGTCCATGCCACATTGGAGGGCACTCGATCGGGAGGGTTGTCGCGAGCTTCAAGAAGGGAAGTGGCCGCGACCCCGACCAGAAACGCGAGCGCCAAAGTCGTAGCGCTTAACCAACCCGCGAACTTTTCTGTGCGCTGAGCAAGTTTATTGCGCGTCACAGTTCCCCCTTTCTTCGTGATGTAGGGCAGGGAACTGTTCCTGCGGAACAACTTTCAATTCCGATCGCATAGCGTAGTGCCCTGCTCCGCAAAACTCGCGGCACGTCGTCTTGTATTTACCGGGATGAGGAAAATTCAGTTGCGCCTCACTGATCGTGCCTGGTAGAACCTTGACCGAATAGTTTGTGCCGTTGAAGGCGAGCGTGTGGACCGCGTCGGCGCTGGTGATGCGAAGATGGACCGGAACCCCCGCCGGTATCAAAATGCAGTTCGGTATAAAAAGATATTGCTGCGCGATCATGCGCACCGTGACGGAACCATCGGGATTCTGTTCGGTTCCAAGATTGTTCTCAACAAACTCGCCAGTGAGATGAAGCGATAGCGGATCGACGCGGTGCGAGCCTCTCAACAGCCGTAGTAGAGGGACGTCGATCTGATAGTAACGCGTGGCAGGGATCAGACACAGAATCAGCACCGTGAGCAAAAGCGTCCGCAGTTTTCGCCAGTTCACGGTTCGCTCGATCCTCGCCTAGATCGGGTTCGACAGTCTCGTTAACGCGTCTGCAACCGTGGAAGAGCGGCCCTTTAGGGCTTGCCCTGAGCCCCCGAAGGGGCCGCGTAAGCCTGACGGGCTTTCGCCCCGGTGGTCGCTTTCCTTTCGCGATGTTCGTTCGCCTGCCGCCGAAAGCCACTGATTACGACGCTCCAATTTCCCTGAGCACAGCGCTACAACGCTCGCATACCGTCGGATACTTCTTATCCTCGCCGACCCGCGTCGAATAATTCCAACAGCGCTCGCACTTCAATCCGTCAGCCTTCTTCACCTCAACGTGCACCTCTCCGGTGCCATTGCCCGAGGCCTGAACAATTGTCACTGCCGAGACGATGAACAAATACCGAAGCTGGTCGACGCGCTGCGACAACACCGAATAAACCGGCTCGGGCGCCCGCACAATTACCTGAGCCTCCAGCCCCGTACCGATCAGCTTGTTGTTGCGAGCCTCTTCCAGCGCCTTAAGAACCTGGTCGCGCACCGCGCGGAGCGTCGTCCAATTTTCGCCGGTCTTTTCCTCTCCAACCGCATTCTTCGTGTCACCCAGGATCTCTTCCACCGACGGAAACACCGCAAGATGCACGCTTTCGCAGCGGCCCGCGGTCTCGGGCAGATAGTCCCACACCTCTTCAGATGTGAAACTCATGACCGGCGCAAGCAGCCGTACCAGCGCTTCTCCAATCCGCCAAATCGCAGTCTGCGCGCTGCGCCGGCCCCTCGACTTGGGCGCGGAAATATATAGACGATCCTTCAACACATCGAAATAAAACGCGCTCAGGTCGACGATGCAGAAGTGATTCAACCGGTGATAAATCTTGTGGAAGACAAACTCGCCGTACGCGTCTTTCACATCGGAGGCAAAGCCCAGAGTCTGCCGCAGCATGTACTGGTCCAGCGCTTCCATGTCTTCGAAAGCAACCGCATCAGTCTGCGGATCAAAATCTCCCAGATTCCCCAGGACATAGCGAAACGTGTTGCGAATCTTACGGTAGTTTTCCGCGATGCGTCGCATCAACTGCTCCGAGCCAACCACATCCTCCCGAAAATCGACCGACGCCACCCACAGCCGCACCACCTCTGCACCAAGACGATCGGCAATATCCACCGGGTCCACGTCATTCCCCCGCGACTTCGACATGGCCTGCCCTTTTTCATCGAGCGTCCATCCCGGCGTGACCACACCTTTATAAGGCGGCGTCCCATGCGTTCCCATGGCACATAGCAGCGACGACTGAAACCACCCGCGATATTGGTCGCCACCTTCCAAATAAAGATCAGACGGCCAGGGATAAGAAGGCTCATCACCAATCAACGCCAGATAGCTTGCTCCGGATTCCAGCCACACGTCAAAGATGTCCGTCTCTTTTTCAAACTTTGTTCCGCCGCAATGTGGACACTTCGTCCCCGCGGGAAGAATCCCGTCGGATTGTGATGTAAACCAGGCGTCGGCGCCAGCTCGGGCAAACAGCTCCCCAACCTTACGATTGACAGCGGCGTCATTCAGCGGCTTGCCGCAGTTCTCGCACAGAAACACGGCAATCGGCACTCCCCATACCCGCTGCCGCGAAATGCACCAGTCCGGCCGCGTGGCAATCATGTTCGAAAGCCGCTCTTCACCCCACGCCGGGTCCCACCTCACCCGCTTGATTTCTTCCAGCGTCCGCGTGCGAAGCGTGCCATTCTCTGAACCTCGACCCCCGTCCCCGCCCGGCATTGGCGTCTCCATCGAGATGAACCACTGCTCCGTGGCGCGAAAGATCACCGGCCGGTGGCAGCGCCAGCAGTGAGGATAGGAGTGATACACCTCCTGCCTTCCCATCAGGGCATGCCGGGCAACCAGCAATTCGATGATGGGTTCGTTGGCTTTGAAGACGAAAAGCCCGTCATATTC
>Ga0209333_1001529_pt1 | contig 11157 bp, 10 predicted proteins | sample BlaSpr_A8_OM2_O3_FD_187982 | JGI IMG/M metagenome (GOLD analysis project Ga0209333, IMG submission 187982) | Forest soil microbial communities from Thunder Bay, Ontario, Canada - Black Spruce, Ontario site 2_A8_OM2_O3 (SPAdes) (version 2) | ecosystem: Environmental > Terrestrial > Soil > Boreal...
CGCGAATGGCCAAAAAGAAGCCTCAGACTCTCCCCAATCACTCGCGCCTTGATCCTCTCTTTCACTTTATCGTATTGCCGGTGTTTTTTCTTTCAGCCATCGGCGGCACCATCCATTTCCTTTGGCATCCGAGTTGGTGCTCGGCGCTATTTTTCGTGATCTCCGTGGCTGCGATTATTGCCGTGACGAAAATCCGGACTTACGCGCTCAAAGTGCAGGATCGCGTAATTCGTTTGGAAGAGCGGCTCCGGCTCAGCACCCTATGTCCGGAGCCGCTGCGCTCCCGCATTCTGGAATTAACCGAAGCACAACTTATCGCCCTGCGCTTCGCCTCCGACGCAGAGGCGCCCGGGTTGGCTCAGCGCGCGCTTACTGAGAAGCTTTCCCGGGCGGACATCAAAAAAGCCATCCAGAATTGGCGCCCAGACAACTGGCGGGTTTGACGCCGATTTCGACCGAAACTCATTCGACCGAAACTGAAAGTAGCAAAAGGGAGCCGATTCCATCTTCGAATCAAACCTTTGACCCCCTAGCGCCGTCTGACTAAAGGCTGGTGGTAACGTAGCGAAAGTAATGGAGGCGCTCCGTTTTCGCCGTTGACCCGAGGGCGACTGAGGGGTACGCTTTTGATAGATTTCAGCGGACCTTAACCACTAGGGGCATTCGTATCTCCTAGAAAAATATGCGAGTTGCAAAAGTTCAATTGCGGGTCGCGGTGCTCGCCGTGATGGCCGTGGCGGGTACGTCATGTCAGTCGGCGAAAAAGCCGGTTGCCGTGGCTGCGCCCGCTCCGCCGCCGCTGAGCGCGAAAGTGGAAGCCCCTGTTCCGCTGCAAACCTCGCCCGCCCCCGTTTCCAACAGTCAGCCGCCAGCCCAAACGTCACCGGCCCAACCTGAGCCTTCAGCGCCGAAAGCTGCTTCGGACGAAATCGAAATTCTGGTCTCTCGCGTGGAAAAGAGTTATCAGACAGGATTGGCAAACTATCAGGCTGGCCAAGCGGATACCGCTAAACAAAATTTCGACGATGCCTTCAACGCGCTGCTCGAAAGCAAGCTGGATATTCGCTCCGACGATCGACTACAGAAGGAATTTGATCGCATCGTGGAAGGAGTCAACCATCTTGATCTGGGTGACTTGCCCTCGGACTCCGAAGCCCAGAAGTCGGAGCCTGCCCCCATCGATGAAACCAACGGAATTACGCCCTCCGCCGAACCTGGAGTAAAGGCAAAAGCGCAGGCTGAGATCAAATCGACCCACTCCGATCTACCGCTCATGATGACGGACCAGGTCGCCGGCTATATCAGCTACTTTTCCACCCGCGGACGCGGCACCTTTGAGCGCGCCTTTGCCCGCTCGGGCCGCTACCACGACATGATGGTTCGCGTGCTTAAAGAAGAGGGCGTTCCGCAAGACCTGATTTACCTGGCGCAGGCCGAATCCGGATTCCAACCTACCGCCGTTTCTCGCGCCGGCGCCCGCGGCATCTGGCAATTCATGGGCAGCCGGGCTCGCGGCTATGGCCTGCAGCACAGCATGTGGGTAGATGATCGTCAGGATCCCGAAAAATCCACGCGCGCTGCCGCCCGCCATTTGAGAGATCTTTATGGCCAGTTCGGCGATTGGTATCTGGCCATGGCCGCTTATAACTCGGGCCCTGGGACGGTTCAGGCTGCGGTTCGGCGCACCGGCTACGCCGACTTCTGGGAGCTCTACCGGCGCAATGTTCTTCCCAAGGAAACGCGCAACTACATTCCGATTATCCTGGCCGTGACTATCGTGACCAAGAACCTGTCGCATTACGGGTTTGACGACGTCTCCATGGACGCCCCCCCCGTCTTTGACTCCGTGAACATCAATTATCCCGTGGACTTGCGGCTCGTGGCCGATTGTGTGGACGCGACTCCCGCCCAATTGCAGCAGCTGAATCCCAGCCTCCTTCGGCTAAGCACACCAAAGGAAGGTACGTTCGAACTCCATCTGCCCGCCGGGACGAAACAGCAATACCTGACCGTCATCGCAGATATACCCGCCGGCATGCGTCTTTGGTGGCGCTATCCCGCAGTTCATCCCGGCGATACTTTAACTTCTCTGGCGCACACTTATCACACCACGCCTCGCTCGATCGAGGATGCCAATCACCTGGATGGCGCCGAACTCGAAGGCAACACCAAACTGATTATCCCCCTTGCACCCGGCAAGCACTTCATCGACACGGCCACCTACGCCCGCCGGATTACGCGCTACAAAGTCCGGCGGGGCGACACGGTTGAAACCGTGGCTGAGAACTTCGGCGTTTCTCCCCAGATGCTCCGGCGCTGGAACGGCTTGCGCGGCGACAGCCTGCATGGACGCACCGTGCTAGCGCTACACCTGCCGGTTTCGCCCAGCGGCGAACCGAACTCAACCGCTTCCGGAAAGCCAGCCGAGCACTCCCTGACGGCCAAACAATCGGCCAGCGCCAAAGCTCCCGCCGCCAGACCGGCAAAAAACGCCGCTCTAGGCACGTCAGAGCAGGGCAGCGTATTGCATCACCGAGTAAAGTCGGGTGAGACGTTGTACTCGATCGCAACCACCTACAAAACTACCGTCGCAGCGCTCAAACGCAGCAATCAAAATGTGGCCACTTTGCGCCCTGGTATGATTCTCGTGGTTCAGCAAAACCAATAAAGCAAACCAGCTGTTCTACGATAAGACGCTCTGCCGGCCTCCCTGCTGGTTACCGCATTCGCCCTACACACCCAAATCTGAATCAGCCCGGCCCTTAGACAAAGTTCTTCCCGCTCCGCAGTCGAATCTGCTTCCATTCCACCGCTGCCTGTGATAACAGGATTAAGTGGGCTGAATGTGATAGCGGTCCTTGCAGCCTGCATCAAACGTCGTGCTATAATCGCGCGCCGTTCCGGCACAGAGTTTTCTGGTGGTCTTTTAATTTTCCGTACCCGGCAGTCCTGCGCGATTCTTTTTCGCTAGGGCCCAAAAAATAAGATCAGGAGGAGCAATGACGTTCTACGATCCCACACTCTACGGACGAGATGAAGAAGAAGAATTCGGCGACAGCGGTGCCTACAGCGAGTCGCTCGAAGAAGACTTTGAAGAGGAAGAGGAGGAGGAAGAAGAAGCCGGCGTGCCGGAAGCAGAAACCAGCGAGCCCGCCTCTGCTCCGCCACCGCCCGCTCCCAAGCCCGCTGCCCCCGCAGGCGGCGGTCCGAAAAAACCAGCCGTCAAGAAGAAAGCCCCGGCCAAGAAGGCGCCTGCCAAGAAAAAGACGCCTAAAAAGCCGGCAAAGAAAAAACCCGCAAAAAAGCCTGCGAAAAAGAAAGCTGCGAAAAAGGCGGCCAAAAAACCAGCCAAGAAAGCGGCAAAGAAGAAAGCCAAGAAGGGGCGCCGCTAAAATATCGAAAGCTGACCTGAAACCACGACCGCGGCCGGCAGGCCGCGGTCTTTTTCTTCCAATCCTGTGGGTGCTCGCTACTTCTTCGCCTCCACCGCTGCCCGGCACTTTCCATACAACTCCAGCAGCTGCGCCGCGTATTCGTCAGGCTTTGACGCCGAACCGGTCCCTTGAAAGCCTACTCCCGACGATGTGGTTCGCCCGTAGCCCGTTGTCATCGCTACAAACTTCATCAGATCCAGCGCGATATCCTCATTGCGGCGCGCGCCTGAATGCAAAGCTGGTCCCTCGTCCATGAGTCCTTCTCCTGAGCCGAAAATATACGGAATGTCTTCTTCGTCTTCCATACCGCTATAACTACTCCGCCCTCGATGATAGCAGGGTCACATCGCGCAACGCTGTCGCTTACCCGAGCCAAACAGCAACCTTTCCACAAGCCTGTGAGCTCAATCGCCCCTTGCCAATGGAAGATCCACCCGGCCAGTCCGGCGCAGGCGCACCATAAGGGCCGGCGAAGCCGCGAGTAGAAGGGAGACGAGCAAAATCCTGGCGCCGGACGGGGAAATGTGACGGAAGCTACCGTGTGTCCCAGAATCGAAAACAGAGTGCGCCCCAGGCCATTGAAAAATGATAGCCGCGAAACACCATGCGATCGGTCGCAGCCCCTGCATTCCCCGCGCTGCAACCGGAGTCAGGCAGATCAGCCGTCCGCACGCCGCGGTCACCCCCAACAGCCACTCTCTGAACTCAGACGGAGCCGTGGGAAACCACCAACCAAATCTCCCGCAGCGGGGTCACGGTTGGGTTATACACCCCCAGAAAGCCGGTGGCCGCCTCATCAAAGATGTGCAGTGCGAAGGCGCCGCACAGCGCAAACCATGCAATGCCAAAACCCGATGCTGAAAGTGCTGGCGGTGCTGGCCGCAGGGAATCGCCCGTCAGACCCCAATTCTCAATGGCTGCGCGGCAATTTGTAATGAGAATCGACCATTCGTACTACCGTCGGCCCGGAAATGCAATCGCGGTGAGAAACCTTATCGTGGCGCTTCACTCATGAGCGCCAGCAGGTTCCCCTCGGAATCGCGAAAAAAGGTCATCCACAGATCATGATCAGGCATTCGCGCGATCACATGTGGTTCGTCCTCGAAACGTACTCCGCTTTCCTTTAGCTTGCCATGTGCAGCCTGAATGTCGGGTACGGAAAAATACAGGACCGAACTAAGATGATCGAATTCCGGTTTCTCCGCCCGGTCCAGCATCAGCCTTACTCCGCCGCAGTCGAAAAAGGCCAACCCCGGCGGCGCCTTAAAAAGCAGCTTGAGTCCCAGTGTGTCCTGATAAAAGGCGGCCGCGCGCTCCACGTCCTTGGCGTTAATCCTAATTTGGCCCAGATGGCTAATTCCAATTCCAGCTGTAGTTACGCTCATTTCTTGACCTCCCACGGGGAATTAGTTAGCATAGCTAACGATATTTGCATGGCAAAAATCAAGCCTGAAAAAATTACGCAAGCAGTTGCGGCCGCCGGCCGCCTGCATTCCGCCGCTATCCACTTGCTGCGACGCCTGCGCCAGCAAGATACTGCTTCTGGCGTCGGCCCGGCGCAACTCTCTGCCCTCTCGGTGCTGGTTTTGTCCGGTCCCAAAACGCTCGGCCAGATTGCCGCCGCCGAGCAGGTCAAGCCTCCCACGATGAGTCGCGTGGTCTCAGGTCTGAAGCATGGCCGCCTGGTTGAAATCACTCGCGATTCACGGGACGCCCGCCGCATGCACATCTGCGCCACTCTGAAAGGCACGAAACTTCTTCAGGAAGCGCGCCAGCGCCGCATCGAGTATCTCGCCACGCACCTCTGCAGCCTGACCAAGCCCGAACTCGCAGAACTCAGGAGCGCCGCAGACATCCTAGAAAACCTGCTGCTCAAGTGGCAATGATCTTACCGGTCCTTCTCCCTCCGCCACACATCTTCGCCTACGGTTTAGAATGTGTGCGCCGCACAGTCAAAATGAAATCGACGGTTCTAGGGTGGGACCATGGTTCTAGCGTGAAACCGGGTCTCTGACCGGACGCGGCCGCAGGCCGCTTTCGCTGCTAACACAACGTCCGAAGGAGTCACACTTTACTTTGCGCCTGACACGCCGGGAATTTGCCCATTCGGCCCTCGTCGCCAGCATTGCAACCGCTCTGCCCGCCACCCTGCTTTCAGGCTGCAGCGTATCGTCGAATGCTGCGCGCGCGGAACATTTCGTCAACTCGAAGACCCTGCAGTCTGACGGTTCTTCCGAGGTTCTTTTCCCGCGGAATTTCTTCTGGGGCACGGCCACTGCCTCCTACCAGATCGAAGGCGCATGGAAAGAAGACGGCAAGGGTGAATCCATCTGGGACCGCTTCTCCCATACGCCCGGCAAGATCAAGAATGGCGATACGGGAGATGTAGCATGTGATTCCTACCATCGCTGGGGTTCAGACATCTCGCTCATGAAGATGCTCAATCTGAACAGTTACCGATTCTCGATCTCCTGGCCCCGCATCCAGCCCGGCGGTTCCGGCGCAGCTAACGCCAATGGGATAGATTATTACAGCCGTCTCGTTGACGCCTTGTTGCAAGCGAGAGTTCGTCCTTTTGTCACGCTCTACCACTGGGACTTGCCCCAGACCTTGGAAGACGCTGGCGGCTGGCCAAATCGCGACACCGCCTCCCGCTTTGCCGATTATGCGGAGCTCGTTGCACAAGCTCTGGGTGACCGGGTTTCCGATTGGACGTTGTTCAACGAACCCGCGGCCTTCACCTACAGGGGATATCTTGAAGGCACGCTCGCTCCCGGACGCCAAAGTCTCCTCGACTTCCTGCGCGCTTCCCACACCGTAAACCTGGCACAGGGGGCCGGCTTTCATGCACTAAAGGCCGCGCGTCCTGCGGCGCGCGTGGGCACCGCATTCAGCATGTCGGCGTGCGAGCCCGCATCGAACTCCGAGGAAGACAAGCTAGCCGCCGAGCGCGCTCACGCCATCACCAACCTCTGGTTCCTCGAACCCGCACTCCATGGCCGCTATCCGGAGGCGTTCGCGTTTTTCCCAGAAACCGCCATGAGAATTAAATCGGGCGACCTGGACAAGATGAAGGCTCCGCTTGATTTCATCGGCATCAATCTCTACTACCGGACTATGGCCTCAGCTCCCAGCGTGCTGGAACGAATCTCCCACGCGCAGCAATGGCTGTTCCCGGTAAAGATGGTGGGAGGCCAGCTGGGCCCGAAGACCGATATTGGATGGGAAGTTTGGCCGCAGGCGATGTACGACATGGTCATGCGCATCACTCGTGATTTCAACCGCCCCGTAATCGAGATTACTGAGAGTGGTTGCGCGTACAACGATGGCCCCGGCGCCGATGGCACGATTCGTGACGCGCGTCGTGTCGACTACCACAGGCAATATCTGCAAGCGGTCGCGCGTGCCATTGCCGATGGCGCGGACGTTCGCGGCTACCATGCATGGAGTCTAATGGATAACTTTGAGTGGGCGGAAGGCTTCAGCCAGCGTTTTGGCCTGGCCTACCTTGATTTCAAAACCCAGCAGCGCACGCTCAAAGGGTCAGGTCGATGGTATGCCCAGGTGGCTGCGGAGAATCGCGTGCCGTCTCTCTGACCGGAACGCCCGAAACTCCCGTGTCAGTATTTCTACTGCGATTCTCTACTGCGCGTCCGGACCGGCAACCTTCAGTCGATCTCGTTCCTCAGCGAGCTTCCGCTGCAGCGCCGGATTAACCAGTGCGACGGGCACCTCTATGTCTCCAACCTTGAACTCGGTAGGATCGAATGTGGCGTAACCGTCCTTCTGCCCCATGTGCCCCGAAATCGTGACCCAGACGTCCTTCCCGCCGACCTCCGTCAGAAACTGCCCATGCACCGTGTCTCCTTCATAGGTAACCTTCTGATCTTTGATGGTTGGAGATCCGCTGCCGACCTCAGACTCCGGAGACAGACCCGCCGCTCCGCCCCCGCCCAGCATTTGGCTGATGGCAGCGCTGATCGCGTCGGAGTTAGAGCTGAAGCTGCCCCGCGCATCGAGCTTCGGACTCTGGGCTGCGGCCAAGTTCTGAGCCGGCTGGGTTACTGCGGAAGATACGGCCGAAGATCCCGCCGAGTATCCCCCGCTGCCCTGTGATGGTTGGACTTGCTGCCCCGCTGAATCCGACGGGTCGGCTTTTTGATTGAATGTCTGCGGATTGCGCGATTGGGCATTAGCCCCCGTCCCGGCCGAAGGCCGCGACTCCTGCACGACCGGAGCCGGCCTCTTCAACAGTAGAATAGTGATCACGACCAAGACCACGAGCGTCGCAATGCTGATCATACGGTCCAGCTTGATTTTCATGAGAACTCTGGAACGGTCAGCCCGCACAAATAGGCCCAGCATCATGGTAGCGGGAACAAGCAGGCAGTTTCAGATTACTTCAGTCACATCGGAGTGCGTAGGACCGGGTCTCGGTCCCGGTCCTACACATTAGTCCTACACCTTCATTCCAGCTTCTTCGCAAGCAACTCATTCACCAGCTGCGGGTTTGCCTGTCCTTTCGAGGCTTTCATCACCTGGCCGACGAAGAATCCGAGCATCGTTTTCTTGCCGGCGCGATATTGTTCCAGCTGCTGGGGACTCGCGGCTACAACTTCGTCGATGATTTTTTCCAGCGCTGACGTATTGGAAGATTGTTGCGGCCGTCCCTCTTCTTCGTAGACTTCCGGGAAATCTTTTTTGCGCTCGAAGCAGAGATCGTAAAGATCCTTGAGCATTTTGCCGGAGATGGCGCCGCTCTCTACCAGATCGGCAGATGCCGCCACGCCTTTCATCGAAATCGGCGAGTGCTCGATCTCCGCGCCACTGGCCTTGAGGCGGCCCATCAGTTCGCCTTGCACCAGGTTCGCCACCCGCTTGGGATTCTTCGCCGCCTTCGCCGCGGCCTCGAACTGATCGGCGAGTGATTTCGAAACCGTGAGCACCTGCGCGTCGTACTCGGTAACCCCAAATTCCTTGACGAACCGCCCACGGCGCGCTTCCGGCAGTTCGGGCAAAGTCTTCCTGATCTCAGCCCTCCACTTTTCATCCACTACTAGCGGCAGCAGATCGGGCTCGGAGAAATAGCGGTAGTCGTGCGCCTGCTCTTTGGAGCGCATGCTGTGCGTCTTGCCTTCGTGCGCATTGTAAAGGCGAGTCTCCTGCGTGATTCTCCCGCCGGATTCAACCACTTCGATTTGCCGCGCGATCTCATAGATCAACGCCTCGCGGATAAAGCGGAACGAGTTCACGTTCTTGATTTCGGCTTTCGTTCCAAGCTCCTTCCGCCCGCGCGGACGGATGCTGACATTGGCATCGCAGCGCAACGAACCCTCCTCCATGTTGCAGTCGCTCACGCCGGTGTAGAGGATGATTTCCTTCAGCCGCGTCAGGTACTCGTAAGCTTCGTCCGGAGTGGCGATGTCGGGCTCGCTCACAATTTCGATCAGCGGCACGCCGGTGCGGTTCAGATCGATGGCAGTGCTCTCGTTCGAGTCGGCAAAGCCCTCGTGCAAGCTCTTGCCAGCGTCCTCTTCCAGATGCACCCGCGTAATTCCGACTTTTGTAGCGCGGGCGCCCTCGCCTTTCGACCCGCCGCTGATCTCAATGTACCCATGCTCGGCCAGCGGCTTGTCATACTGCGAAATCTGGTAGCCCTTGGGCAGATCGGGATAGAAATAATTCTTGCGCGCAAAAATCGAAGTCTCGTTGATGCGGCAATTCAGCGCCATCGCAGCCAGCGTGGCGAACTCCACCGCCTTGCGATTCAGCACCGGCAACGCTCCCGGCATCCCAAGGCACACCGGGCAAACGTTCGTATTGGGCGCAGCTCCGAAACGCGTGGAGCAGGAGCAGAAAATCTTCGACGCCGTCAGCAGTTGCACGTGGACTTCGAGCCCGATGACAGGCTCGTAGGTTATGCGAGCGGCGACGGAGGCGTCTGCGCTGGTCGACATATCGGGATTATAAGGCCTCCAGCAGGCCGCCAAGCTGCCGTCGGAAGCCCCTTTCGCGCGCGACTCAAGGTCTTCTTGTGGAGTATGGCTGCGATCACCCGCGGGCTGCGGCGGCCATGCAGCACCGCGATCACAACCAGGTTTTTTCCTCCGGCGCGTACGCGATCCCATAATCTCGCAGAGATTGAAACCGCAGAGGGCGTGCCCTGAGGTCGGGTCGACTGTGGCCCAGGGGAGGAAAGGCCGCCAGAGATTGGATCGTTCCGTAGATTTCTTCGTCCGACGCGATCGGCGGCAGTGAGGTTATCGGCCGCAATATATTCCCCGATCTCTTCGAGGTCGGTGTACGCCTCCGGGTGGAGAACAAATCCGCTCATAAACCAGCGCGACGCTCCCTGCTCTTGCGAGCCTCGCCGGCGGCTGAAATGCGCTGCAAGGGTTGCGTTTAATTTAAAGCATTCAGGACACTGGATGTAATCAACTACTTCTCCAGCGGGACTTCGAAGTACATCAGTTCGGTGCCTTTGGAGTCGTTGACGCCGGTGACATAGAGGCGGGCGCCTTCGAGGGGCGCGTTGACGTCTTCGACGTCGAAGAAGAGGAATCCGGATTGCGTGGTGTGGGGTTCAACGGCTTTGGCGGCAAATTGCGAAGTTTCGATCTCGTCGCGCTCTTTCTGGCTGAGAGTGCCTTTCACTTTCTTCTGCGGGATAGGAATCGGAAGCGGGTGCGTATTGGCGTGAGGGTTGGTGAGGCGGCGGAAGATATCTTCAGACGTAGCGGGCGTGAGCTTGGCGCGGTCGGCGGTGGTGAGAGTGACCCGCATGTTGGCGATGGAGAGGGGCTGGTCCCCGTCGTTGGTGACGACGAAGAAGATGGGAAGGAAATCGTGCTCGCGAAAGTTGATGGAGAAAATTTTTGCCTTGTCGGCAGTGTCGTAGGGGTCGGCGGCGATGGCGACTTTGTCGGTTGCGTGGTCATCGTGTGCGGGATAGGTTTTTGCGGGCTGAGCGGCGGGCTTTACGAAATCTTTGGCGGCGAGGCAGAGCGCAAACGTTGCGATCAAGAATAGGACGAACAGAACGCGGAAAAAACCTGGCTTCAGCGCTGCCTGCATGAATTCAATTATAGAGGGTGGGGCGACTCCGTTCGCAGCGGTTCCAGGAGTGTTCCACAAAACCTTTACCGCAGAGGGCATGGAGGTGCAAGGGGTAGATCTTCAGTTTAGCGTTTAGAATGACTCAACTTGATCAAATCTCTTTATAGCTTGCTCTACAGCGCGGCGCTTGGGGTGGGGATGTTGGCGAGCGCGCCTTACTGGCTGTACCAGATGGCGCGCCACGGAAAGTATCGCAAGGGATTTCTGGAGAGGCTGGGGCGAGTACCTTCTCGGCTGCGATTGCGGCAAGGAAAAGAGCGGGCAATCTGGGTTCATGCGGTTTCCGTGGGAGAAGTGCTTGCGGTTGAGCGACTGGTAGAAGATCTTCGCCGCCGTTGGCCGCAGCATGAAATTTTTATTTCGACGACTACCGATACTGGGCAAGTGCTCGCACGGAAACGGTTTGGCGAGGGGAATGCATTTTATTTCCCCATGGATTTCGCATTTGCAGTGCGTCCGTATCTGCGGACACTGCGTCCGGAGATGGTGGTGATTGCGGAGACGGAGTTCTGGCCAAACTTCTTGCGGCTGGCGCATGCCACTGGGGCGCGAATTGCGGTGGTGAATGCGCGCATCTCGGACCGCTCATGGCCACGGTATAGGCGAT
>Ga0209333_1001530_pt1 | contig 11149 bp, 8 predicted proteins | sample BlaSpr_A8_OM2_O3_FD_187982 | JGI IMG/M metagenome (GOLD analysis project Ga0209333, IMG submission 187982) | Forest soil microbial communities from Thunder Bay, Ontario, Canada - Black Spruce, Ontario site 2_A8_OM2_O3 (SPAdes) (version 2) | ecosystem: Environmental > Terrestrial > Soil > Boreal...
ACTTTGAAGGACACCGTCACTACCAAACTCTTTCTGCCGGCCATGAAGTTCCGCACAAAGGATGAAGCTCTTCAGCATATGTGTGAGGTCGCAGCAGACGCTGTCAGCAACGCACCGGAGCGGTTTTTGCGCCTCGTATTAGAGCGCGAGCGGGTTGTCCCCAGCGGCTGGGAAAACAGCCTGGCGGTTCCCCACGCCCGTGTTGGCGGCCTTCCGCATCCAATCGTGGTCATTGGCAAATCGGAGGCTGGTATCGATTTCGACGCAAGAGACGGCAAACTCTCGCGTCTCATTATTCTAATTCTCACCGGAGACAATCAGGCTCAGCACGACTTGTTGGGTGACGCCGGAGAAATGTTTAGCCGCAAGGAAGCCATCGATCAGGTGTTGGAGGCCTCGACGTTCGTCGAACTCGTTGCGGCACTCAATGCCCCGGTGAAGTGAGTCCGCTGTGCGTGTCCCGGTGGACCTCGCTGGGAAGTGAAAGAACTAAGCGGACTCCGGCACGCTTGCCTGACCGAGTGGGCGCTCACTACTTCTCGGTCCCGTCTATTTAATTTACAGTTAATTATATTATGCGTTAACAAACACTTTGTGAACTTGATCCGGTTTCGGAACTGACTTCAGTTGCGCCGACCGCGTTTTCTGCTTCCTCAATTCACGCGCAATACGCTCCCGCCGGTCCACGCGCACCCCGAAGTGACCCGAAAAAACGTTGCTCCGCGAGTCGAAAACGTCGAGTGTGAGGAAGACTGAATCGAAGTGTTGGACCCCCTCAGCAATTTCGTCTTCCGACGACGCAATGAACAGGCCCTCGATTTCTTTGCTTGGCAGCAGCCGGCTCTTGCGCTTTTGGAAATAGCGGTTGATTACGAAATCCGCGTCGTACGAAGGGCCAGGTTCCGGAAATGCGTAGTTCGGCGCCTGTAGCAGCGTAAGCTTTGGAATGCCCCACGGCGTTCGAATTCGGAAGCCGACGATGTCGATTGGGCGGCTCGCGTAGTTGCGGAGGGTGACTTCGATCGCGTAGCCGGATCCGCCTTCCTTGAGATCAAAAATTCTACTGAAATTCACCCCCGGGATTGGCTGTACCGCCAATCCTACCGGAGCGATCTTATAGCCATGATTCGCAAGTACTGGGCAGCCGCCGACGTTCAGGCGACCGACCAAGGCATCCCACTGCTCTGCTGTTTGTTGCATTTTTGTCTCTCCTTTTAGGTTACTTCAACTGAAAATACGTGCGCGACGTGCGCAACGTGCACTCTTTCATTTCGGTTGATTCGGCGCTTCGTTCAGTGATTTTGTCTCCGCACAGAATTCGCAGCCCGCTTTGTTAAGAGGCGTCAGCACGTTATAGGCGTCCGCGAGTTTATGGATCTTCCGGCGAATTTCGCTGGTGAAACGAATGCCGCGTCCAGCTCGATTTAGCCGCACGGAAAAAATTCCGACAGCGCGAAGTTGATGGCCGACGGCGCGCGGGTCCAGCGAGATTTTTTGGCCCCTGCCTTTGAGAATTCCGTTCACAATATCTGCAATTTCGCCCACCCGCGCCTGAGAGCGGCCGCCTTCGTGGGATAAAAACAGCACTGCTTCGGCCACGATGGCTTCGATCCAGTCCGTCCGGCCGATTCGGACCTCTTGGTCCTGCGACTCGAGGATCACCAGTACGCAACGCTGCAATGATGAATCATCCGCAATCGCATTTCCCAGCATGGTTGCGATGTCGCGCGTCGGGGAGGTGAATCCGGGAGCGTCAAAATGCGAGTCCCGAACCTTCGCGAAATTCAGCTCGCGATAACGTGCCAGTTTCGGTCGCAGTTTTCGCGCAAATTCGCTCAGCGATTGCCGATCGAATAGTTGCAGGCTACCGCGGGTTGGAGTGAGCCCAACGTGGATCGCCTGATCTACAATCCAGCGATCGCGCAGCGGCTCGGCGGTGCACACGAGTGTCGGGAAGGAGATGTCGTGGAATTCTCCCTTCCGAACAATGCGGCCGCCTGGGCGGCTCATGATCCGTAGGACGCGCTCGAGTTCTTTGTTCGGAGCCAGTTGGTCGATTAGCATTGTTGTGAGGTACGGTAACGGCGGCAGCGTCAGGATCGAATTCAGCGTTACCTCGCCAATGTGCAGAGGAGCCAAGCACGTGCACGCGATCATTCGCAGAAGCAGGCTCGAGCCAACGGAGTCCGAAGCAGCGATTGATAGGAACGGCCAAATTCCTGCGTACTCCGGGAAGAGAATCGCAAGAGAGAAATAGACAAGTTTCAGGACTGATTCGTCTGTCAGCCCGGGATGCTGGGCAAAAAAATTGCGGATCTCATCGAATAGTTGGCCCGTGGTGCCGTAATCGACAGGAACGATCGAGGTCTGAGCAGCGCTCAGGGTTTCGTCATTTTTGCTTTCGGCAGCAGAATTTTTCGGTGCTGCACTTGTCAGAGCCATTCGTGCCCAACCCTCGCCCGCGAAGCCATCGCGCTAAAAAAAAAGGGATTCGCGGAAGAAGAAGCATCGCGAATCCCGTTAGAGCGCGACCGGTGGCCAGCGCTCTTTCGTGTTCGAACACGAGAAAAACAGTCCGAAGATAAAAAGTAGCTCGAATATTGGAAGGCGTCAAGGAAGAAAGTCGAAAGCCTGGGACGAATTCCTCGCTCACGCGTTCGCGCGTCTAGTGACCAGTCCTTCGGCGCATGCGATGCGTTTCACACTGCTCGACGATTCCGACGCGCTGAAAAACTTAAATGCGACACGCTCCCAATGATCCAAGCGCCCATTTCTTTGCCCTCCGAGTGCTACTTCTGGGCCACATATTTCTCTTCTCCCAAAGTTCACCAGTGAGTGGCATGGCTCACGGCAATCACACGGTTCAGATGTACTTCTGGCCGTAACTCGCCAAGTGTGTGGAAATCGTTTGTGTTGTCTTGAAGAGTACTGAGTGTGCCTGAAGGCGGCCCACTGCACACAAAGAGCGTGTTAACGTTTGAAATCTCAATGCCCGCGATTACTGCAAGAGCGACGAAGGGTCCGTCACACAAGCCACGGACGTCTTTGCTGGAAAGGCAATACGTCGCGGCCGTCCCGTTGTACATCATTCAATTACTGCTGATTCTCGCGCTGGTATTTGCAGCAAACCGCCAGGGACTGCTAATGAAAGAGGAGGCCAGCATCGGTTTCGTCAATCCGACTTTTCTCTCTTTGCGGCTGCAGCATCACGTGTACGCCACCAGTTTTTATGCGTATGTGCTGTTTCTGTGGGCGGGTCACTTCGTTCCAACACTATTCTTCGGCCGCTTCGCCAAGGCGGCGATTATGGCCTTGCTGACTCCGCTCGTGTACCTCTATCTCATGCGGCGGTTTTCATTTTCCGGACCGCGGGCGTTCGCGGCTGCGGCCGCCATCGGGCTGCTTCCCGGCGTAATTTGTTTCTCGTGGTTCGGCGTGGACGTCGGTCTCGAAACACCTCTGGGGTTCCTTGCGCTATGGCTTGCTCTATTTGAGAGCCCAGTGTGTATTGTCGCAAGCTGTGTCGCCGTTTGTCTCGCCGCCGGCTGTTACGGCTCGGGATTAGCCTTCCTGCCGGCCGTGCTGATCCATCACTTGCCGCGGTTGCGAAAGCCGAAGCTGCGGGGTGCTGTGATTGCAGGAAGCGGTCTTGCCGCCGCGGTGCTGGCCTTCCCCATTTTCTGGTGGACGAACATCCAAAGTCTTTGGATTGGTGGAGGAGGGCGTCCGGTCATCGCGGGCGCGGCGGACCGTCTTGCTGGTCTGTTTCGGGAACTCTTTGTGCAGGGTGGAAGTTATTACTTTTTCAGCGACGGCGCGGCCGCGCTCGGCGGGATCGTGGTGGGCGTGGCTGCCCTGGTTGGAATCGTCGTCATGAGTTTTCGCGCGCCGTCCAAATGTTGGCCGCTACTCGTTGTTTCGGCCGGCGTGGTAGGAATGTATGCAGTGGCAGGAAATGTAACCGGCGTCAGGCGCGCGATTCCGCTGGTCGTTTGCCTGGGGATATTCGCAGCGCTTCTGCTGAATATGGCGCCTGGTCGGAGACCGTTCTGGCGAGCGATCGCATTCTATGGTCCGCTGATGCTTGTGCTCGCCTTCGAAGGCGCCCGGTTCAACGGCATTCGTAGCGGCCTGGCCACATCCAGACTTGCGCTTCCGCACGATTTCGAATTTCGAATTCCTCCGGGAAAGAGCATGGCAGAGGAGATTGCTTTGCTGGTGGGAGGGTCCGAGACATTGCCCGACGATCTGGCGGGTTATGAGCCAGACCGAACACTCTGCATTCTGTACCGGTTGACGCAGCCGAACCCCATCGTCGGCGCTCGCGAAATCGTTGCCCGCTGCGATCAGCACGGTTGGTCCATTCCCAGCAATAGTCACCGCTTCTCCCGGTTGAGGAACCGGCCATGAGCAGCATGCCTCGGCGAACTGTCGTGGCACTAACCGCCATTCTCGCAGTCTGGACCGCGCTCGCGCTAAGTCTGACGGTCAGCAACGCACCCTGGTCGAATGAGGCATGGTGCGCGATCCCGGCAGTCAACCTTGCGACGCACGGCTTTATGGGAACGACGGTACTCGCGTCGAATGGGACTTGGCTGGTGGGAATCGATCGGCACACCTACTGGATGATGCCCCTGGATTTACTGGCGCAGGCCGGCTGGTACAAGGTGGTGGGGTTCAGTCTCTTCCGTCAACGTTTTCTGTCGGTGCTCTTCGGTGTGCTGGCGTTGCTGTCGTGGTTCGTCATTGTGTTGCGGCTCTCGGGAAGGTACTCAGCGGCGCTGATTGCCTGTCTGGCCATCGGCTTTGAGCGCAACTTTCTGAATGCGGCTGCGAGCGGACGAATGGACATGATGGCAGCGGCCTTGGGCGCGTCGGCCATTGCTGCGTTTCTGCAAATTCGCCGCCGGTCGTTGCGCGCAGCGCTTTTGACAAGCAATTCGCTTGCTGCTGCCGCGATCTTTACGCATCCCTGCGGGGTATTGTTCGCGGCCGCGCTGGTGGTGACGATTCTGTACACGCTGCGGTCCGCGGAGCAGCCACGCCTGACTTTCGCCGACGCCGCATTTTCATGCGTGCCGTATCTGATCGGCGCAGGACTTTGGGGTCTGTACATCGCGCAAGCGCCGGCGGATTTCCGCTCGCAGTTCTTCGGAAACGTCTCGGGCTTCGCCGGCGAATACCTGCCACGCGCGCGCTTCAGCGGGATCACCGCACCGTGGCGGGCGCTCTGGATGGAGTTCAAGCTGCGATACCTGCTTCCGTTCGGATTCGGCGATTTGAACACTATAAAGGGAGCGGGTTCGGCGGTGTGGTTCACCCTCTGCGCGTCGGCCGCTTGCGTTGCGCTACTCAACAAAAAACTCAGGCGCGAACTAGGAGTGCGCATTCTGGCGACTTCGGGCCTCACGGTGTTTCTACTCATGGCCCTATTTGAAGGAATGAAGTTTCAGCACTATCTGGTGTACTCGCTTCCCTTTCTGGCGGCCCTCGCGGCCATGTCCGTTGGCGAATTTTGGCAGCGGCGCTCCATGCGGATACCACTCTGCGCCGCATTGACGATTGCAATCGGTATTCAGAGTGCGGGCGTATTTCACCGCTTCGTACAAAATCCCTCGCGCAATGAGTTCCTGCCGGTCGCCCATTGGATTCAGGCCAATCTCGCACCGGAGGACAGTGTCATCGCGCCCGCGGAACTCGGCTATGTTCTGGGCTTCGGCGCTTCCCTGTCCGATGACGTTCGCCTTGGCTTTTACACACACCTGAAGCCTCGATTTATCGTGACGTCGGGTTGGTACCGCGCGTGGGTTGACAACTCCGCGCGCCGCGAGCCTGCCGCGTTCGATCATATTCGCAATACCCTTGGCAACGAGTATCGCCGCGTTCTGGAGCAGGGTGAGTACATCGTTTATGAAAGACGAGACGACATCACATCTGGCAGCAGGGGACGGCACGAACCGTAATCCGGCCGTGGACTTTTTCCGCGGGCTGGGATTGTGGATTCTGTTCGTCGATCATCTTCAGCCAAACGTATGGTCGCACTTCACCCTGGCTCAGTTCGGTTTTAGCGACTTCGCCGAGATCTTCGTGTTTCTATCCGGTTACGTCAATGCCGGGATGTACGAGCGCGCATTCCAGTCCGGTGGCATCACCGCCGCACTCGGCAAGCTAGGCAAGAGGGAAGCAAAAATTTACGCAGCTCAGCTTGCAACCATGGCGGCCGGCTTTGCCGTCCTCGGAGCTTTCGCGTCGCGCGGTCTGCGCCTGAATGAGCCTGCCCTCTACTTCTGGATGGGGCAACCCGCGCGCTATCTCGTGCGGACTCTGTTGCTGCTGTATAGTCCCAACGAATTTGCGCTTCTTCCTTTGTATCTGGTGCTCTCCCCGGTGGCGCTGATCGCAGTCGTTGCGCTGCGCCGCTGGCCGGTATGGTTTCTAGCGAGTTCGTTCGCTGTATGGTGCGTGGCGCAATTTCGCGTGGGCGATCTTCAGGTGATGCGCGAAGCGTGGTACTACCAGCCGTTCGCCTGGCAGTTCCTTTTGGTCTTGGGCACAGCCTCGAAAATGTACTGGTCCGATGTAAAGCGGAGAGTAAAATCGCGGACAGCCCAATGGCTCGCGATTGTGGTCGTTCTGGCTTCTTTCTTGCTGAAGACGGCGACCCTGATCGGTCCATTGCAACAGTGGCTTTTCCGCCTTATACCGTTTTCCGCGCGCCTGCTCGCTCCTAACTCCGGCAAGCCCCACCTTGCGCCCTTCCGGCTCGTACATTTTCTCAGTCTGGTAATCCTGATCATCGCCATCCCGTGGGACTGCCGAAAATGGCTCGAATCGCGAATCGCCCGCCTCGCGATCGCGGGCGGCCGCCACTCCCTGCTGATTTACTCGATAAGCGTGGTGTTGGCAATCACGTTGAATCTGCTCCTCGAGCGCCTCGATGGCGGTCCGCTGCTCCAATTCGCTTTTTGTGCGTTGGGTCTGTGTGTCATAAGTGGAATTGCCTACGGACGGGATAAACTCCAGGCGAGATTCGATTTATAGACGGAACAATCGCGAAAACGACCAGCGGTGTTCGGGAGTCCACTGGTTTTCCAGCCATTCTTCCGCGCGCAACGCCCACGACAGCAGCCTCGGGACACGAGGAGCGTTCCCGTGGCCATTCGCCAGACCAACTCCGTGCCGACCCTCGGCGTAGATATGCAATTCGGCGGGGACTCCGGCCTTTCGAAGCGCCTCGTAGAACATCAGGCTATTCTCCGGAGGCACTGCGGTGTCCTGTCCGGTGTGGAATAAAAACGTCGGGGGTGTGTCGCGGGTGACGTGAAGTTCGTTGGACAGCTCATCAATGAGCGCGGGATCCGGATTCGGACCCAGAAGATTGTGGACCGACTCCTGATGCGTCCACGGAGCTCGAAAAGTCACAATCGGGTAGGCCAGAATCGCGAAGTCCGGACGGCTGGACACACGGTCCACCAGATCGGACGCCCCCGGATTATCGCCTTGGAAATGCGTGATGACCGTGGAGGCCAGATGTCCGCCCGCGGAAAAGCCGATGATGCCGACACGGTCCTGCCGGATGCCGAACCCCGCGGCGTGATAACGCACGTATCGAACGGCTCGTTGGGCGTCGAGGAGCGGGGCCGGAAAGCGGTAGCGCGGAGCAATGCGATACTTCAGAACGAAGCCGGCCACGCCGAAGGAATTCAGCCATCGCGCGATGTCGTCGCCTTCGTACGACGACTGCAGCATGCTGTACCCGCCTCCTGGACAAATCACCATGCCGGCATCGCCCGCGTGCCATCTTGCCGGAAGGAAAACCGAAATCGTGGGGGTATCCGCATCCCCGGTCCCCAGGCTGCCGGGCGCATCGCCGGGCCATAGCCGTACTACGGTCGCGGGGGTAACGCCACTTCTTACGAGGTGAATCCCAAGCAGTGCGGCGGCGGTGACGATTACGATTACAAAGAAGGCTCTTCTGAGAATTGCCATTCGCGTTCTGCCGGACCATGGCCATCACATTCACGCACAGAAGATCCGGAGCCTCGTGATTATCAATGCTATCGAACACTTCGTCAATGCCGCAACTCTCTGGACAAGCGCGGTGTCTTCGAGGCCGCAGGGTTGAAGAAATCCGACATCTCGATCTTGTCTGGTGAATTGTTGACCGAAGTGAGTGATGTGTGGTCATTTGGTGTACTCTTGTTCGAAATGCTTACGGGTCATCCCCCTTTTAAGGGCCGTACGGCATATGAAGTTACCTCGACTATTCTGAATAGTGGGTCTCAACCCATTCCTTCAAGCGTGCCACCGAAGAATCAACCTCTCTATGTAAGGACCGACGCCCGGTAATTCCGTGAGTGAAACCTTCTTCCTAACAATTTGACTGGCTTCTTCGGGCCACAGAAAAACCCTCCGCGAAGCTCGTCGCAAAGCCTTTTGGGGGGGGGTGCCGGGCGCCTTCGGCTTCGATCGCCAGTAATTCGGCGATATTGGAGTTATCGAGTTCCGGGAGTGAAGCCATTATTTTTCGGCTTCTCGTTCCCAGAAGCGGCCCGTGCGTGCAGCATTGATGAAGCCTTTCACGTCAGTTTTGCCCGCGATGTCCACCACGCCTGGCTGTCTTTTCACCGCCGCTGCCTTGGCCAACGAAGGGGTGCCGGCGAACCCCACGGCTTTGCAATGCCGTAGAGCATCCATCACGAATCCGAGAGCGTTCGGATCGCCGGCCAAATTTTTATCACCCTCCGGGCCTGCCAAGATCGCGACAGCGTCGAATAGCACGGACGGTGACGCGCGCAGGGCCATATCCGCCAGAACAACTTGCCCTTGAGCGTCGATCTCACCCTGGATTTTGGAAGTGACAATTGCTGCTTTCGCTCCCTCGCTTTCGATCTGCGCCAGCAATTCCTTCTTGAGCTTGCGGTCAAAACCGGCGCCCAACAGCAGTCCGACTTTGCGGCCGGCGAGAGTAGGCTTGTACTTTCCATATATTCGCAAAGCGGGACTGGGCTTGAGGTCCACGGGAGCTCTTGCCGCCGTGATTTTATCGGCTTGCCCTTCGGCGCCCATCGCGGTGATCACATCGTTTGCGAGATCCTTATCGATTAGCAAAAGATGCCCCAACATTCGGCGGCGAACAGCCTCAGTTTCGACTTTCGACAATTCAAAGGTCAAAGCATTGGCCAGATGTTTTTGCTCAGCCGGAGTGATGGACCTGAAGAAAAGCCGAGCTTGCGAGTAATGATCCGAAAAAGATTCCGAGCGCGCGCGAATGGGCATACCTTCCATGGGCCGCTCAGACGTGGTAAACCCGCGCTCCATGGATTCCCGAGGCGCGTCAGGCGCAAGTGAATTGGGCTCATAAGCGACGCGGCCTTTTTGCAAGCTCATTTGGTGAATGCCATCGCGCTGCAGGTTGTGAAACGGACACTTAGGCGCGTTAACAGGAAGCTGGTGAAAGTTGGGCCCGCCCAGACGGCTTATTTGCGTATCGAGGTAAGAAAAGAGCCTGCCTTGCAGCAAAGGATCTTCCGAAAAATCCAGTCCGGGGACCAGGTGGCTGGGGCAGAACGCAACTTGCTCAGTTTCGGCAAAGAAATTGTCAGGATTGCGATCCAGAACCATCTTGCCCACCATTTGCAGCGGAACAAACTCCTCCGGAATAAGCTTGGTTGCGTCCAGCACATCAAAGTCAAATCGCCCAGCCGTTGCTTCGTCAAATATCTGAAGGCCTAACTCATATTCGGGGAAATCGCCTGCGGCAATCGCATCCCACAGGTCTTTGCGATGGAAGTCCGCGTCGGCTCCGTTGATTTTCACCGCCTCGTCCCACAGCACCGAACTCGTTCCCAATTTCGGACGCCAGTGAAACTTTACGAAATGAGTTTTTCCAGCCTCGTTAACCAAACGGAAAGTGTGAATACCAAATCCTTCCATCATTCGGAAAGAGCGCGGAATGGCGCGGTCGGACATGACCCACATGATCATGTGCATCGATTCAGGCATCAGTGAAATGAAGTCCCAAAACGTATCATGCGCGGAAGCAGCTTGCGGGAAGCCGCGGTCTGGCTCCGGCTTCACCGAGTGAATCAGGTCGGGAAACTTCATCGCGTCCTGGACAAAAAACACGGGAATATTGTTGCCGACCAAATCAAAGTTACCCTCGGAGGTATAGAATTTTACCGCAAAGCCTCGCACGTCGCGAGCGAGGTCGGCCGAGCCGCGCTCCCCGGCAACAGTGGAAAACCTGACAAAAACTGGAGTCCTGACTGAAGGATCTGAAAGAAATGCCGCCTTGGTGTACTTCTTCATGGAGTGATACGGCTGAAAGTAGCCGTGTGCCCCGGCACCTCGCGCATGGACAATGCGTTCCGGTATGCGCTCGTGGTCGAAATGAGTGATTTTCTCGCGCAGAATAAAATCTTCGAGAAGCGTGGGGCCGCGCTCGCCGGCTCGCAAAGAATTCTGATTATCCGAAATAGGGAGGCCCTGGTTCGTCGTCAATGGAACTTCAGCAGGGTCGGCTTGCTGATGAGTTTCGCGACCCTTCACTCTAACTTGACTAATTTCGCTATTCGCAGACTTAGATTTCTTCGGCTTTTGCGGGGTCATTTTGTGGTTATCCTTAATGTCCGGAATTTTTCCATTCACACCCCGTAACCGATCCGATAGGGGCAAGAAACAGCTATGCTAGACAAAATGCTACGGTGATAAATCAGGTTAAGAACGTAGCTCAAGTTAAAAAAATATGTATCCCCCTTCCCAGCCCCTTTCCGAGATGGATCGTGCCTTGGAAAGGACCAAGTTCTTTCCACCACTTTACGCGAAGCAACGAGTTCCCGCGTGGTCCATAGACTGTAGCCTGCGGACCAGCTAAACGTATGAGTTCCGACCGATAAGATTCAATCACTTCCGAAGACCGGGAGGATACCCCTGTCAGACCATCCATGCACTCGCGCACCAATCTTTATGCTCATTCGGATTCTTGTTATAGTGAATTGCACTTATTTTGCGGCTCTTGAGGTTTGTAGCAGCCGTCATGACTCGTAATGAGAGGGAACAGGATGGCCGTGGAACGTAAGCCGGAGTTTTTTGCAGGGAAGGACATCAAAATCGGCATCATCGGGTGCGGCTACGTGGGCCTTCCGCT
>Ga0209333_1001531_pt1 | contig 11146 bp, 12 predicted proteins | sample BlaSpr_A8_OM2_O3_FD_187982 | JGI IMG/M metagenome (GOLD analysis project Ga0209333, IMG submission 187982) | Forest soil microbial communities from Thunder Bay, Ontario, Canada - Black Spruce, Ontario site 2_A8_OM2_O3 (SPAdes) (version 2) | ecosystem: Environmental > Terrestrial > Soil > Boreal...
GGAATTGCAATTTCAGGCGCAGGCCTTCAATTTATTCAACCACGCCAATTACTACGTGCAAAACGGAAACGGCATCAACCAGTTGCAATACAACCCCATTGGCTCCAACTGCGGTGATGGCATGTCCGTCAACCAGCAGTGTTATCTGGTGCCCAATTCCGGCCCGGGCAACTTCGGAAGCTTTCAGGAAATCAGCCCCGACGGTCTTCCCCGAGCCCTGCAGTTTTCCGCAAGATTCACGTTTTAGGATTCAGTCGTGAGAATTCTGGTCATCGAAGACGAAGCGAAGACCGCCAAGTTCCTAAAGAAGGGACTTGGGGAGGCAGGTTTCGTCGTCGATGTCGCCGGAGATGGATTGGATGGGTTGCACCTCGCACAGGAATTGCAGTTCGATCTCATCATTCTTGACGTGATGCTCCCCGGGCTGGATGGCTGGCAGGTTCTCACTCGCATACGCCAAGAAGGGCAGCGCTCGCTGGTGCTTTTTTTGACCGCTCGCGATGCCGTACACGAGCGGGTACGAGGCTTCGAACTGGGCGCCGACGACTATCTGGTAAAACCGTTTGCCTTTTCTGAATTGCTGGCGCGCGTGCGATCGTTGCTGCGCCGCGGGCCTCTGCGCACGCAGGAGACGCTTTGCTTGGCCGATCTTGAAATCGACTTATTGCGCCAGCGTGCCACGCGCGGCGGTCAGCGGTTGGATCTTACTTTTAAAGAATTCCTTCTTTTGTCCCTGATGGCGCGGCGCGCGGGCGAAGTGCTCTCGCGAACCCTGATCGCCGAAGAGGTCTGGGACATGAACTTCGATAGCGATACCAATGTTGTGGATGTCAATGTGCGGAGGCTGCGCGGCAAGGTGGACGATCCTTTCCCGCTCAAATTGATCCATACCGTCCGGGGTGCCGGCTATGTTCTTGAATCCCACCAGTAGTCTCCCGCGGGGCTCAGGCCTGTGGGGAACTTTGGCCTTCCGATTAACGGCCGGTTATGCACTTGCAGGCTTGTTTCTGGTGTTCTTAGCCACAGCCAGTCTCTATTTAGTGCTGGGGAGCGAACTGGAGAAAAGCACCGATTTGTTCCTCGCGGACAAGGTGCACGTGCTCCGCACCATGTTACGGGAGAGACCCGACGACTGGGACGCGTTGCGCGAGGAAGTTGAACTGGAATCGGCGGCGCGGCGATACGAGCGATTCTATATTCGCTTGCTGGATGGACGAAATCAGCTGCTGTTGATGACGCCAGGCATGGCGGATCAATTGGACCTGGCGCAATTAGCCAGTCAAATCCAAAGCCACCCAGGTAGCACCGTTCGGATGAAGGGCAGGTACGGCCAGGCCTTTCGCGTGAGCCAGGCGTCGGTGCCCGCCGGTTTCCCAGCAACTCAAACGGACACCATTCAGATTGCGGTTGACGTCTCGCAAAAAGAGGCGTTGCTGGCACGCTATCGGTTTTGGTTTGGGGTCGTTCTGCTGGCGACCTTCGCCATTTTCCCCTTGATCGGGTACCAGATTGCACGGCACGGCATTCGACCGGTGGAGGAAATGGCGACGACGGCGCGCCACATCAGTTCGACGAACCTGCGGGAGCGTATTCTCCCGGAGGGATATCCGGTCGAGTTGGCATCCCTGGCCAGCACCTTCAATCAAATGCTGGACCGCCTGGAAGAGTCCTTCGAGCGCATTTCGAGATTCTCGGCGGACATTGCGCACGACCTGCGCACGCCGGTCAATAACATTCGCGGCGAAGCAGAAGTTGCTTTGGCTCGCGCCCGCAACGCCGACGAATATCGCGATGTGATCGAGTCTTGCCTCGAAGAAGCGGTGCGTCTGTCAGATCTCATCGGCGATCTTTTGTTTCTGGCCCGCGCGGAGAGCCCGGTGACCCATTTGCGCCGCGAGCGAGTGGACGTGGCCGAATTGCTGGGCGGAGTGCGGGAGTATTACGAAGCCTCAGCTGCCGACAGCGGAGTCTCGCTCACCACTACCGTCGCCGACAAACCAGTCATTGCCGAACTCGACCGCACCCTCTTGCAGCGAGCAGTGGGCAATCTGGTCTCGAATGCCTTGGCACATACGCCACCCGGCGGAGCAGTCGTGTTGGGGACGAGCGCTGATTCGAACACGGATTTCTCGAAAAAGGATTTTTCCGCGATTCGCATCGAGGTCTCCGATACCGGCGTCGGCATTCCAGCGGAAGCTCTACCGAGGGTTTTTGATCGCTTCTTCCGTGTCGACTCGTCGCGCTCCCAAGGTTCGGGGGGGACCGGCCTGGGGCTGGCGATCGTACAGAGCATTGCACTGCTTCACGGCGGAAATGTAGAGATTTCGAGCCAACCGGGACAGGGTACCCGGGTCACGCTCCATATGCCAACCTCCTGCGCAAGATGACAAAAATGTAGTTCTCCATGCTGGCGCGTGAAAAACCATTCTTCGGCGAGCAACCAGGCGGCGGGGGAAGTCGGTGGTATAGCCTGTTCGCAGAATGGACGCCGATGACTGAACGAGGAAGATAATTTCCAAGTCGCTCGTCAACCGCTCGGAGTCATGCTTTATTTATTTTCTGCCACCGAGCTTTCGGCGCTTTTGCGCTGGCGAACGGGCCGCGACGTTGCGTGTCACAAACTTGTAGGCCATGCCGAGCAAGTCCCGCAACACATCGGGATTGACGCGAGACAGGCGAACCAGCACGCTGTTATGGCCGACGTAGTGCTCCGTCACATAATAAACATCGGGGTCCGCAGCGAGCAGTTCAGCGCGATCGTTGAAATCAACGCAAACGGCCAGCGAACCAGGTTCGGCCGAGCGATGAACGGCGATACACGCCAGGAGTTTTCCGCGGACTTTGAGTGCCGTGGACCCATACGCCGTGCTCTCCTCGACGCCGGGCAAAGCAAGTCCTATCTTCCGTACCGTGTCGAAGTCGATTGTGCCTCCAGGCATGGGTCGGCGCGACTCCGTAGGACCCACTGTTCTTTTTGGACTAGGTATTGGCATGCATATGCTTCCGCAGGTGGACGTGCTCTGCGATTATCACCCCGGAGCTGCAACACCTTCAAGAGGGGGGAGCGAAGTTGTACCGTGGGGGCCAGTCATAATCTCCGGAGGCGGCAGGGAAGTGCTCTTCAAGAATTGCCTTCGGGGCCGAGGCGAGTAACCAAGGTTGCCATCGACAGACAGTCGCGAGAAAGCGAAAACAAAGCATGAGCAAAGTTTGGCGTATTTTGCTTACTTCTGGCCGGTTGCGCGGCGAAGAAACAGCCGGTTGTATCGACCGCGCCTCTGATACGGAGCTGGTTGCCACCAGCCACTGCCGAAATCATCAAACACTGTGTCATAGTCGACGAGGAAAATGCCAATACGGTAACCTGCCGTTGGCTGGCCGTAACCACCGTGATCGATTCAAAAACGGGACATACCACGCTGCTGTGCAAGAAAATGAAAGAAGAATAGTGAGACCAGCACTGCGAAACGGATCACTGCCGTAGCATCGCCTATTACATCCCATGATGGCCTAGAAACTCGTTCAGGAGCACTCCATGACATTCTTACTATTGGGACTCGCTGCCGTCGCTTGGGCGGGCCACAGTTTGATTACCGGAAAGGGTAATTACAAGGGCTGTCCTCCTGGTGGCTTTGACCGCACCGCCGATCCCTTCAATTATTGGGTTCCGACGATCATCATTCTCGCCCTGGGCGTCTGTTTAATTCTGACTTTCCTCGGCGTGATTCCACTGCCGCTAGGTTCGCGAGGGTGAATTGACAGAATCAAAGAACGTTGCGGAGAGATAGGATCTGAGCGTATATTTCGCTCGACTGGAGGATCTGATGGGATTGATTATTTGGATTGTGGTTGGGCTGATTTCGGGCTGGCTCGCTGGTCAGGTAATGAAGGGCGGTGGCTATGGCGTGCTCGTGGACATCATCCTTGGAATTCTCGGCGGCGTAGTAGGCGGCTGGGTCTTTGGGCTACTGGGAATCTGGCCCGGTGGCGGAATAATCGGGGCCATCATCGTGGCATTTGTTGGTGCGGTTATTTTGGTCTGGATCAGTCGTTTGCTGAAAAAAGCTTAATGTCAGACGACGAAGAGTAAGTCGCTTCCCGCCATCAAATCGTTGCTCGATCTGCCGACCTCAGTCGAGCATTCTATCTTGTGCAGAAATTCGACTGGATGCTGGTTGGTGCGATTTATGCGGTGCGGGCGGGCTTCATCAGGTACCCGCGCGATTACACTCCTTTTTCTTTCGGTTTGGAGCGCGTCCGCGAAGCTTACGTCGTCTGGCTGTGGCTCATGGACTCCGTGTCTCAGAACTCATCGAGCTTTGCCGTAGAGACTTCGGGGAGACTCCGAGCAGAATTCAGTTAAAACTCAGCGGCGTCCGGACAATCCCTCCCGCTACATTCCACAACAAACATGCGCGAGCAATTCTTCACGTGCGAAGGATCAGATCCGCAAGTTATTCTTGCGCTCGGCCTTTCGGCGCTGTTCGAGCGCCTGCGTGTACCCATCGATTGTCGTCTGGAGCGATGCGTGTCGCAGGAGTTCCTGCACAACTTTAGCGTCCACACCCAACGACTTGATGAGGAGTCGAAGCGTGTGCCATTCGCCGTTCCAGAACCATCCGTGCGGCCCGCAGATCCAGTTCCTGATAGAGCGTTTTAATTTTTTCCGAGCGACGGTGATAATCGAAAAGGTCGGAAGATGTAAGCGGGACCGGTCGTCTAAAAGTTTCGATCTGAAAATGAATTAGCTGATGGACTTCATTCTTGATGGACTGGCTGGTTGTCATCATGTCCTCCGATTGATTGTCTGAATTAGGGATATTTCTGCGATGTACGGTCGGTACGACCCCTCCTCCGCACCCTTGAGACATTTATGCTGGACGAATTTATCGCGTGAATATTCCTCCGCACCGACACGGCCACTCCTGAAGATAAGGCGCGGGGCGAAGAACTTCTGTTCGCACCTGGTGCAAACGGCCATTGTTGGAACTCTGTCGATGTAAGCCAGGATCTTGAAAGCTGCGACCGACATTCGCGGCAAAATAATGCCACGGACTGATGATTCAGATCTATCTTTTCCGTCGGTAGGAAATCTTTTCCTCGTGGCTTAGCAAATTGGCTACAAAACCGGTTGAGTAGCCAGATATTCCAGAATCTTACAGGCGCGGCTGCGCTGCTCGCCTGATGCGATGAAGTAGCACTCCGAATGGACGATATTGCCATCATCCTCCGCATCGCGTCCGGGGTGAGCGTATCGTGGCAGGCCTTTGCAAATCGCGCATTGAGTTTACGGAGACCGGAGCGGCAGCCACGACCGGTACGCGCCGGGAATGATATTGCAAGGTAATTCGCGTCACAGTCCGCTAGCGTACGACCACTTGGTTATTCCGGGACAGTTGTGAGTTTGGCAGTGTTTTATAATCACACAGGAAAGATGGAAAGGGAGTCGCTCGAAGCCGGAAGAATATGCCTAAAACGCGGCTGTATGTGGAATGTCCCAACTGCCACATGCAGTACCTCATGAAAGAGTTCGGATTAACCTACAGTAACGGAGCCTACATCGAAAATCTTGCAGGCCAACCGGATTGGCAACGATTGTTTTGTCCTTGCCAGCCTGAGCCGCACAAATTCAAACTCAGTGAAACCCAGCGCCTCCGTGTTTTTTCCAGTGACGAGAACGAAAAAACCCATTACCCGCCCAGAAGCGCAGCGTCTGCGAGCAAGGACAAAAAGAAAAAGAAAGACCTGCAGTAATCCAGGCAAGTAAAGCGCAGTCCCGAGTAAGTCTGCAAGCATTTGCCGATTGATCGATCGACCGCGATAAAACATAATCTTCGCACCTTTTGGGCGCATCGTTTTTTCCTTACCGCCCAGAAGTCTATCTTTACTGGCGGTATTCACATACAGCTTCAGAGTAGCCTGGCTGATGCTTGCCATCCCCCGGAAGCGACGCTAGGTTGAATTGAACTTACTTCCAACTCACGACAATGGAAAGCAGTTCTACTGGCCGCCTATCGCCTCGTCACCAACCGCCAAACCCGAACATCCGATTTGGCGTGGATAGCCATGCGCCATGCAATTGCCGTGAACCGCAATGCACAAGAAGTGGAAATCTTTTCACTTGCTCTTAATCTCATCGCAACAAATCTTCGCTAGTCTCGCAGAGTTCCTCCTATAGCCGTTCGCTTTTTTGCCTGCTGATGCGGGCGGCTATTTCTACTTTGCGAGGAATGAGGAAAGCCCAAATGACGGAGCCTGCCCACCTGACGGATGATCCTAGAACAGTGGAATACCCGACCGTGTCCGTTGTGTTTGCACTCGTAGTCATTCTCCTGGTTTTCGGCAGCGCCCTTTATGTCATCGGCGCCTACTTGCTCTAGGTCGTTCAGGGCGGTGCGAAGCAGTCTTTTCTCTCGTGCCGAATATGTGGGAGGATGATGTGCTCATTTCAGCGTTTCGGCTCGTTTCTCGGGTACTTCCGTTCTCAGGCTGAAAGCGCAACGAAGCTGACACGAGCCATTTCATTTGGGGACGATTGAATCGGTGAGTCCGCATTCTGGTCTGGTAAAAAGACTCCGGCACTTTAACCTCGGCGCAAGATGCTGGGGTTAGAGTTCCTGCTCATCGGCGAACGATATACCCCAGCAACACTCCGAAAAGACTCCGTCTCAGCCCTCTGCGCCATCTTTCAATTTAGGTTTCCAACCCGCCGTCACCTTCTGCATCTAAAGCTCGCGAATGGTGCATGGGTGAATTAGCTATGAGTGGCGTCGGGCAGCGGAAATCGGTGAAGAACTCGGGCGGCTCATGCGGGAACAGATTGACAGCATGAAGGAGGAGACGTTCGCGCCGCAAAGCCAAGAAGAAGTGAGCCTTCGAGAGGAGCGGATCAAACGCATTCGAGGCCTGTCCGCCGATTATCTCGCAACCTTGAAACGGATCGTATCGACGCTATGAAGAGTCGGAGCTCCGTATCAAATTATCGTTGGCCGCCGGTTGTCCGACCTGCGGCGCTGCACCGCGCGAGAAATGCGAGTTGAATTCTGGCCAGTGCCCGCAACGAACCGCAACCTAACCCCCGCGAGATCGCGAAAGGATCAGGCAACTCTGCGATGGCTCCGAAACCCTCGCAATTTTTCCTGGACGTAAGCCCACGCTATGACAGAATTCCCCAATGCTGAGGAGCACGCCCGTGTCATTCTTGAAGCAGCCAAAGGCGATCACGAACTCGCTCTGGAACGCGTTCGTGTGCTGAGATCGTTCGGCTTTTCTGAACAGTATTGCCGCAGAATCGAGGAATTGCTGACACCGAAGAGAGAAAGTTAGTCAACTTCTGTCTTGGTTAGAACTCACCGCACCGAAGCCTCGTCGATAGCGAATCGCAGCTCGACTCCATTCGGTACAGTCGTGGAGGTGAGGTTCTGGGTTCATCGTCTGACCGCAACAGTCATCAGTGAAGCGCGCTCGGATCCCCGATGATTCCTGAGAGGAATCTAATCGCAGGCCAGTTATCACCCGTCGCCGCAAAACTCACGTCTCGTCGGACCGGCATGGCAGGCAACCTAATCGGAGTGCCGTCTCGGTTGGTGATTTTTGTATGTGGTACTATCTCTCCCGCTGTCGGCAGAGTGGGTTGGGAACTGTTTACCTTCCAATCACGATACACGGAACGGCGGTTACTTTTGAGTTTGCAGGGAACAATAATGTGCAAGAATGAGTACTCCCTCCGTTCTGGTGTTTAGGCTTGCAGAACTACTTGTATACGGGGTAGCCATTGGAGCTTCTTGCCGTATTGTTAGCCCTGTTAGTCTTAGCCACGCCGGCGTTAGCCATTTATGCAGTCTGGCGACAGCGCCAGCTTCGCCGACAACTTGAAGACCTTACTCACCTGAGCTCGCAACAGAACGATGCCTTGCATCGCGAACTGTTGGAACTCCGGCGTCAGGTCGCTGCATCTCCGCAGCCTTCCGGCTCCGCTGCAGTTCATCGCGAAGAAACCGCACAGCCCACCCACTCCATCGTTGCATCGAAGCCGCCGCAACCCGCGGCTCCGCCCGCACCCGCTGAGCCCCCGGTCCCGCCAGTATCTAGTCCGGCTCCGGCTGCCATGAAACCGGATCTGGCCGCCAACAGAACCCGGCCCGCATTCTGTGCGTGGTGCAGTACCGTCCATGCGGGAGGTGTAGACAACTGTCCCAAGCCGACCGCCGTGCCCGTCGATGCTTCCGGGGTCGATGCGACGCCTGTTCCCGTAAAGCAAGAACAACAAGAACAAGAGGAAGAGGCTGCGGCTCGGGCGGTGATTTTCACGAAGCCTGCTACCCCGGCCACAAGCCACCCTGTCGACGACGCCCGTGGGGAAACTAAGCCTGAACCTGCAGAGGTCGTCACAAGTTTGCCGCTTCCTGCGGCATCCGTGCCGTCAGAGATATTGCCGCAATCTCCAGCGACAACGAAGGCACCTATTCACCCGCGAGCAGTAACACCGCCCGCGTCTCCGCACAGAGAGACGCCGCATACTCTTCCTCCGCCCGTTGTTGCGCCTTCCCCGTCGAGCGCTCGCGTTGTGCCACCACCGCAGTTTGCCGCGCTCCGCTCGTCAGCCCGATCGTCAGCGCCAAAGCCAACCGCTGAGCAGCGCATGAAGTCGGTGTTCGCTTTGGAAGAGACATTGGGCACGAACTGGCTCAACAAGCTTGGGATCACCATCCTCGTGTTGGGAGTCGCCCTTTTTGGCATTTATGAGCTCGGCCAGCTGGGCCCGCTCGGCAAGGTTGGCCTCTCCTTTATTGTTTCGATCGCTCTCCTGGCGGGCGGGGTTTTTCTTGAGCGGCGCGAGCGCTACCGCGTTCTCGGTCACACCCTGATCGGTGGCGGATGGGCCCTGCTGTTCTTCACTACATATGCCCTGAATCATGTTCCGGCCATGCGGGTGCTCAACTCAGAGAACGCCGACCTCATCCTCATGCTTGCTGTGGCGATAGCGATGGTGGCGCACACCCTGGGCTATCGCTCCCAGCTGGTTACGGGACTCGCATTTCTCCTCGCCTATACCACCGTGTCGCTCAGCCATGATGACGTTTACAGTCTTGCCTCGGGCGTGATCCTCGCGGTCGGACTGGTTGGCATCGTCATAAAAATGGGATGGTTCGAGCTCGAAGTCTTTGGCATCCTCTCCAGCTATCTCAACCACCTGTATTGGCTCTATCGCTTGTTGGGCGCAGAGGGTGCACAGGGACAAGCGTTTTCCGATTACCACGCCAGTACCGCGATCCTCTTGTTCTACTGGTTGATATTCCGAGTGTCGTACGTTATTCGCACGGTCAAATCTCCGGTCGCCGAGCATGTGTCGACGGCGGCTGCGCTGCTGAATACGCTGCTGCTGTTGGGAGTGATGAAATTCCAGTCCGTGCAGCCGAAGTTGGCGTTTGTCGCCTTGTTGTTGATCGGTGCGGTCGAATTCGGCTTCGGGCAATTGCCGATTACAAAGCGCCGCCGCGAGGCGTTCATCATGCTGACGGTACTCGGCGCCGCGCTCATGATTGCCGCCGTCCCGTTCCGCTATTCTGGCAACAACGTTGCCATCCTGTGGCTGATCGGCGGTGAAGTCCTTCTTATTGCGGGCGTTGCCGTGAAGGAAGTGGTCTTCAGGCGTTTGGGTCTGCTTGCCGGATTCCTGGTCGGGTTGCACTTGGTCGGTACCGACTTCAGACAGGTCCTGTCGGTCCGGAGCACGAGCGAAGTTCTTTTGCTAGCCGCTGGGGTGATGTTCGGACTGTGTGCTGTCGTGTTTTATGCGAACTCGCTTCTGCTGGGACAGCGCTCGAAATTGTTCTTTGGCGAATCACCCGATGAACAGCTGCTCTGCGGGCATTCCTATTTAGGCGGATTCGCTGCCATAGCCGCTGCGTGGGCTTTGTGCTCTGGGGATTGGACTGCCATTGCCTTCGCTGGCATCATGCTGGTTTTGGCCGCGTTCGGGGCCAAGCTCAAATCCTTCCACCTTCAGGTGCAGTACAGTCTGATTGGAATATTGACTTTGTATCGCGTCGTTGTCGTTAACCTGCATAGTGAGATTCCTCAACACACCCACGTTCCGATGCGGCTTTTCACGCTTCCGGTGATCGCTGCCGCGTTCTATGCAGCCGCGAAGTGGTCCCAATTGAGGGATGATCAGAATCAGCGCTTATTCCGCGGATTCTTTGCTTTTGCAGGAACCGCTCTCGTTACTTCACTTATTTATTACGAGGTCCCGGAACTCTGGCAACCGCTTGCGGCAATTGCCTTTGCGGTGCTCCTTTTGGAAGTCGGGCAATGGGTCCGATATCAAGCGCTCGCGTGGCACGCTCACGCATTGACTGGATTAGCCGTGCTGGCAGCAGTGACCGCCGATCCGGCAGGAACGCAACGCTGGCACAATATCCCATTTCATGCGCTCGGCGCACTGCCGGTGGTCGCGGGTGCGTATTGGATCGCTCGGCGCATCGCCCTTCCTAACACGAGCCAAGCCGATGTTGGACGCATTGCCTATAGCTGGATCGGCTCGGGAATGATGCTATGGGTGCTTTACGAAGCGGTGCCCGCACCTTGGATTGCCGTCTCCTGGGTCGTTTTTGCAATAGCACTTGCCCTAGTCATGCGATGGATCGACTACCGGCAATTGACGTGGCAAGCGAACGTTATCGCGGCATGCGCGCTGGGACGAGTCTATACAAGCAATTTCACCCTTGAACATGCACTTTGGCCGGGAATCTCTCTGCGCTTGGTTACCGTTTCAATCGTCGCCGCGGGTTTCTATTTTCTTTCGCGCAAAGCCACCGTCCGCGATTTTTCATCAGCGCGCGGAATCACCTACCTGCACAGCTTTGCCGCGACAGCTCTCCTAGCCCTCTTGGCGTGGTACGAAGCTCCAGAGCCATGGCTTGCTGCAGTCTGGGCAATGTTTGCTTTGGTGCTGGCGCTGGTAGATCGTCAGTTTGAACTCGAAGATTTGGGGTGGCAGGCACACGCACTCGCTGCTCTCACAATGGTGCGCAGTATCACTTTGAACTTGTACGTCACCGAGACCTGGCATGGGATAAGCGTCCGCTTACTGTCGCTCGCGATAGTCGCGTTCGTCTTCTATGCGCTATCCCAGATCCTGCGC
>Ga0209333_1001532_pt1 | contig 11140 bp, 10 predicted proteins | sample BlaSpr_A8_OM2_O3_FD_187982 | JGI IMG/M metagenome (GOLD analysis project Ga0209333, IMG submission 187982) | Forest soil microbial communities from Thunder Bay, Ontario, Canada - Black Spruce, Ontario site 2_A8_OM2_O3 (SPAdes) (version 2) | ecosystem: Environmental > Terrestrial > Soil > Boreal...
CTACTTCCATGCTCGCAAACCTGTCAAGGGGGTTTTCACTCGCTTTTGTGGGCCTTTAGGCCCATGAGGACAGGTTGGCAACCTGCGGGCCGATTGTCAATGGGCGCGCAGGATACCATCCTGTCTTCATGGCCCTGCGGGCCACCAAAAATGATGAAAACGTTAGAGGGCGGCCAGAGCCGGCTGAAAGCCGGCTGCGGGCAGGATTGCCCGCCCTCCAGTGACGTTTTCGACGGCGCCCCTGCAGACTGACCGGGGCCAATGAGGGCACGTTGGCGCCGGACTGGCTGATCCAGAAGGTAAGGCCGATGTTCGAGAACCGGATTCTTCCGGTTACCGAAGACATCGCAACCCGACCTCATTATCGCGGCCACCGCCATCGAGCACGGCCTGACCGTCGTCACCCGCGATCGCAGGGTCTTCGACAAGGCACGGGTTTCCGTGCTTAACCCTTGGGAGGCGTAGAGGCCCCGTCCCGCCGTCGCCTACTCCATGGACGCTTCTCCGGGCCCTCAATACCGTTGTGAAAAGCGTCGCCAAAAGATAAGCCACAGGGGGCGAGCCGCAGCTCTAGCAGCCCGCGGCAGAAGTGGCAAGACACCGCTTACTGACGTGCGCGGCTCAGTAGATTCTGGCGTTACGGAGCAACGGCCGCCTTAGGGCACTGTTTCTCGACGAATCGGCGCCGGCACGACTGCCGACGCGGCACGCATGGTGCGTACGCCACTTAGCCGATGCAGCAGTGCGACGGTTGCGCCGCGGTGGCACTTGAGGCAGAGCGTGCGCATGTTGGCAAGGCCGCATTCGCCGCCGCCTTCCGCCACGGGCACGCTGTGGTCGGCGTCCCACAGGTGGCGGCGGGAGCCCCAATCCTTCTCGAACTGGCGGCGTGCGGCATAGTCGAGCTTGCGTTTATCCTTGCGCAAAGCCTCGGTATCCAGGCCGCATTGCGCACAGACGCCGCGGTCGCGCAGAAAAACTTGCGCGCGCAGGTAGCCGGGATCGGTGCGCAGTTTCCACGCATGCACGCAAGCGTCCGAGCAGAACGTGAAGCGGCCCTTGGGGACCTCGCCACGGCACCAACGGCAGGGCTGCCGGCGGCGATCCACCCACCCCCCTGGCTGTGAGCGGCGGGTGCTCACAAGCGCAGATCGTAGCCATGCGCGCGCATGCCATCGATCAGGCGGGCGCGAATCGCGGCCACCTCTTCGGACGACAAGGTACGCTCCTGCGAGCCGAGGGTCAGCCGGAACGACACGCTCTTGGTGCCTTCGGCGAGCGGCGGACCGGCGTACTGGCGCTGGTATTCAATCGATTGCAGCAGCGGTCCGGCCAGCGCCGCTAGCTTGCCGCGTAAGTCGCCCACGAGTTCGCGCGAATGCGCCACCACGGAAAGATCGAACGCGCTCGAGGGATAGCGGCGGATGGGCGTGTAACGCGTCTCTCTGGGCGCGGCGGCCTGGACCAGCGTCAAATCCAGATCGAGCATGGCGGTGCGGCCTTGGGCCAGCGACGGGTGCAACTCGAACAGGCGGCCGGCGACGGCGCCGCGCCAATGGATTTCCGCAGCGCGCGCGGGATGCTCGTAGGGCATGGCGGCGGCGGGGCGGGCCTCCGCGCCGGGCATCAGGCACTGGGCGGCGCGCTTCATTTCGAAGAGGCCCGCCTCGCCATCGCCATCCTTGCTGTAGATGGCCGCGGCCAAGTGCGGGATCTCGCGCGGCAGGCCTTGCGGCTGCTTATGGATCTCGCGGCCGATTTCGAAGATGCGAAAGGCGTCGAAGTGCTTGCCGTTCTCTAGCACGTTGGCGCGCAGTTCGGGCAGCAGCGACATGCGCAGCAGCGACTGGTTGGGCGCGATGGGATTCGCCACGGTAACGTGATCGGCCGGCTCCATCCCAAACGCGCGCGCATCGGCTTCCGCCACGAACGAGTAATTGTAGACTTCGGTGAAGCCCTGGTCCGCGAACACGGAACGGACGGCGCGATGGAAGGCGCGCTCTGCATTCGGGGGTGGCACGGTGGTCAGGATGGCTGGCGGGCGGGGTGCGATGGAATCGTAGCCGATCATGCGGCCGACTTCTTCCACCAGATCGTCCTTGACGGAGACGTCTTTGGTGGCGCGCCAGGTGGGCACGGTCACCGAAAACACGCCCGGCGAATCGGTCGTGACGCCGAAGGCCAGCCGCTCCAGGATGTCGCGCACTTCATCCGCGCCGACGTCCTTGCCGAGCTTGCGCGCGAGCCAGTCCATGGGCAGCAGAATGGGTGGCGGGGGTGGGATGGCCTTGCGCCGGTCCGCAAGGCCGCCGACGAGACGGATGCCGGGCGACAATTCCCGGAGCAGTTCGACGGCCCGCGCGAGGCCGCGCACGGTATTGGCCGGGTCCTGCGATTTCTCGAACCGCATGGAAGCGTCGGTGCGCAGCTTCAGCGCTGAAGAGGTGCGCCGGACACTGGCGGCGTTGAAGCAGGCGCTTTCAAGCACGATACTCGTGGCGCCTGCGGCGATGGCGCTATGCTTGCCGCCGATTACGCCGGCGAGGGCCACCGCGCCCTGCGCATCGGCGATGACCAGGTCGGACGCGCGCAGCGTGAACTCCTGGTCATTCAGGGCCAGGAAGTATTCGCCTTCGTGCGCGCGGCGCACAAAGATGGTATCGCCGTGCAGCAGATCGCGATCGAAAGCGTGCATGGGCTGCGCCAGTTCGGACATGATGAAGTTGGTCATGTCCACGATGTTGTTGATGGGGTTCAGGCCGACGGCGGTCAACCGGTATTGCAGCCAGAGCGGCGACGGCTGGACCGTGACGTTGTCGAACACCAGCGCACTATATCGCGGGCAGAGATCGAGGTCTTCGATGGCCACATTAATGGACGCGGGCGCGGTGGGGATGAGGGACGCCTGCACCGGATCGCGCAAGGGCTGGCGCAAAATGGCGGCCACTTCGCGCGCCAGGCCGAAGTGTCCCCACAGGTCGGGGCGGTGGGTGATGGACTTGTTGTCGATCTCGACGATGCTATCGGGAGCGCAGCCGGCAAGTTCGCCAACGAGGCCGCCGGTAAGCTCAACGATGCCGGCGCTATCGCGATTGACGCCGAGTTCCGCGCCGCTGGCCAGCATGCCGTCGCTCTCCACGCCGCTGACGACCTTTTTTCCGATGGGCACGTAGACGCTGAACATGCCGGCGCGGCAGTTCGGCGCGCCGCAGACTACAACCCTTTCGCCGTACACGCCCGTTTCGACGACAGCCTTCACATTGTGACCGCCGGGGATAGGTTCGACGGCCACAACGCGCGCCGCACAGGCCTGGGCCAGCAGCGCACCGGTTTCCTGGATGCCTTCGCACTCCGCGGTGCGCATGGTGATGAGGCGCTCCAGTTGGCGGGCCGGGGTGTCCAGCGCGGGGACGTATTCGCGAATCCAGTTGTATGAGAACTTCATTAGCTTAGAATTGCTGCAGAAAGCGCAGATCGCCGCTTTGCAACAGGCGAATGTCGTCAATCGCGTAGCGCATCATGACGAGGCGGGTAAGGCCCAGGCCGAAAGCGAAGCCGTTCCACTCTTCGGGATCGATGCCGCTCATGCGCAGCACGTTGGGATTTACCAGGCCACAAGGCAGCAACTCCACCCATCCGCTTTGCTTGCAGACAGGGCAGCCGGGACCGCCGCAGATCAGACATTGGATATCCAGCTCGAAGCCAGGCTCTACGAACGGGAAGTATCCTGGGCGCAGGCGCACCGTGGCCTCGCGCTTGAAGATGGCGCTGAGCAGGGTCTTCATGAAGTAGATGAGGTGCGCTACGGAGACGTCGCGGTCGATCATCATGCCTTCGAGTTGATAGAAGGTGTGCTCGTGGGAGGCGTCCACATTTTCGTTGCGGAAGGCGCGGCCGGGGGCGATCATGCGCAGGGGCGGCCCCAGGCGCTCCATGCCGCGCACCTGCACGGGCGAGGTGTGGGTGCGCAGGAGGTTGCCATCGGTGAGCCAGAAGGTGTCCTGCATGTCGCGCGCGGGATGGTCGGCGGGGATGTTCAGCGCGTCGAAATTGTGATATTCGTCTTCGACCTCGGGGCCGTCGAGCACGGCGAAACCGAGGGAGACGAAGAGGTTCTCGATTTCGGACTGGATCTGGGTGATGGGATGCAGATGGCCCATTTGCGGGCCGGGCGCGGGGAGGGTGAGATCGAGCCACTCGGCGTGGAGTCGGGTTTCCAGGGCTTCCGCGTCGAATTGCCGCTGGCGGGATTCGAAGGCCGATTCGATCTTCTGCTTGGCGGCATTGAGCACTTTTCCGACCCGCGCGCGGTCCTCCGGCGGGAGTTTGCCCATCTCTTTGCCGGCTTGCGTAAGCGAGCCTTTGCGGCCGAGCGCTTCAATGCGCACCTGCTCCAGATCCTGGGGCGAACGGGCGGCCTGGATGCGGGCCAGCGCGGCGGATTCGAGATCCGGCAATTCTTGTTCGAGCATCGCGTGAAGATTTCATTCTAACTGCTTTAGCGCTGGTTTAACGCTGGCGGAGACCGCTTGCGGTGGCGGCCCGGCAGATTCAGTGCATTACCGAGCCAGTGGGATAGGAGAGGCTGCCGCAAAGAGATCCCACCCTGCCCTCGCCGGAGTGGTAACCGAAATCATTTTCAGCCAGATGCCCGCCGATATCGTCGGCAGCATAATCGTGGAAACAGCGGCCACGCCGCCAAGTTCCTGCGCTCCAGTAATTCAGAATTATCCGTGGGATGCCCAGAGCACGAATATTCAGTTCGTCAACAACTTTGTCCAAGACAGCGGCGGCGCAGAGCGAAACACGTTGCGCGGCTCGTCCGAAGCAATCGCTTGAAGTTGCAAGCTGGAACAGACGCGAACGAACGACTTCAGAGCGGCTTCGCTGAAAGCCATGCCGCCGCAGTCAAACACGCTGTAATCGCGATTGAAAAAACGATAGGAAGGATAAAGAGGTATCTCCAGCTCACAACCGTGATGGCGGCAAAGCAAAGAGCGAGAGCCCACACGGTGACGCGCATGACCGCCAAAGTCTCTGCCGGAAGGCCGCCTAGCTGCCACGCTAATACCGCCGCGAATAGATAAAACGCGGCGACCGAGAATCCAGCCGCGACAAAGAGGTCCCAATAAGTCCGGCTGAACCCCTGCACGTCAAAGTGAATCGACCGCATTGAGCCAAGAAGGGTATCGACTCCCCATGTCGGATCGGACTGGCGAAAACCAAGTGTATGTCCGACAGCAAAAAGCAGCAGAAGAACAGATCCGATTCGATAAAACAGAGAAGCTTTCATGTCTCGCCTCCAAGGATAACGGCGGCAGTGTACCACAGTGCCCGCCCCACCCCAATATGTTTATCCCAGCGTTGGAAGTCGGGTTTGGTCCGGTTGGCGGGTAGTAGTTCAGTTTGCCTTGTGGGGCGGCGAATAAAGTCGATAGCGACTTTCAGCCCTTCGCTTTCTTGATTTCTTCTATCAGGGCCGGACCACTTGGAACAAGTCGCCTACGATGCCGTAATCGGCCACTTTGAAGACGGGCGCGTTGGCATCCTTGTTGATGGCGACGATGGTTTTGGACCCCTTCATGCCAACCAGATGCTGGATGGCGCCGGAGATACCGACGGCTAGGTACATCTTGGGGGCGACGTTTTGGCCGGAGCTGCCGACCTGGCGCTTTATGGGGAGCCAGCCGGAATCGCAGATGGGCCGCGAGGCCGCCAGCTCCGCGCCGAGGGCGTCGGCCAGCTTCTGCACGATGGGGATGTTCGAGCAGACAACGCGGTCTTGCGCCGCCCGCGCGCTAGAGTGACAATCAAGGTATAGCCGTTGTTGAACTCGTTGACGCGATTCCCTTGGCGAAAGACGGAAAAGGCCTCGACCGCATCGGCGGGACAGGCGTCACGCTGGATCTCGTTGTTCGCGCTTTCAATCGGGGCGCCACGGCGGAGGAGATCTCCCAGAAGTTCTCCAGCGTGCAATTGCCCGCCGTCTACCAGGCGATCGGCTATTATTTGAAACACAGCGCCGAGTTGGCAGCGTACTTCGAGAAACGCGAGCGCGAAGAGAAGGACCTGCTGGAGGCTCACCAGGACGAGTGGTCGCCCAAGGGACTGCGGGAGCGCTTGCTGGCCCCGCCGGGGAGGATGGTGCGGTTGAAGCGGCGAACCTTTATCGCTTTAGAGCACATCGAGAAATGATTCGAGACCGACATCCGCTTGGCGCAAGATGCTCTGAAGCGTGCCGGGAGCTAATGCACTATGCATTGGAACGGTTACTCGGCGCTCGCCGCGAACCAACCGCGCGTGCGACCCAACCTGCCTGGTGACCGTGAATCCGATCCGCTGCAAGGCCCGGCTGGCGGCTGCGCCTGAGACGTCCCGAGGCAGCTTCATGCCTGAATCAGAACCGGATCGTTGACGAAATGCAGCCGAATGCGGTGTGGGGCTTGGCCCTGGTCAAAATGAGTCTCCACCGCTTCGCTGACTTGCTGCTGCAAATCCTGAAGGTCCCGCCCCTGAGTCGTGATGCCACCCGAGTGGTCAGGCGCGTCCCATGAGGCCACCAACCGGCCGGAGTCCTCGTCGTTGAAGACTTGGAACGTGATTTCATCCATTAAGTCCACAATAGTCGGTGAATTGCCGGGAGTCAAACACGCTCGCGGCCCTCGTGCGAGTGGCGCGCGTCAGCTCTTCGCTTTCTTGAGTTCTTCTATCAGGGCGGGGACCACTTGGAACAAGTCGCCCACGATGCCGTAATCGGCCACTTCGAAGATGGGCGCGTTGGCATCCTTGTTGATGGCGACGATGGTCTTGGACCCCTTCATGCCGACCAGGTGTTGGATGGCGCCGGAGATACCGACGGCCAGGTACATCTTGGGGGCGACGGTTTGGCCGGAGCTGCCGACCTGGCGCTCCATGGGGAGCCAGCCGGAATCGCAGATGGGCCGCGAGGCCGCCAGTTCCGCGCCGAGGGCGTCGGCCAGCTTTTGCACAATGGGGATGTTGTCGGCCTCCTTGATGCCGCGGCCGACGGAGACGATGATCTCTGCGGCGGTCAGGTCCACGGCGCGCTGGGCTTCGCGGAACAACTCGAGGGGCTTGGTGCGGCTGGCGGTGAGCTGCGGCGCGAACTTCTGGACCTGAAGCGCAGCGGCCGATCCGGCTTCGAGGCGATCGGCGCGATATGCGCCGGCTTGCAGGGAGGCGAAATACGGCGGGTCGCCAGTGAAGCGCACGTCCACGTTGAGCTTGCCCTGAAAGAGCTGGCGCACCAGAACCAGTTTGCCATCCTCGATACGGTGCGCGATCACATCACTCACAGCCACGCGGCCGAGCGCGGTGGCCAGCTTGGGCAGGAAGTCGCGCACCTGGTAAGTGTGCGGGAAGATCACAATGCCGGCTTGCGTGTGTTCGACTAACTGGCGCACGGCCGCCGTGTAAGTATCCGGCGTGTAGTCTTTGAGGAAGTCATGCTCGACGGCATAGACATGGTCGAGCTGCTTGCCGGTGAGTTCCTGCGCAAGGCTTTCGATGCCCTGTCCCAGCACGGCGGCTGAGACGGGCTGCTGCAATTCGCCTGCGAGTTGCTGGCCGGCGGCCAACGTCTCCCAGGACATGCGGCTCCAGGCGGGCGGGCCTTGGACCGCGCGTTGTTCCATCACCACCAGAATGCTCATATGACACGCGCCTCGAATTTCAGCTTCTCGACCAGCTTGGCCGCGGCTTCCTTGGGCGGCCCGTCGAACAGTTGGGTCTGCTTGGAGCGGCTCGGCAGATAGACGCGGCTCAGTTGGATGGACGGAGCGGCGGAGCTTGCTCCCAAACCGGCGGCGATCACGTTGCGGATCTCCTTATTTTTGGCTTTCTTGATGCCCATGAGAGTCGCATAGCGGAGTTTGTTGATGCCGGATTGAATGGTCAGTAACGCGGGCAGGGGCATCTCGACATGCTGGAACCAGCCATCTTCCAACTCGCGTTTCACGCGGATGGAGCCATCCTGCTTCTCCACCTGCATGATGATGGTGGCGTGGGGCAGGCCCAACAATTCTGCCAGGATCACACCGGTTTGGCCGTAACCCAGGTCGTCGGATTGCAGTCCGGTGAGCACCAGGTCGGGCTTTTCGGGACCTAGCGCGGCGGCCAGCAGGCGAGCTGCGCCCAGTGCGTCGAACGCGCCCAGACCTTCCTCTTCAATGTGGATGGCACGGTCGGCGCCCTTGGCGAGGGCCTCCCGAATGGTTTGCGCGGCGCGCGCGGGTCCGGCGCACAGCACCACCACTTCGCCGCCGTGTTTCTCTTTCAGTTGCAAGCCCTCTTCCAAGGCGTAGGCATCGGGCTCATTGATCTCGTAACTGAGATCGGCATCCTGGATCCAGGCGCCCGATGACGCCACCCGCAATTGCGAATCGCGGGCGGGGACTTGTTTGATGCAGACTATGATTTTCATAAGAAAAGAAGACAGGAGACAGGAGTCGGGAGACAGAAGCCGGAAGAGCCGTGCTGCGGCTTCCGACTTCTGTCTCCTGAATTCTGTCTCCTTCTACTCCGCGTAGCGTTTGAAGATGAGTGCACCGTTGGTTCCTCCAAAACCGAAGGAGTTGGACAGGGCGTGGTCGATGCGCATGGAGCGCGCCTGGTTGGGCACGTAGTCCAAATCGCAATCGGGGTCGGGCGCTTCGTAGTTGATGGTGGGCGGGGCTACCTGGTCGCGGATGGCGAGGACGGTGATGCCGGCCTCGAGGCCTCCCGCGCCACCGAGCAGATGCCCGGTCATGGATTTGGTGGAGCTGACCGCCACCTTGTAGGCGTGCTCGCCGAAGCAGCGCTTGATGGCGACGGTTTCAACGCGGTCGCCAACATCGGTAGAAGTGCCGTGTGCGTTGATGTATTCGATCTGATCCGCCTGGAGACCGGCGTCGCGCAGCGCATTGCGCATGACGCGGTAGGCGCCATCGCCATCGGGGGACGGCGCGGTGACGTGAAAGGCGTCGGCGCTCATGCCGTATCCGACGGTTTCGGCCAGGATGTGTGCGCCGCGCCGGCGGGCGCGTTCGAGTTCTTCGAGTATCAGGATGCCGGAGCCCTCGCCAACCACGAAGCCGTCGCGATTGAGATCCCAGGGACGGGAGGCGCGTTGGGGTTCATCGTTGCGCGTGGAAAGTGCGCGCATGGCCGCGAATCCGCCAATCCCCATGGGGGTGATACAGGCTTCCGTGCCGCCGCAAATCATGACGTCGGCGTCGCCGCGCTGGATGATCCGGAAGGAATCGCCGATGGAATGCGCGCTGGTGGTGCAGGCGGTGGCAGTGGCGGAATTCGGACCTTTCGCGCCGGTACGGATGGAGACGTAGCCGGAGGCCAGGTTGACGATAGTCGCGGGAATGAAAAACGGCGAGATGCGGCGGGGGCCATGTTCGAGGAGTGTCTGGTGTTCACGCTCGATGACTTCGAATCCGCCGATGCCGCTGCCGATGTAGACGCCGACGTTCTCCGCCTCATCGGGGTGAACGCGCAGGCCGGCGGACGCGGTGGCGCAATCCGCCGCCGCGATGGCGAATTGGATGAAGCGTCCCATCTTCTTGATTTCTTTTTTTTCGATGTAGCTGGCCGGGTCGAAGCCTTGGACCTCGCCGGCGATGCGGCAGGAAAAGAGGTGGGAGTCGAAAGCCGTAATCGGTCCGATGCCGCTTTTGCCCGCCAGTACGCCCTGCCAGGTTGCTTCAGTCCCGATGCCTACCGAGGACACCAAGCCCACACCGGTTACGACCACTCTGCGTGACACGCAAATACTCCTGGAAAAAACGCCCGCCGCTACTTCTTGGCCGACTTGTTTTCGATGTATGTGACAGCGTCTTTAACAGTGGCGATTTTTTCGGCGTCCTCGTCGGGAATTTCCAATTCAAAGGCTTCTTCGAAGGCCATGACTAGTTCCACGATGTCGAGCGAATCGGCGCCCAGGTCGTCCACAAACGACGCATTGTCCTCCACCTGGGCTTCGTCCACACCCAGTTGCTCGACGATAATCTGCTTCACCCTCTCGGCGATTGATGCCATACTTCCTCCTGGACTATTTGAAACTCCTGATTCTAGCCGCCTTCGTTACATTCCGCAAGCTCGAAGGCGCGGAACCACAGATGGACACGGATGCACACGGATAAAAGCGCCGCGATGCAACTGCTGTTTGATAATGTAGCATCAAAACGGTTGTTGGCGAGGGGTGGCCGCGGAAGAACGGAACCGCCGATGCACGCGGATGCACGCCGATCATCGACTGCCGATCGATAACTGTAGCATCCAAAATGCTGGGGGCGCAGGACGGCGCGGGAAAAGAGGGGAACCACAGATGGACACGGATGCACACGGATAAGAGCGCCGCAGTGATTGATCGGCGTGCATCCGCGTGCATCGGCGGTTCCACTCCTTCCGCGGGGCGGAACGGAGCGGTTTTTATCTGTGTTCATCTGTGTCCATCTGTGGTTCCGCTGCGTTTGCCACCGTCGCGGACAGACGGCCCTTGGCGAGACGTACCTGGATGGTGGAGGCGGGCGGAGCCGCGGCGCTGTCCTTGACGATGGCGCCGGATGGGTTGGTGACGATGGCATAGCCACGATCCAGGATGAGGAGGGGGCTGAGTTGGGAGAGCTTGGCGGAGAGTTGTTCGACTGCGCCGCGGCGGCGGGCGAGTTGCCAACCCACGGATTGCGCGGCGGCGGCGTGGGCCCGATCGAGGCGGCGGCGATCGGCAACGAAGCGGGGGCGCAGGTCGAAATAGTTCAGTCGCGCGACGAGGGCGCGTTGCGCGCGGGATTGGCGCTCAAGCAGCGTGCGCAGGAAATCGCGCAGGCGGAATTCCAGTTCGTCGACGCGCTGGGCCTGGCGGCCCATGGCGCGGTGCAGTAATCCGAGCGGCCTTTCGATGCCTTGCCGCTGCCAGCGCCGCGAGAGCACGGCCAGGCGGTAGCGCGTGGCGTGCACCAACTTTTGCTCGCGGCCGGCGATTCGCTCCAGCAGTTCATGGCGCGTACAGACGATCATCTCGGCGGCGGCGGAGGGGGTGGGGGCGCGCAGGTCGGCGACGAAGTCGGCGATGGTCACGTCGGTTTCATGGCCCACGGCGGACACTACCGGGATGGCGCAGCGTGCG
>Ga0209333_1001537_pt1 | contig 11120 bp, 10 predicted proteins | sample BlaSpr_A8_OM2_O3_FD_187982 | JGI IMG/M metagenome (GOLD analysis project Ga0209333, IMG submission 187982) | Forest soil microbial communities from Thunder Bay, Ontario, Canada - Black Spruce, Ontario site 2_A8_OM2_O3 (SPAdes) (version 2) | ecosystem: Environmental > Terrestrial > Soil > Boreal...
TCCAGGATATCGACAGTAAGGTCTACGTTTCGTTCGCGGCCACATCTGGAGGCCCGGGCGGTTACATCGACATCTTCAGCGAAAGCGGAACTCTGCTGAAGCACTTCGCCCACGGCAAGCCGCTGAACCAGCCTTGGGGCTTTGCCGTGTCTCCGGCGAATTTCGGCACATTCAGCAAGGCCCTGCTCATCACGAACAACGCAACCGTGGGCACCATCAATGCCTACGATGCCTCTACTGGAGCGCTCCTGGGCACGCTCTCCAATTCATCCGGCAAAGCCCTAAATATCAATGGGATTTGGGGGATCGAGTTCGGCGGTGGAACGTCCGCCAACGGCGCGAAAAATCAGCTCTTCTTCACCGCCGGTCCTAACGACACGGATGGCTACTTCGGAGTAATCGTTTCCAAATAGCCGAATTGCAGTTGAACAAAACGTCAATCACAGCAAAGGCCGTCCGCGAGGGCGGCCTTTGGCTCGATCGATAATCTCGCGTGGTGGATGACCGCGCTCGTTTCTTTTTTTTCAAGAAAACACCGCGCACTTCCCCGCGCTTATTTCTCCATGCCGGAAGCACTGCACCGTGTGATCGTTTACCATCCCCACCGCCTGCATAAACGCGTAACAGATGGTTGATCCCACGAAAGTGAAGCCCCGCTTCTTCAGATCCTTGCTCATCGCGTCGGATTGAAGCGTGCGCGCAGGAACCCGGTTCCGCGACTTCCATGCATTCACTCGCGGCCGGCCATTCACAAACTGCCACACGTAACGGTCGAAACTGCCGAATTCTTCCTGCACCCGCAGCAACGCCTGCGCATTCCGCACCGCCGATGCGATCTTCAACCGGTTGCGCACGATGCCCGGATTCCTCAGCAGCTGTGCGATTTTTCGCGCGTCGTACCGCGCCACCCGCTGCACCTCGAAACCGTCAAGAGCTGCGCGATAGTTCTCCCGTTTATTGAGGACCGTCTCCCAGCTCAGCCCAGCCTGCGCGCCTTCGAGAATGAGAAACTCGAAAAGCTTGCCGTCATCGTGCACCGGCACACCCCATTCCTCATCGTGATAGCGCATCATCAGTTCGCTGGTTGCCCATGCGCAACGGACGCGACAGTCGCAGGCACCCTCTTCCTGGCGTCGTGCGTCGCTGGCTTCCGGGCGCCCGGGAATCGCGGCCATAATTCCGATGACGCGTGTACGTCTCTTGTCCACGTCCTGAAGTGTACCATTTTCGCTTTACATTCGCCCAAGTCGCTGGCACACTGTCGCCAGGGCGCCTGATTTCCACAGCATCGCGATTATTCATAGTTGCGCCGATGACGGTGCGCCATTTAGGTTTCAATCACATGGCGGGACATCCCATCGCAGTCGATTTGTTTGCCGGGGCTGGCGGACTGAGTCTTGGCTTCCAGCAGGCAGGATTCGAGGTTCGTGCCGCCGTCGAGTACGACCCCGTCCATTGCGCGGTTCACGAGTTCAACTTCCCCGAATGTGCGACGATATGTCGAAGCGTCACCGAGATCGATGGAGAGTACATCAGGGCACATTCGAGTATCGGACGGGGCGAGATCACTGCGGTAGTCGGAGGTGCGCCATGTCAGGGCTTCAGTCTCATCGGGTATCGAGCACTCGATGACCCCCGAAATCAACTGGTATCTCATTACGTTCGTCTGGTCAAGGAACTACAGCCAAGATATTTCGTCTTCGAGAACGTCAAAGGGCTAACCATCGGGCATCACAAGGAGTTCCTGAACGAGTTGATCGATGAGTTCAAGAGCATCGGATATTCGATAGTCGAGCCCTATCGAGTCTTGAATGCCCTCTGGTTCGGCGTTCCACAAGACCGTGAGCGTTTGTTCCTTATCGGTGCCCGAAGCGGGTCGCCTCTGCCGTCCTATCCCGAACCGACTCATCAGGAGGACAGAGAAATCCATGACATTCGTAAATTGCCTCTGACTCCAACCGTCTGGGATGCTATCGGCGACCTCCCCGAGGTCGAAGACTATGACGACCTATTGGAGAGGGATTGGGTCGATGCAAAGTTCGACCGCCCGAGTGAGTACGCGAAGAGCCTGAGCATGGCAAACGGAAAGAGAACTCTGAGACTGACGTCGAGCCTTCGAACGATTCATACACCTGAGTCTCGGATGCGATTCGCCAAGACACCTCACGGATGCGTCGAGGAAGTCAGTCGATTTCTCAAGCTCGACCCTGCAAGGTATTGCAACACGCTCCGAGCGGGAACGGCGAGTGACCGGGGTGCATTCACTTCGCCGCGACCGATTCATCCCCACACGCCGAGATGTATCACGGTGCGCGAAGCGGCCCGTCTGCACTCTTACCCTGACTGGTTCCGGTTCCATGTGACGAAGTGGCACGGATTTCGGCAGATTGGCAATTCGGTTCCACCGCTTCTCGCGAGGTCCGTCGCCCTCCGGGTGATCGCTGCGCTGCCGAAGGCGTTGAGGCCGAGCGTTACGAACATAATTCCTCAACTCGGCGATCCAGCCTTGCTGTCATTAAGCATGTCGGAAGCGGCCGGACACTATGGCGTAGCATCGGATGTCGTGCCTCGTCGAAAACGAAATGTCGAGTTCTCATATGCCTGAGTCAAGACCGAACCGCTACCAAGCTTTAATCAGCCGGATATTCGACGACCATTTCAAGAAGGGCATGACTGAGTTCGAGTTCGAGCGCAACGAACTAAACAGTAATGCGAAGAAACTCAACATAAAGCTGCCCGACAATCTTGGCGACGTAATCTATTCGTTTCGCTATCGAACCGCTCTGCCGGATGACATCCTGAAGACTGCAACGGCAGGTAAGGAGTGGATAATTGAACCCGCTGGCCGCTCTCGCTACCGATTCAAACTCGCACGAGTCAGTCGCATCATTCCCAACGCCGAGCTTCTAGCCATCAAGATTCCGGATGCAACGCCAGAAATCATCACGGCGAATGCCTTGAGTGACGAACAAGCGCTCCTTGCCAAAGTCCGCTACAACCGACTCATAGACATCTTTCTCGGTATCACGACGTACTCGCTCCAGAGCCATCTTCGGACCACAGTCCCGAACATGGGCCAGATTGAGATTGACGAAGTCTATGTCGGAGTCAACAGAAACGGCCAGCAATTCGTCGTCCCCGTTCAAGCGAAGGGCGGAAACGATAAACTCGCCACGATCCAGACCGCACAGGACATTGCCTGCTGCCGTCAGAAGTTTCCCACGCTGACATGTCGGCCTGTCTCCGCCCAGTTTATGGTCGACGACGTGATTGCCCTCTTTGAACTTGCGATGAAGGGACAAGTAGTTAAAATCGCAGAGGAGCGGCACTATCAACTCGTCCTGGCCGATTCCATCCAAGCCGAGGATTTGAAGATGTATGCGATCCGCTAGTCCCTCATCCCAATGGACAGGGTTACACGGCAAGTTCGGTCGAAAATCATGGCCTCCGTCCGCACGTCGGGAGGTACGACGGAGCGCAAGATGGAGAAGCTCCTCCGGCTTCGCGGAATACGCGGTTATAGGAGACAGTGGCCGGTCGTCGGCAAACCGGACTTCGCGTGGCCGACGGCTAAGGTCGCTTTATTCGTGGATGGATGCTACTGGCACGGATGTCCACGCTGTGACCGCCCATCGAAAAGCAACACGAAGTTCTGGAAGCAAAAAATCGTATCCAACCGTCGAAGAGATGCGCGGGTCTCACGGAAACTACGAAAGGATGGCTGGAGTGTCCAGCGTGTCTGGGAGTGCAGGATAGGCGAAGAACGGACGCTATCGCGCATTGAGCGTGCGGTGAATCGTAGGGGCCCCCGGAACTGACATTAAGTTGCCGACTGAAAGGTTCGTGCCGAGATCGACACCCCTTTTCGCAGTCTGGAAGCTGCGCTTTTTCAAAACTACTTCTACTCCAGCGACTTGGGATCCGACTTGTTCTTCGGCGACTTCGTATCCAGCAACGACACCAACTCTTTCGCGCAAGCGGGAATCGCGACCTTGTGCTCGACAATGATTTCCTTTGCGTCCAGCTTTCTTCCATACAGCTTTTCGTTGGCGCTCCCATCCGAGCGCAAGGTTGATCCCTCCAGCGATATCCCCGCAAACAACCCCTTGTTGCGCGAGTAGGAAAGAATCTCCGCTTCCATCACCACATCGGTGGCGCCCTCGGCCGTGCGCCCCTTGGGCCCCGCCGCAGCCGAGGCGTCCGCCCCCAACTTCACTTTGCTCGACAGCAGTGACCGCGCTCCCTTGGGGTTCATCACCAGCAAAACAAAATCTGTAGCTTGTCCACCCAGCTGGAATCCGATGCTCACACCTTCCAACGCATACAAAGCCGGAGCTCCCCACGGCCCGGTATAGTGCTCGCCGCTGCGGCAGATCATCACGCCGCGTCCGTAGCTGCCTCCCACGCCGAATGCTCCTTTCAATACCGAAGGCAGAATCACCACACACTCCGCCTTATCCAGCAAGTCTTGAGGAATGTCGTCAGGAATGTTCAGGATCTCTTTCATCACCTGGCCGGCAGCTTTCACGCGTTCCTCTTCCTTCTCGTCATTGGCGGCGAATGCTGCCGGAGCGAGCAGGCAAAAAGTCAGAAACCATGCTGCGATCCTATTTATCCTCATTACCATTAAATCCTCCGTGGTATCGGGTCTCCCGCGCCTCGTTCTGCGTACTTCACGGTATACGACGACCATCTTAGCGCGTCCTTTGACATTACAATCCCAAGTTATGCGGCTCCGATTGTGGAAGTCTGCTCGCCTCCGGCCACAACCCTTGACCCTTGCGGCCTTTCGGTCATGACCAAATGGGTGCTCCTTTTGTAACTTGGCACTCTGCTCGAACGCCCTCTAAAGTCAATTGAGAGTATCGCGGAAGGCCGGCCCGCCTTTCGGCTGTTGGCGTGCATCTCATTAGTTGAAAGTGCCCTCTGGGCCTGGGTTGGAGTGAAAATTTTGGACTTTTCAGGCACGAAGTACACGCCGTGTCGCCTTCTGGCGCTAGTAGCCGCTTTGGCGCTTGCCTGCACTCTGTCTTTGCCGGCACTTGCCCAATCGGATGCTTACGCCAGCAGCACGTCCAGTCTGAACGCTTATTCCAGTCCTCCTACCTCTGACGACGATCAGTCCGGCGCTTTGCTTACCATTCGCAAACGCGTCGACGAGGTCAACGTTCTGTTCATCGCGACCGACAAGCATGGCAAGTTCGTCCGCGATCTCAATCAAAACGATTTCTCGATTCTCGACGATCACAAGCCGCCGCAGTCCATTCTCAACTTCCGCCGCGAAACCGATCTGCCTCTGCATCTCGGTCTGCTCATCGATGTGAGCGGCTCAGTCCACGGCCGCTTCGGCTTCGAGCAGGATGCCGCCACCAGCTTTCTGCAGCACTCTATCCGCGCCGGCTTCGACAAAGCTTTCATCGTCGGCTTCAATACCCAGAGTCAGATGTCCCAAGACTTTACCGACAACGTTCAACTGCTCTCCGCGGGCGTGCACAAACTGCAGGATGGCGGCGGCACCGCGCTCTACGACGCCATCTACCGCGCCTGCAAAGAAAAGTTCTTAAAGGACCGTCCCGACCATCCCGCACGCAAGGCCATCGTGGTGGTGAGCGATGGCGAAGATAACCAAAGCGAATACTCGCGCGCCCAGGCCATCGAAATGGCACAGCGCGCCGAAGTCATTATCTACGCCATCTCGACCGACGACAGCGGCCTCATCCTGCGCGGCGACAAGGTTCTCGAACAACTCGCCGAAGCCACCGGCGGGCGCGCTTTCTTCCCCTTCAAGATGAAGGACATCACCCATTCCTTCGCCGCCATCGAGGACGAACTTCGCAGCCAGTACGTCGTCTCCTACCAGCCTGCCGATTTCGACGCCGACGGCCGCTATCGCTCCATCGAAATCTCCGCTCTCAAGAAGGATCTGCAAGTCCGCGCCCGCAAAGGCTACTTCGCCCCGCAGCAATAAGGCCGGAAGCTCCGGCGTTTCGCCTTCAGATTCAACCCCTGTGCGCGAAATTTTGATGTACTGGTTCGGGCAGCGTGAAGCGGTGTAAATCTGGTGCGCCCGGAGAGACTCGAACTCCCAACCCTCTGCTCCGAAGGCAGATGCTCTATCCAGTTGAGCTACGGGCGCGCCCAAGACATTTTACGGCAAAGCGCGAGCCAAAGGGAGTTTCGGTAGTGATGCAGTCTGATAAGGAAGCGAGCCAAACGCGCGATTGATGGGTCCGCAAAGAACGCGGCCCTTCGCGCGGCTCGCCCAGATTCCTCACCGGCAAAGAACGCCGGTTCGGAATGACAAATGCAATGCTGTTCAAATTGAGCCGCTACCGCAGCTTCGCTCTCGCGCCCCGCGCTTACTCCATTTCGAAACTCAAGTACGACAGCCCGTCGCTGCGTTCGACTTGCAGCACGGCCGGATCGCCGCTCTTCAGGCTGAGCACGGCGGCACGCAGCGTGTCCATGGAAGTAATGGGAGTGGTGTTGAGCGCGTGAATCACATCGCCGGTCTGCAGCCCGGTGTCGGGCGTAATGAAGTCGGCGGCGCGGCCGAGCACGACTACGCCGGAAGAGATGCGCAGCGGGCCAATTTTCGCGCTCAGTTCGCTGGTGAGATCGGTGGCAAGAATGCCGATCCGCGGGATGAGATTTTTTTCGGGGTCGGCAGCATCGAAGAGTTGATCCATCTGGTCGCGATGCTCAATCGCCGGAACATACAGAGTTTTCTTCTGGTCGCCGCGCAGGATTTCCAGCTTCAACACCTGATCCAGGCGGTGCAGATAGAGAGCCGAAGAAAGCTGCGGAAGAGTTTCAATGCGGCGATCGTCCGCGGTAAGAACGATGTCCTGAACCTGCAGGCCGGCGGCGGCGGCGGGGCCGTCGGGCTTCACATCGGCCACGATCACTCCCCAGTGCTGCGCCAGTTGCAGGCCGTCGGCCAGCGTGGGCGTGATTTCCTGGGCCACGGCGCCAATCTCCACCCGATGCACGTGGCCGTATTGGCGCAGGCTGTGGTAAACAAAATCCACGATACGCGCCGGAATCGCGAAGCCCAAACCTTCGCTGCCGCCGCCGGAGGAAAGGATGAATGTGTTGATGCCGACCACCGAACCATTCATATCGACCAGCGGTCCGCCGCTGTTGCCGGGGTTGATAGGGGCATCGGTCTGAATATAAGTCAGAGGCTTGTCGGGATCGGCCTGGCGGGCGACAGCGCTGACCACGCCCATGGTGACCGAGTTTTGCAGGCCTTCGGGACTGCCGATGGCAAATACGAGTTGGCCTACGCGAGGCCGCTGTTGCGTGAGCAGGGGAAGCGTCGGAAGATCCTTTTCATCGATCTTGAGCAGGGCAAGATCGGTTTCCTTGTGCACGCCCACGAGGCGAGCCTCGAAAACCCGGCGCCTTCCCTCGGCAACGGCGCGGCTTGAATCGCCGGGCAGCGGCAAAGCCACCCGGATGCGCTGCGCGCCTTCCACCACGTGCGCGTTGGTCATGATGTAGCCGCTGGAATCGACAATCACGCCCGATCCCACGGCATGCTGACGCACGATGAGAGCGGTCTGCGTGTGGTTGTCTTCGTGCAGCGGGCCGTAGCCGGTCACCAGAATCTGCACCACCGCCGGAGACACCTTGGCCGCAAGGCTTTCCAGGGCATTGTTGAGTTGCACCAGAGGCGCCAATGCGGGTTCGTCCGGGCTGGCCTTCGCCGCTTCGGCAAGCCTGGTGGCAGGAGTTGGGTTCGCCGGCTTCTGAGTTGGCGGTTGCTGGGCTGGCAGGAAGGTGGTCAACGCCAGAACAATGGCGGTCAATTGGCAGATGAAAGAGCGCAGCAAGCGATTGGCCCGCGCGCGGGAGAAGAATGAATCGAGCATGAGTCGGCTCTCCAAAAAAGAAGGAAGTGGCTCTTATCAGACGGTATCACGCGGGGTTCGGTCGCAGTATAAAGCTTGGTAAAGGGATCGGCGGCGGGATGGAGGCCGTGGATTCCTGCCTGTGATTGCTTTCGGGGGCCTGCGAGAAACGCTGGTTTTTCTTGCAGCATACACATAAATGTGAGATTCTTACACATCGGAGGAAGTTGCGCGTGCGGACAAATATCGACATCGATGACAGGTTGATGCGGCAGGCCATGCGGTGCAGCGGGGCCACAACGAAGCGGGCTGCCGTGGAAGCGGGACTGAGGTTGCTCGCGGAGACGCACGCGCAAGGCTCAATTCGCCGACTGCGGGGAAAAGTAGTCTGGGAGGGTGACCTTCATCAGTCGCGCCTGACGCGGGTTCGGGAGTAGGCCGGACGATGGTCATTGTCGATACGACGGTGTGGATCGATTATCTCCGCGGTACCGAGAACCCGGAAACACGCTGGCTGGATCGGCAACTGCAACGGCAGCGGCTCGGCTTGACCGATCTTATTCTATGCGAGGTTTTGCAGGGGATTCGGGACCAGAGCGCTTTCGCGCGGGTTCGGGCCGACCTGCTGAAATTCCAGGTTTTTCCCACCGGCGGCAGTGGCTTGGCCATTGCCGCCGCCCAGAACTATCGCGAACTGCGCCAGCGCGGCTACACCGTTCACAAGACCATTGATTGTCTTATTGCCACCTTTTGTATGCAGGCCAGGCACGAACTGCTGCACCGCGATCACGACTTCGACTGCTTCGAGAAGGTGCTTGGGTTGCAGGTGGTGCGTGGGGCGCCCGAGGGGGGAATCTAGTTCCTACCCTTAACTAACTCGGAATCAGGCTTTTATCCCGGTAGCATCCGTGATATAACCGCCCCTGAGCAACAAAAAGTGGGTGATTCGCCCGCCAAGGAGCGTATTCTGATGGCGTTGGGTTCGTTTGCCGATAGTGAGACTCAGGGGTCAACAGTAATTAGCGCCAAGCACGAACGAGGAGGCACTGTGTCCGAAGCACGGACCGGAAAAAGGTTTCCGCTGGAATTGCCGATTAAGATTCATAAAGAGAGCGCCAGCGGCGACTCCAAGGGAACAACAGGAAATCTAAGCGCAGCGGGAGTTTACATCCGCGCCGACGCGTCGCTGGAGATTGGTTCGCCGGTGGAGTTTGAGATCACGCTTCCGCCCGAGGTGACCGGGGGGCAGGATAACGTGGTGATCCAGTGCAAGGGGCGCGTGGTGCGCACCGACCCCACCGGAGCCAGCGCCGACGGCAAGGGTGTGGCCTGCGTGATCGACTCATATGAGTTCGTCAGGAACTCTTAATTAAGGAAGCGAGCCAAACGCGCGAGTATTGCATCGCAAAGAGAAAGAGCGCGATGCTTCGCGGGGCTCGCCCAGATTCCTCACTGCGCAAAAAGCGCTTGTTCGGAATGACAATGGAACTTTTGGAGCGCCAATAACATGCTCAAACTGATTCTTGCCGACAACCAGGCCATCTTCCGCGCCGGCATCGCTAAAGTGCTGGCGGTAGAAGACGAGATGCGCATTGTGGCGCAGGCTCAAACACCGGAGCAGATGTTCATGGCTCTGGACAAATTCCGTGCCGCAGTGCTGGTAGTGGCCGCGGGCTTTCACAACGATTTCGCCGCCATCATATTGGCGGCGAATAAAGCGAAGACGCGGGTGGTCGTGCTGGCCGATACCGGCGAGAGTGCCCAACGCCACATGGCCAACGGCGCCCACGGCGTGGTTTACCGCAATGTGACCAGCGCGGCCCTCGTCGACTGCGTGCGCAAAGTAGCGCGCGGCGAAACCTGGGTGCAGGACGTCGCGGTGCCAAGCGAGCTGACCGAAAACGATATGGTCGGACTGCGAGTGCGTGATCGCCTCACCGCAAAAGAGCTGCGCATCGTCGCCTTAATCGTGCAGGGCTACAAGAATAAGGAAATCGCCACGCAGCTCGGCACGACCGAACAAGTCATCAAGAACTATCTGCGCAACGTCTATGACAAGATCGGCGTCTCCGACCGGCTGGAGCTGGCGTTGTTCACCATCCACCACCGGATTTTGAACGAAGCCGCCGCCGCAACTACGGCGGGGCCTATGCAGCAGCCTCCGGCGGGAGTGATGCCGTAGGCAGGTTTTGTGGGTTGTATGAGGACCGCCCCGCGGGGCGGTCTTTGTGTTTTCCAGGCGGTTTCCAAAACCGTTCCTGGGGCTGTTCTCCTACCCTTAGAGATGTCATCCCGTCTCTAACGACGCTATGCCCTGTCAAGCGTTTTGTGGCGACACTCCGGCGTGGACGCCGAAAGCAGCGCCATTTCGCTCTCGTAGAACGTCTTTGATGTCCAGACCAAGCTCGTCACTGTATCTAATCTCGCAGCGGGACACCAGGTCCCACCATCCATCTCTTCGGGACTTGCACCCACGATTACTCACTTCGAACTCCCCGACTTTTCAGGGAGGCAGGCTGCCCACTCAAGCGCTCGGCTCGTTACTCGCCGGCCACGGAATGACTCGGGCTCACCTGCATGACGGCCTGACATAGCTGCGCGTACGTCCAGTCTTCGCGCAACATCAGGTACAACCGCGTGGCCAACTTTCTGGCCACGGCCACCTTGGCGACGCTGCGATTTTTGCGCACCGCCAGGCGACGATAGAAGCGTTTCAGTTGCGGATCCAGCCGCGCCGCCGTCTGTCCCGCTTCCACCAGCAAAAAGCGCAGAAACGAACTGCCCTGTTTGCTGATCTTGCCCAGCCGCTGTTTTCCGCCGCTGGATTCCTCGCTCGGAATCAGCCCAAAATAACTGCCCAATTTTTTCGCCGATCCGAATCTCTCCGCCGGCCCCAACGTCAGCACCATGGCCAACGCCGTCACCGACCCCACTCCCGGATGCGTCATCAGCCGCACCGCCTCCGGCCTCTGCCGCGCTTCTTCCGCCACTCGCCGGTCCAGTTCGCCGATCTCCGCTTCCAGTTCATCCAGCGCTTCCAGCAAGCACTTTCGCCGCTGGGCTGCGTACGGCAGCAAAGGCAACTGCTCCAACTCCGCGCGCCCTGCTTTCGTCCACAGCTTGCGTTTTTTCTGCACCCCGCAGCTCAGGGCCATGGCCTGCAGTTGATTCTTGGTACGCGTCCGCGCCTGCACCTGCTTGTGCCGATGCACCAGCAACTGCCGCACATCCCGCACCTCCAGGCTCGGCACCCAGATCCGCGGA